>Ga0335085_10007748_pt1 | contig 16526 bp, 14 predicted proteins | sample Lox_Sample_45_FD_206712 | JGI IMG/M metagenome (GOLD analysis project Ga0335085, IMG submission 206712) | Soil microbial communities from Loxahatchee National Wildlife Refuge, Florida, United States - Lox_Sample_4.5 | ecosystem: Environmental > Terrestrial > Soil > Wetlands | place: USA...
CACCTCCGACCTGCGCCACTTCTGGGCCGCCTACGACGCCGCCGCCCGCGAGCCGGCGCGGAGGGCGCAGCTCCTCCAGGAGCTCTACCTCGACGCGGGGTCGGCCGGGCTGGACGACTACTTCGCCGCGAAGATCCTGGCGCTGGACAAGCTCCTCGACGCGCTCGACCGGTACCCTCGCTTCTACGCCGCCGCGCGCGGCCCGACGCTCGGCCTCGAGCAGGCCGAGCCGCGCATGCGTGTCCTGCTCCGGCGGTTCCGCGAGCTCTACCCCCAGGCGGTGTTCCAGGACGTGACCCTGGTCGTCGGGCGCCTCAGCTCGGCAGGGACCGCCTCCGCCCACGGGCTGCTCATCGGGGCCGAGTACTTCTCCCGGACGGCGACCACGCCCGTCGACGAGCTTCCCTTCGGCCCCCGCAACATCCTCCGCGGGGTGGACGCCCTGCCTCCGGTGGTCATCCACGAGCTGGTCCACTTCAACCAGCGGCCGACCAAGGACCCCCGGCTCCTGGCCTACGCCATCCGAGAGGGCAGCGCCGACTTCGTCACCGAGCTGGTCGCCGGCATGGTGCCCTCGCCCTCGCTGCGTGCCTACGGAGAGGCTCACCAGGCCGAGCTGTGGGCCGCCTTCCGGAAGGACATGCAGGGGAAGGAGAGCGGCGCCTGGATGGCGAACAACGCCACGGCCACCCCGGAGCACCCCGCCGACCTCGGCTACTACGTCGGCTACAAGATCGCCGAGGCGTTCTATGCGCGGGCCCAGGACAAGCGGCGAGCGCTGGCGGAGATGATCGAGGTCACCGACTTCGACGGCTTCCTCGCCCGGAGCGGCTACGCTCAGGCGGTGAAGTAGGCAACACTGCGCGCCCGGTCGATAGGCCCTTGCCTGCGGGGCGGTGCTGCCTACCTTGCGGACCGACTTGGCCCCGAGTCCCCCCCTCGAGGAGGCTGGGTCCCGAGTCACCGGTGCTCCCTCCGGGGAGCCCGGTGTGCTCGGTGTCTTTGCGTGGTCGTCAGCGGGTTCCGAAGCACAATGCACCCGGCGGTCAGGCTACCCTGCGGACCGAAGACACCGGTCTGGGGGTCCGATGGGTGGTGCCAGGCTTCGGCAGCGCGCGGCCGCGATCGGGTTCGTGGTTGCGCTTCTCTTGTACCCCGGCTGCTCCAGCATCATGGACGTGAGGACTGTCGGATCGACCGCCACCGGGGTGGTCTTTGGCTTCTATGAGCACGGCGCTGAGCTCGCGACCAGGATGAAGATCACCAACCTGGATGTCCAAGAGTTCACGAGCGGCAACCAGTGGAAGACCGTCTGGTGGGTCCGGGGGGCGCACGTGCTCTCGGCGGCGACGTACGGGGAGGCCTACAGCGGTCTCCACGTGCAAGTGGCAGCTCTGCCATTGAAGCCGAACACGACGTATCGCGTCTCTGTTTCGGCGCTGCCGGGGTCGGTGATTGCGTATGGCAACGACACCTTCGAGACGGACGATGAGGGCAGGGTGTTCCACCGGCGCCAGGCGACATCGGATCGCGCATTCAGCTCCGCTGGCGGAGCCGCACCGCGTCGCATTTCGCCCGGGGGCGGGGTGGGCAGCCGAAACGGAGTAGTGTAAGAGGCCGCGGCCCTCGTCATGGACCCCAAGCCCGCCCTTCACCCCGTTCCGCAGGTGACGCCCCGCGCCGCGCCGGCGCACGGCGCGATGGCCCGTGACGGCGGGACCGAGCCCGCTGCCCCCCAGCCCTTCCAGTACCCGCTCCGGCGCCCGTTCGAGGAGCCGGACTGGACCCGCATTCCGGGCTACCGCGGAGTCTCCGAGACCGACTGGGAGAGCGCGGTCTGGCAGCGCAAGCACACCGTCAAGAACCTCAAGGAGCTCAAGGCGACGCTCGGCGAGCTCCTCCCCGAGGACCTCTTCCACAGCATCGACCGGGACCAGCGCGAGCGGGCGACGATGTCCATCCTCGTCACCCCCCAGATGATCAACACCATGGACGTCGGAGACCTCTGGGCGGATCCGGTGCGCCGCTACATGCTCCCCGCGCTTCACGACCGGCGCACCGACTGGGCCAACCATCCGCGCGCTAGCCGCGACAGCCTCCACGAGGCGGAGATGTGGGTCGTCGAGGGGCTCACCCACCGCTACCCGACCAAGGTCCTGGCCGAGGTCCTCTCCACCTGCCCCCAGTACTGCGGCCACTGCACCCGCATGGACCTGGTGGGCAACGACGTCCCCCAGGTGGACAAGAAGCGCTTCGTCGTCCCCCAGAAGACCCGCTACGACCAGATCCTCGACTACCTGCGCGGCCACCCCGGGGTGCGCGACGTGGTTGTCTCCGGCGGCGACGTGGCCAACCTGCCCATCGGGACGCTGGAGGCCTTCGTCTCCGCGCTGCTCGACATCCCCAACATTCGTGACATCCGCCTGGCTACCAAGGGCTTCATGGGCATCCCCCAGCACTTCCTCCAGGACACCGTGCTCGCCGGGCTCGACCGCCTGGCGAAGAAGGCCCGGGCCCAGGGGGTGCAGCTCGCGCTGCACACCCACGTCAACAACGCCCGGCAGCTCACCCCGCTCGTCACCCGGGCAGCGGACGCCCTCCTGGCGATGGGCTTCCGCGACATCCGCAACCAGGGCGTGCTCCTGCGCGGGGTGAACGCCACCGCCAACGATCTGCTGGAGCTCTGCTTCACGCTCCAGGACCGCGCGCACATCCTCCCCTACTACTTCTACATGTGCGACATGATCCCCAACTCCGAGCACTGGCGCGTCTCGGTCGCCGAGGCGCAGAAGCTCCAGCACGACATCATGGGGTACCTGCCCGGCTTCGCCACGCCGCGCATCGTGTGTGACGTGCCCCTCGTCGGAAAGCGCTGGGTTCACCAGGTCGCCGAGTACGACCGGGAGCGCGGCATCAGCTACTGGACCAAGAACTACCGCACCGGCATCGAGCTCGAGGATCCGGCCGCGCTCTCCCGGCGCTACGAGTACTACGACCCCATCTACACGCTGCCCGAGTCCGGCCAGGCCTGGTGGCGCGAGCAGGTCGCCGCCTCCTGAGCACCGAGCCGTCGCGATGATGCCTCTCCCCGCGGCCGAAGAGCGCCGGCGCAGCCTGTTTCCCGACGCCGGCCCGGATCAGTGGAACGACTGGCGGTGGCAGATGCGCCATGCGGTGCGGAGCCTGGCCGAGCTGGAGCGCTTCGTCCCGCTCACCGAGGCCGAGCGCGCCGGCTGCCGCGACACCGCCGGCCTCTTTCGCCTCGGCATCTCGCCCTACTACCTGTCCCTGGTCGACCCCAGCCATCCGTTCTGCCCGGTGCGCATGCAGGTCATCCCGGTGGCCTCCGAGGCCCGCCGGCGCCCGGGCGAGCGGCTCGACCCGCTCGGCGAGGACCTCACCCGCCCCGTTCCGGCCATCGTCCACCGCTACCCGGACCGGGTCCTGCTCCTCGCCCTGGACAGCTGCTCCACCTACTGCCGGCACTGCACCCGGCGCCGGATCACCAAGGGCGGTGAGGCGGAGCTCGGCCGTGCCGCGCTGGCCGAGGGCGTGGCCTACGTGCGCGCGCACCCGGAAGTGCGGGACGTGCTCGTCTCCGGCGGCGACCCCTTCCTCCTCTCCGACGACCGGCTCGAGGAGCTGCTCGCCCCGCTCCGGGCCATCCCCCACGTCGAGATGATCCGCATCGGAACCCGGGTCCCGGTCTGCCTCCCGATGCGCGTCACGGTGGAGATGGCCAGCCTCCTCCGGCGCCACGCCCCGCTCTTCGTGGTCACCCACTTCAACCACCCCAGGGAGCTCACCCCCGAGGCGCGGGCCGCCTGCGAGCTGCTCGTCGACCACGGGGTCCCGGTGGAGAACCAGGCCGTCCTCCTCCGCCGGGTGAACTCGGAGGCGCGGATCATCAAGGAGCTCAGCCACGCGCTGCTCCGCGCCCGCGTCCGCCCCTACTACCTGCACCAGATGGACGTCGCCGAAGGCTGCGAGCACCTGCGCACGCCGCTCGCCCGCGGCGTGGAGATCCTCGAGGCGCTGCGCGGCCACACCACCGGGCTGGCCGTCCCGCACTTCGCCGTCGACCTCCCCGGCGGAGGAGGGAAGGTGACGCTCCAGCCGGAGTACGTCGTCGAGCGCCGGGGCTCGGAGACCCTGTTCCGCAACTTCCGCGGAGAGGCCTACACCTACCCCGAGCCGGAGGAGACCGACTGCAGCTGCCCGTACGACGAGGTGTGGCAGAAGCGAGGCTGTCCGTGACCTCCTCCTTCCGGGACGGCCTTCTCGCCGGCCGGCATGCCTTCGTCACCGGGGGAACGAGCGGCATCAACCTCGGCATCGCCACGCGGCTGGCACGGGCCGGCGCGCGGGCCTCGCTGCTCGGCCGCAACGCGGACCGCGGCGCCGCGGCGGTGGACACGGTGACCCGGGCGGGTGGAGAGGCCGCCTTTCACGCCGCCGACGTGCGCGATTTCGCCGCCGTGGCGCGCTCGCTCGGCGAGGCGGTGCAGCGCTGGGGACCGGTGGACATCCTGGTCAACGGCGCGGCAGGCAACTTCCCTGCTCCGGCGGTCGGGATGTCGCCCAACGGCTTCCGCGCCGTGGTGGACATCGACCTGGTCGGAACCTTCAACGCTTCCCGGGCCGCCTTCGAGCACCTCCGCCAGCCGGGCGGCGTGGTGATCAACGTCTCGGCGCCGCAGGCCTTCGCTCCGGCGGCCTTCCAGAGCCACGTCTGCGCAGCCAAGGCGGGAGTGGACATGCTCACCCGCGTGCTGGCCATCGAGTGGGGAGGGGTGGGGATCCGGGTCAATTCCATCACCCCCGGGCCCATCGCCGGGACGGAGGGGATGGAGCGGCTGGCCCCCGGGCCGGAGGACCGCGCCCGGGTGGCGCGCACCATCCCCCTCGGCCGGCTGGGCACCCTGGAGGACGTGGCGGAGGCGGTGCTCTTTCTCTGCTCGCCGGCAGCGGCCTTCGTCACCGGAGCGGTGCTCGTCTGTGATGGCGGCTGGTCGCTCAACGGGCTCGGCTCGACGGCGCTGGGCGGCGGGGGAGCGGGCGACTGAGCACGCCGCCCGGTGACGTTTCCTCGCCCTCCGGCCTCGCTCTTGAGAGAGTCGGCGTGTCCGCCCGGATGCGCGCCGCCGCCGCTCTCCTCCTCGTCCTCCTCCCCGCCGGAGGGCACGCCGCCGAGACGGTGCGCATCGCCATCGGCGAGCGGCAGGGCGCGGTGACCCTGAAGGGGAAGAATCTCTCGGCGGGGCCGGACAGCGAGGACGGTCCCTTCACGCCGCTCGGACCCGGCGAGGCCCGCATCCGGCTGGTCAAGGGGCGCCTGGAGGTGAACGGCATCGTCGCCGAGCGCACCGCGGTCCGCTTTCGCGCCGGGGAGACCGACCATGGGACGGGGGACGAGCCGATCCGAGCCGGCGCCACCGGCGTGCGCGGCGACGTGGTGGCGCTCGTGCACCGCGGACGCCTCCTCCTGGTCAACGTGCTCCCCATGGAGGATTACGTCGCCGCGGTGCTCGGAGGAGAGATGCCTCCCTCCTTCCCGATCGAGGCGCTGCGCGCCCAGGCCGTCGCTGCACGCACCTACGCCCTGAACAAGAAGCTGGAGATGCTCGACGAGCCGTTTCACCTGGGGAGCAGCGTCCTGGCCCAGGTCTACGGAGGCCTGGAGCGCGAGAACGGGCGGACCCGCGAGGCGACGCAGAGCACCCGCGGGCAGGTCCTCACCTTCGAGCTCGAGCCGATCGAGGCCTACTTCCACTCCTCCTGCGGCGGCCGGACCGAGAGCGGGCTCCAGGCCCTCCAGCGGGACCTCCCCTACCTGATGCCCGTGAGCTGCGCGTGCGGCAAGAACCCGGCGACGAAGTGGTCGGCCGCCTTCACCGCCGAGGAGCTCGAGGAGGCGCTCGGCCGGGACGCGCGCGGCGAGCTCAGGGTCCAGAGCCGGACTGCCACCGGGCGGGTGCGGCGCCTGCAGATCGGCAGCCGGACGGTGGACGGCGTCGAGTTCCGGCAGCGCCTCGGCTACGAGCGGGTGCGCTCGCTCCTCTTCGACGTCGCGCCGGACGGCAAGGGCGGCGCACGCCTCACCGGACGCGGCTTCGGCCACGGCGCCGGCCTCTGCCAGTGGGGCGCCAAGCTCATGGCCGATGCCGGCAAGGACTACCGGGAGATCCTGCTTCACTACTACCCGGGTACCGAGCTTCAGACCCTTTACTGAGGCCGCCCCGGGCTGCGCATGGACCCTAGGCAGGTTTCCTGTCGCCTCTTTCCAGGACTTGCCTCAGTCATTCCAAGAACTTGGGTCGCTTCGGCAGGTACAGGAAACCTGCATCTCAAGGGACGCGTGAAGCGGAGTCGTTTCGAACGCTTGGAGTCATCGGGGGGCTACAGGTTTCCTGTCTACCCTCTGGTTCGACCGAGCCCCTCCGCCCCCCACGGCTCGACTATCCACTTCGCCGCTCGCGGTGCGACGCTGCGCGCCCGCCGCATGCTCACCCTCGAGGACATCCTCGCCGAGAAGTTCGACTTCGAGAGCTCCGACCTGGTCACGGCCTTCGACGAGCTGCCCCTCTGGTCGGCGCCCTTCGGGCTCATGCTCCTGGACACCGTCCGCCTGCGTCCTTCGCTCCGGGCCCTGGACGTCGGCTCGGGCGCGGGCTTCCCGCTGCTCGAGCTGGCGCAGCGCCTGGGCCCCGAGGCGCGCGTGGTGGGGATCGATCCGTGGCGGAGCGCCGCGGATCGCGCGCGGCTGAAGGCCCGTTTCTACCGGGTCGACAACGTCGAGCTGGTGGAGGGCGTGGCCGAGCAGATGCCCTTCCCCGACGCGCACTTCGACCTGGTCGTCTCCAACAACGGGCTGAACAACGTCCGGGACCCGGAGCGCGCCCTGGCCGAGTGCGGCCGGGTCAGCGCGCCGGGTGCCCAGCTCGTCTTCACCGCCAACCTGCCGGAGACGATGCAGGCCTTCTATGACGTCTTCTCCGAGGTGCTGCGAGCGACCGGCCACGCGACCCGGGTCGAGGCCCTCACCGCGCACATCGCCGCCAAGCGCCCGGCTCGCGTCGTCTGGGAGGCGCGCATCCGCGAGGCGGGGCTGACCCTCGACCGGGTGCTGGAGAGCCGCTTCCTCTGGCGCTTCGCCAGCGGGCGAGCTCTCCTGCGCCACGGCTTCATCCGGCTCGGCTTCCTCGACGCCTGGAAGGCGGTGCTCCCGCCGGACGACGTCCTCCCGGTCTTCCGGGAGCTCGAGCAGCGGCTCGACGGCGTCGCCCGGGCGAAGGGTGACGTCGCCCTGGGCATCCCGTACGCGTGCTACGACTGCCGCCGCTGAGGGGCCGTGGCGCTCTCCGACTACGACTACGCGCTTCCCGAAGAGAGCATCGCGCAGGCCCCGCTCGCCGAGCGGGACGCGTCACGCCTGCTCGTCCTCGACCGCCGCACCGGCGCGCTGGCTCACCGCCGCTATTCCGAGCTCCCCGAGCTCCTCCGGCCCGGGGACCTGCTCGTCCTCAACGACAGCCGCGTCGTCCCGGCCCGTCTCCTGGGGAGCAAGCGCCGGACCGGGGGAAGGGCCGAGCTCCTCCTCGTCCATCCCGCCGACGGGGCGGCCCTCGCCCCGGCTCTTCAAGAATCGACCGGCGCCCACCCGTGGGCGTGTCTCGGCCAGGCGAGCAAGGGGCTCCGGTCGGGGACGGAGCTCGTCTTCGCCGGCGGCCTCACCGCGACCGTCGAGGGGCCGCTCGCCGAGGGTGAGCTCCGGGTGGTCTTCGCCGGGCCGGCCACGCTCGGAGAGCGCCTCGCCGCCGCCGGCCAGCTGCCGCTCCCCCCGTACATCGCTCGCCCTCCGACCGCCGCCGACGCCGAGCGCTACCAGACGGTCTATGCCCGGGTCCCGGGAAGCGTCGCCGCGCCGACCGCCGGACTGCACCTCACGCCCCGGCTGCTCGAGCGGCTCGCCGCGCGTGGCATCGTCACCGCTCCGGTGACGCTCGACGTCGGCCCGGGGACCTTTCTCCCCGTCCGTTCCGAGGACGAGTCTCTCCACCGTATGCATCCCGAGGCGTTCGACGTTCCCGAGGCCACGGCCGCGGCCGTCACCCGCGCCCGGAGCGAGGGCCGGCGGGTGGTGGCGATCGGGACGACGGTGGTGCGCACCCTGGAGTCCGCCTTCACCGACGGCGCGGTGCAGCCCGGCCCCGGACGGACGGACCTCTTCATCCGCCCGGGTTACCGGTTCCGAGTCGTCGACGCGCTCCTCACCAACTTTCACCTCCCTCGCTCCACGCTGCTCATGCTGGTCTGCGCCTTCGGCGGCCGCGAGCAGGTGCTGGGCGCCTACCGGGCCGCCGTCGAGGCCGGGTACCGCTTCTTCTCCTACGGCGACGCGATGCTGGTAGAGGACGGGCGGTGAGCCCGCCTTTTCGCCTCGAGGTCCTCGCCACCGACGCCGCCTCCCGCGCACGCCAGGGGCGGATGCACACCCCGCACGGGACGGTGGAGACGCCGGTGTTCATGCCCGTCGGCACTCAGGGCACGGTCAAGGCGGTGGGCCAGGACGACCTCCAGGCCCTCGGCGCCGAGCTCGTCCTGGCCAACACCTACCACCTCATGCTCCGGCCGGGCGAGGAGCTGGTGCATTCCCTCGGAGGCCTGCATCGCTTCATGGCCTGGCCGCGGGCGCTGATCACCGACAGCGGCGGGTTCCAGGTCTTCAGCCTCGCGCAGCGGCGAAAGATCACCGAGCAGGGCGTGGAGTTCCGCTCGCACCTGGACGGGAGCCCGCACCTGCTCACCCCGGAACGCTCGGTGGCCATCCAGGAGGCGCTGGGGGCAGATCTGATCATGGCCTTCGACGAGTGTCCGCCCTCGAACGCCGGGCGCGCCGCCGTCGAGGCCGCCCTCGTCCGCACCACCGCCTGGCTGCACCGCTGCGTGGCGGCCTGGAGCCGGGGGCCGAGCACGCTCTTCGGCATCGTTCAGGGCGGGCTCGACCTCGAGCTGCGCCGGCGCCACGTGGAGGAGGTGTGCGCGGTGGACCTGCCCGGGTACGCGCTGGGCGGCTACTCGGTGGGCGAGTCGCCGGAGGCGATGCGCGCCTCGGTGGCCGAGGTGGCGCCGCTGCTGCCCGCGGATCGCCCGCGCTACCTGATGGGCGTGGGCACGCCGGTGGACCTGGTCCACGCCGTGGCCGCCGGGGTGGACATGTTCGACTGCGTCCTTCCCACCCGGTGTGCGCGCAACGGGCTGCTCTTCACCTCCCGGGGCAAGCTGGTCATCCGGAATGCGGTGTACGCCCGCGACGAGCGTCCGGCGGACGAGGCCTGCGGCTGCTACACCTGCCGCACGCACTCCCGCGCCTACCTGCGCCACCTCTTCGCCACCGGGGAGGCGCTCGCGCTGCGGCTGAACACGCTGCACAACCTGCATCACTACCTGGACCTGATGCGCCGCGCCCGCCTCGCCATCGCCGAGGGCCGTTTCGCGGCCTTCGTCCGCGAGGTGGAGGCGCGGGAAGGGGAGGCCGGGCCGGCCGGCTAAGCCAGAGGCGGCGTGTCGAGGACGGCAGCGCGAGCTCGGGCGTCACCGCCCGGTGACTCCCGCCTGGGGCGCGCGTGTCGGGTCTCCGGTGCGATGGTCGTCGATCTGGAAGCGCAGGAAGGCGTGGATCGCCTCGCGCGCCTTGGCATCCCGGGTGGTGATCACCACCCGCCCGCCGTCCTTGGTCTCCTCGAAGCGGTAGCCGATGGCCGCTCGCCGCCGCACCATCTCCGGGACCCCGGGCGGGGTCCGGTCGTGGATCTGCTTGGGGAGGGCGAACTCGCCCCGGGCGAAGGCGTGCGCCACCTCCGCCAGGTGCGAGCGAACGGCGGCGATGGTCTCCGCGTCGTCGGCCTCGATGACGTTGACGGCGATGACCCCGCCATCCTCGGTGAGCATGAAATGATGCGCCGTCGCCTGGTGTGAGAAGCCCATCGCCGCATCCCCCCGGGCATCGACCTGGGCGAAATGGTCGGCGGAGAACGCGGCGGCGTGGGCGGCGTGGTGGGGGCAGTCGGACGGCGACGCGGTGCACTTGGCATGGGCCGCTGCCGGCACGGTGCACAGGATGATCAGCCAGGCGCTTCGGGTCATGGGGGGACTCCTCGGAGGTGGGGGGAGGGACGGCGTGTTCCGCCGCGCGGCGCCCGGCTGAGGCGCTCGGCGAAGGATTCCAGGAGACCGGCCGCATGGCCGGGGGGAGTCCGTGACAGCTGCTCGTCCCAGTCCGCCAGCGTGGACACGAGCGCGTTGTGAAGCTCGGTGAGCCGGGCCATCTCCGCTTCCAGCGCGCGGAGCTTCTCCCCGGCCAGGGCGCGCACCCGGTGGCAGGGGGCGCGGCCCCGGGCTCGCTCGCGGAGCACCGAGGCCAGCTCGTCCAGGCTGAAGCCGAGCGAGAGCGCCGCCTGGACCATCCGCACCCGCCGCCCGGCCTCGGCGTCGAAGAGCCGGTAGCCGCCCGGTGACCGTGGCGCGCGCGGGAGCAGCCCCTTGCGTTCGTAGTGTCGGACCGTGTCCGGGCTCACCTGCGCGCGCCGGGCGACGTCTCCGATGTGAAGGCGTTGGACGGGTTCCATGGACCCGGAGTCTGCAGCCTGGAACCGGTTCCAGGCTCAAGCCGGGTGGCCGCCGGCTGATCGCTCGGAGTGTCGAGACGCCGCTCCGCCGCTTGAGGAACGCCCTCAACATCGATGGTTTCCCCAGGAGATCCGGGCACTTGTCCTTGCCTGAACGCAGATTCAGGGCGTCATTTCTGATCCGGCGCTGATCCCGCGGCGGGCCGGCGCCGAGTGCGGGTCCGCGCCTTGTGCCGGGCTCACGGCTCCGGTAAACGCTCCCCCGCCTTTGTCCCCCTGGGCTTCTCCCTGGGGAGGAGATACCGAACCGTGCACCACGACTTCGCGCTGCTCGCCCAGGTGGGTGGAGCGCAGGGCAACTTCATGACGACCGTCCTCTTCTTCGGGGGGATGATCGCCATCATGTACTTCCTCATGATCCGCCCGCAGCAGAAGCAGGCCAAGCAGCACGGCCAGCTCCTCGCTCGTCTGAAGAAGGGCGACTCGGTGGTCACGCAAGGGGGGCTGATCGGCCGGGTGGCGGAGGTCGGCGACAAGGAGATCAAGCTCGAGGTCTCGCCGGGGGTGAAGATCCGGCTGAAGAAGAGCTCCGTGCAGAGCATGGAGGCGGCGGCCGAGGCGCCCAAGAGCGAGGAAAAGGACAAGAAGGAGGAGAAGTGATGGAGCGCGGCTGGTGGGGCAGGGTGATCCTCATCCTCTTCGTCACCCTCGGCTCGCTCTGGTACCTGGTCCCCAGCTACTACTCGTTCTTCGTCCTCCCCCGCGCGCAGCGCAACGACGTCCGGCTCCTCGAGGAGAAGCTGCCCGCCTGGGCCCGCTTCCCCAACCACCGGCTCAACCTGGGCCTCGACCTGCAGGGCGGCATCCACATGGTGATGCAGGTCGATACGCGCACCGCGCTCCAGAAGCGCGTCGAGCGGCGTGGCATCCAGATCGCCAACTACTTCCGTGACAAGGGCCTCCCCATCACCGTCGAGGCGGACCGCACCAGGCTCCAGCTCACCCTGGCGGCCAAGAGCAGCGCGGACATGGACGCCGTGCAGTCGGAGATCAAGGGCTTCGAGGACTTCAATGTCCTCTCCCGGGACGGAACGAAGCTGGTCATCGGCTTGAAGGACGCCCAGGTGGCGCGGTTCCGCGAGGAGTCGGTCGACCAGGCGATGCTCGTCATCCGCCGGCGCATCGACAAGTGGGGCGTGGCCGAGGTCGACGTGCGCAAGCTGGGGACGGACTCCATCCAGATCTCGCTCCCCGGCCGGCAGGACCCGGAGCAGGCCAAGGAGCTGATCGGCACCACCGCGCAGCTCGAGTTCCGGATGGTGGATGACGGGAACCCCTACTTCCGGCAGCTCTACACCGAGTCGCCGCCGCCCGCCGGCTCGGGCATCGCTCTCACCCAGGCCGAGGGCTTCGACCAGCTCCAGGGGCCGGACCGCGACGCGCTGCTGGCCTACGCCCGCCCGAAGACGCCCGCCGGGCGGGAGGTGCTGGTGGAGTGCGTTCCCTCCAAGACGAAGAAGGGCTCCTGCGACGCCTACCGGAGCTACCTCGTCGACCGGGCGGTCCCGCTCACCGGCGAGAGCCTGGCCGGGGCGGACGCCTCGCAGGGCCAACTGGGCGAGTGGGAGGTCAACCTCTCCTTCGACACCCAAGGGGGCCTGGAGTTCGGCCGCCTCACCGAGGCCAACGTCGGAAAGCGGATGGCCATCGTCCTCGACGAGAACGTCAACTCCGCGCCGCGCATCTCGGAGAAGATCCCCAACGGCCGCGCCCGCATCACCCTCGGCCGCGGGGGCAGCAAGTCGTTCGACGAGCTCCGCCAGGAGGCCTTCAACCTGGCGCTGGTGCTCAAGGCCGGCGCGCTCCCCGCCCCGGTGACGGTGGGCGAGATCCGCCAGGTGGGCGCCTCGCTCGGCGACGAGCTGATCCGCAAGGGCAGCCTGGCGGCGATGGTCGGGCTGACCCTGGTGGTGCTGTTCATGGCCGTCTACTACAAGTTCGCCGGCGTCATCGCCGACGCGGCGTTGCTCCTCAACGGCCTGCTCATCCTCGCCGGACTGGCGCTGTTCAACGCCACCCTGACCCTTCCCGGCATCGCCGGCTTCGTCCTCACCCTGGGCATCGCCGTCGACGCCAACGTGCTCATCAACGAGCGCGTCCGCGAAGAGCTGCGGAACGGCCGGAGCGCGCGGGCGGCGGTGGACCAGGGCTACGACCGCGCCTTCTGGACCATCTTCGATGCCCACGTGACCACCCTGATCGCCGGGGTCATCCTCCTCGCCACCGGCACCGGCCCGGTGCGCGGCTTCGCCACCACGCTGATCATCGGCATCCTCGCCTCGCTCTTCACCTCCATCGTCGTCACCCGGACGATCACCACCTACCTGGTGCACGGGCGGAACGCCCAGACGGTCTCGGTCTGAACCGATGCAGATCCTCAAGCACAAGACGAACATCGACTTCATCGGAAAGCGCCGCCCGGCGGTGTTCATCTCCACCATCCTCAACCTGGCCATCGTGGTGGGCATCTTCACCGTCGGGTTCAACTTCGGCGTCGACTTCGCCGGCGGGACGGTGGTGGAGCTCAGGTTCGACCACTCCATCCGAGCCGACGAGGTGCGGGCCCGCGCCCAGGCCGCCGGCCTGCACGACATCAGCGTCCAGGGCATCGGCTCGGCCAACGAGAACAGCTTCCTCCTCCGGCTGGGGGGCACCACCCAGCTCACCCCGGAGAACGCCCAGATCGCCATGAAGGCCATCGAGGGCCTGGGGAAGACGAGCAACTTCGTCGCCGACGTGGAGAACGGCCTGATCAACTTCCGCAGCGCCGACAAGCTCGATGCGGAGAGGATCCGGGCCGCGGTGGGCACCGCCGGGCTGGGCGTGAAGGAGGTCCGGGACCTGGGCCCCGCCCAGGGCGGCGGGCAGGACTACCAGCTGGTCGCCTCGGGCATGGCGGACCGCATCACCCAGGGGCTCGGGCGCGGCCTGGCCAAGCCGGACTTCACCGTCCAGCGCATCGACTACGTCGGGCCGCAGGTCGGCAACCAGCTGCGCAACAAGGGGATCGCCGCGCTCCTCTACTCCATGGCGGCCATCCTCCTCTACGTCGCCTTCCGCTTCGACCTCAAGTTCGCCCCGGGCGCGGTGCTGGCCATGATCCACGACGTGATCATGGTCGCCGGCTACTACCTGGTCTCACGGCGCGAATTCAACCTCACAGCCATCGCCGCCCTGCTCACCGTCACCGGCTACTCGATCAACGACACCATCGTCATCTACGACCGGATCCGCGAGGAGATGAGCCGCTACAGGGGCAAGCCCCTGCCGGAGATCATCAACATCGCCGTCAACGAGACGCTCTCCCGCACCATCCTCACCGGCGGCGTCACCGCGCTCAGCCTGGTCGGGCTGCTCGTCTTCGGGGTGGGGGAGATCTGGGACTTCGCCATGGCCATGCTGGTGGGAATCATCGTCGGGACCTACTCCTCGGTGTACATCGCCAGCCCGCTCACCATCTGGCTCGATCAGCGCGCCGCGGCGCGCGAGCGCGCCGGAAAGCAGACCGGGGTCAAGCCGCGCATCGTGTAGCCGCTCCGGCGGCGTGCACGGCGCTGTCAGACCGGTTGGCTATTTCTCTCTCGAGAAGGAGAGGGGCCAACTCGACTGCGCTGGATCCTGCCGAGCCTCGACACTGCCCAGGCGGACCGGCTGGCTGCCGCGCTGAACCTCGATCGCCTCGCGGCGCGGGTGCTGGTGGCGCGCGGCCTCTCGGACCCAGGTGAGGCCGCCCACTTCCTCGCCGACGCCCTGTCCAACCTGCCTGACCCCTTCACCATGCACGGGATGCGTCCGGCAGTGGACCGGCTGGTGCGAGCGGTGCGCGCCGGCGAGCCGGTGACGCTCTACGGCGACTACGACGTCGACGGGGTCTGCTCCACCGCCCTGCTCTCCCTCTTCCTCGAGGCCTGCGGCGCCCGGGTGCGGACGGCCATCCCCCACCGCCTCCGCGAGGGGTACGGCCTCAACCACCGGGCCGTGGAGCGCATCGCCCAGGAGGGGGCACGGGTGCTGGTCACGCTCGACTGCGGCATCACCGCCGCCGCCGAGGTGGCCCGGGCCCGGGACCTCGGCCTGGACGTGGTGGTGGTCGACCACCACACCGTGCCGGCGGTGCTGCCCCCTGCCCTGGCGGTGCTCAACCCGCACCAGGAGGGCTGCCGCTACCCGACCCGCCACCTGTGCGCGGCCGGGGTGACCTTCGCCCTGTGCATGGCGCTCCGCCGCGCGCTGCGCGAGGCCGGCCACTTCGCCGGGCGGGCCGAGCCGAACCTCCGGTCGCTCCTGGATCTCGTGGCGCTGGCCACCGTGGCCGACGTCGTCCCGCTCACCGGGGTGAACCGGGTGCTGGTCCGGCACGGGCTGGTCGCGCTCTCGCGGGCCGATCGTCCCGGCGTCCGGGCCCTCAAGGAGGTGGCCGGGCTGGCCGCCTCGGCGCCGGTGAGCAGCGGGCTGGTCGGGTTCCGGCTCGGGCCGCGCATCAACGCCGCCGGTCGGCTGGACGATGCCAGCGTGGGCCTGCAGCTCCTGCGGGCGCGGACCCTGGAGGAGGCGCGGCCGCTGGCGCATTCGCTCGACGTGGCCAACCAGGAGCGGCAGCTCATCGAGCAGCGCATCCTCGGGGCGGCCCTGGAGCAGGCGGAGGCCCGCGGCGCGGAGCGCGGCCTCGTGCTCTGGGGGGAGGACTGGCACCCCGGGGTGGTGGGCATCGTCGCCGCCCGGGTGGTGGACCGGCTCCACCGCCCGGTGGTGGTGGTGGGCGTGCAGGATGGGGTGGGGAAGGGGAGCGCCCGGAGCATCGAGCGCTTTCACCTCGTCGACGCGCTCACCCGCTGCGCCGAGCTCCTCACCCGCTACGGAGGACATCGCGCCGCGGCCGGGGTGACGCTCGAGGCCCGCGCGCTGCCGGCCTTTCGCCAGGCCTTCGCCCGCGTGGCCTCGGAGCTGCTCACCCCCGAGGACCTGGAGCGGACGTGCCGGGTGGACGTGGTGGTGGACCCCGCCGAGCTCACCGAGCGCGCCGTGGAGGGGCTCGGCGCGCTGGGACCCTTCGGCCCGGGCAACCCCGAGCCCTTGCTCCTCGCACGCGGGCTGTCCGCCCGGGCACGCGTGCTGGAGGCCAAGCGGGGCGGGGCCGGGCACCTCAAGCTGGTCCTCACCGAGGCTCCTCGCCTGGACGCCATCGGGTTCGGGATGGCGGAGCGAGCGTCGGAGACCAGGGGGCGCGTGGACCTCACCTTCCAGGCCACCGTGGACGAGTTCCGGGGACAGCGCCGGGTGGCCCTCCGCCTCAAGGACCTGCGCGCCGCCGGATGATGCCCGGGGCGGGCCGGAGGTTCCGCCCGGGTGTCGGGTCGTCTATGGTGCGCCGCCCGTATGTCCGTCCCGTTCATCACCGAGGTGAAGCGCACCCACAGCTGCGGCCAGCTCACCGCCGCCGACATCGGCAAGCAAGTCGTCCTCTTCGGCTGGGTCCAGAACCGGCGGGACCACGGCGGGGCGGTGTTCGTCGACCTCCGCGATCGCGACGGGCTGACCCAGGTGGTGTTCGAGCCGGACATCGACCCAGAGGCGCATACCCTGGCCGGCGCGCTCCGGCTGGAGTGGTGCATCGGCGTCCAGGGCACGGTCGCCTCGCGCGGGGCGAACGTCAATCCGAAGATGAAGACCGGAGAGATCGAGGTCCGGGCCAGCGCCCTCACCGTCTTCAACAAGAGCGAGCCGGTTCCCTTTCCCATCGAGGACAGCGTGGACACCGCCGAGGACAAGCGGCTCGTCTACCGCTACCTCGACCTGCGGCGCCGGCCGCTGCAAGACACGCTCATCCAGCGGAGCCGG
>Ga0335085_10007749_pt1 | contig 16526 bp, 14 predicted proteins | sample Lox_Sample_45_FD_206712 | JGI IMG/M metagenome (GOLD analysis project Ga0335085, IMG submission 206712) | Soil microbial communities from Loxahatchee National Wildlife Refuge, Florida, United States - Lox_Sample_4.5 | ecosystem: Environmental > Terrestrial > Soil > Wetlands | place: USA...
CCGCGGTCACGACCTTTCGCGCCTGCAGGCTGAACGTGCCGATGTCACCGATCGCGCCGACCGGATGGTCGTGGTATCGGGCCCCGGCGCTTTCGGCACAATCTTCAAGCACCTTGATGCCGGCCGCGCGGGCGGCCGCCATGATGGCGTCCATGTCCGCGGGCACGCCCTGATAGTGCACCACGAGCACGGCCTTGGTGGCGGGCGTGGACAACCGCGCGATCTCCGTCGGCGCAAGGTTGAGGGTATCATCAACCTCGGCCAGCACGGGGCGTGCCCCCAGGCGAACCACGGCCGTGAAACACGAAATCCAGCTCCAAACCGGGATGATGACTTCGTCACCGGGGCCGACCCCCAGCGCCCCGAGCGCCACCTCCAGGGCCGCCGTGCCGCTGGTCACCCCCAGCGCGTGGCGCGCCGTGGTGGCGGCGCAGACCTCGCGTTCCAAGGCCGCCGCCATGGGCGGCAGCGCGCCGGGCTTGAATCCATAGTAACGGAAGAGCTCTTTGTTCTGGAGCGCCCGAAGCACGAGGCGACGTTCCTCCGCGCCGATGAGGCATTCGCCCAAGCCCATCGGGGGCAAGGGGCGCGGCCGCGGCGCAATGCGGTTGGCATTCATATCCGTGTTGACAAGCGGAATCAGCCGTGAGTATTCCTGTGTATACACACAAATCAAGCCCGAATTCCGATGGCGCGTCCCACCAAGATCGTCGACTCCCACCAGCATGTGAACTGGCATCAGCGCGACGCCGCCGGCCTGGTGGCCGACTGCGACGCCCATGGGATCGCGTACGCCTGGCTCCTGAATTGGTGCCTGGGACCCGCGGAATTCGAGTCCGCCGATTACCAGCCATACTTCAACCCGGCGATCCAGCTCGAAGGCAACAGCCATCCGGGCATGCCGCTCACCGAACTGCTGGCCGCCCGCGACCGGTATCCCGGCAGATTTGTGGTCGGCTATTGCCCGAACCCCATCTGGCGCCACGCCGCAAAGCTCTTGGAAGCGGCGCATCACATGCACGGGGTCCGCGTCTGCGGCGAATGGAAATACCGCCAACCCATCGACGACCCGCGCAGCCTGGAGATCTTCCGGACCGCCGGCCGGCTGAAGATGCCCGTCGTCCTCCATTTGGACGTCCCCTACCTCGCGGCCGCGAACGGAACGCGCGAATATCAGCCCCTGTGGTTCGGGGGTACCGTCGCCAACCTCGAACGCACCCTGCAAGCCTGTCCGGAGACCAACTTTGTCGGCCACGCCCCCGGCTTCTGGCGCGAGATCAGCGGCGATGCCGACAGCGACCCCAAGCAATACCCCGACGGGCCGGTGACCCCGGGCGGCCGGCTCCACCGCCTGTTCGACACGTACCCCAACCTTTACGCCGATCTCTCCGCCGGCTCCGGCCGCACCGCCCTCCAGCGCGATGCCGGCCATGCGGTCTCCTTTCTGACCCGGTATGCGGATCGCCTCCTGTTTGGCCGCGATTACTACGAGCAAAAACTGCACGAGTTTCTGCAGACCCTGCCGCTGCCAGGCGACCTCGTGGAAAAGATTTATTGGCGCAATGCGGAGCGGCTGGCGGCGCCGCCCACGTCCTGACGGCGAGCGGCACGCGTCATGAACATCGGGCTCATTGGTCTGGATACCTCCCATGTCGAAGGATTCGCCGGACTCCTCAATGATCCGGCGCAGCCAGACCACCTCCCCGATGGCCGCATCGTCGCCGCCTATCCCGGCGGGTCCCCCGATTTTCCCCTCAGCATCGACCGGGTTCCGAAGTACACTCAGGAAATGCGCGATCGGTACGGGGTGGCGATCTTGGACTCACCCCAGGCGGTCGCCGAAGCCGTCGACGCCGTCATACTCACCTCAGTAGACGGCCGCGTGCACCGGCGTCAGTTCGAATCGATCGCGCCGCTGCGCAAGCCCGTCTTTGTGGACAAACCGTTCGCCACCACGAGCGCCGACGCGCGCGCCATCGCGGCGGCGGCCACACGGCACCACACCGATTTCTTCAGCAGCTCGAGCCTGCGATATGCCGGCGCGCTGCAGACTGCGCTGGCGGACGGCGCCGGCGGCCGCATCATCGGCGCCGACTTCTTCGGGCCATTGCATCTGCAACCGACCCAACCGGGCTTCTTCTGGTATGGCATTCACACCGCGGAGATGCTCTATGCCGCGCTCGGCCCGGGATGTGCCTCGGTCCGCGTGGTGGCAACGCCCCCGCACGAGCTCGCGATCGGTTGCTGGCGCGACGGGCGCATCGGCGTCATTCGGGGGAACCGCGCCGGCAACAACGCCTTCGGCGGCGTCATTCACCGGGAAACCGGCAATCAATGGGTCGATGTGGCGGCGGGCCGCCGCCCCGACCTGGGCCTGACCATGGCGATATTGAAGTTCTTCCGCGGCGATCCCCCGCCGGTGGCCCCGGCCGAAACGCTCGAACTCATTCGCTTCCTCGAGGCGGCCAACGAAAGCCGCGACCACGGCGGCCGGGAAGTTGCGCTTTGAGCCGAAGCCCGGCCGCGCGACACTCGGTGGCTATTTGGCGGTATAGCCGCCGTCCACCGCCAGGTTGGCGCCCGTCACATAGGCGGCCGCGTCGCTGAGCAGAAATACGACGGCGCCGCCCAAATCCTGCGGACCTGCCATGCGTCCGAGCATGGTCATCTGCTCATAGCGCTTGACGAAGACCGGATCCTGATCGGCGAGGGACCCGCCGGGAGAAACACAATTCACCCGCACTCCGTCCGGTCCGAGCAGGGCCGCGAAATAGCGGGTCAGATTGAGCATGCCGCCCTTGTGGAAGAAGTAATCGGGTACCGTCTCGTGCCGGGTCCCTTCGTAAAGCCACAAGTTGGCGCCGACCATCCCTTGGATGGAGCCAATATTGACGATGCTGCCCCGGCCCTTCCTGGCCATCGCCGAGCCGAAGGTCCGAAGCATGGCAAACAGGCCGGTCGCATTCACCCGCATCGACGCCTCAAAACGATCCAGCGGATCGTTCACCCCGGCCATCGGGCGGGACACCGCATTATTGACCAGCCCGTCAATCCGCCCGTGCCGCGCCAGGATCCGGTCGCACAATGCCCGCACCGACTTCTCCTCGCCTTGGTCGTAGGCCTCGACCTCCACCGTATGGCCCCGTTTGTTTTCCTCCGCGGCCACGGCCGCCAAGGCCTTTTGATCGCGCGCCGCCAGCACCAGGGTCGCGTCCGCCCCGGCCAGAAACGCAGCCAGGCCGCGGCCAAAAAGGCCCGCCCCCCCCGTGAGCACCACGACTCTCCCTTTCAGACTGAAACAATTGAGCGGGTTCATCTTCCGTTCAGGCTGGGATCGGCTGGGGGCCGCCGCGGACGTCACCGGGCAATCTTTTGCTTGCACCTATATTATACATATCCATACCCGTGTATCCACACCGCCGGCTTTGGCAAGTCCCCGATGAATTTCCGTCCCCCCTCGGCCCGCTCCGGGCCGTTCCGCCCGTCAGGCCGGCGCCCGTCCGCGCCATGAAGATCATCCGCTATGCCGATTCGAGGAATCATGTCGGTTATGCCGCTTTGCAGGCGGATGGATCCGCTCGGAAAATCGCGGGCAATCCCTTCCAACGTCTCCAGGTGCAGTCCCAGGCGGCCGACGTGCGAAGGACCCTCGCCCCGGTGGAGCCAAGCATGATCTGGGGCATCGGCATTAACTACCGGCGCCACGCCGAGGAAAGCAAAACGAAAATACCCGACTACCCGATCGTCTTCGCCAAAGGCCCCAACGCGGTGCAGCATCCGGGCGAACCGATCTGGCTGCCCGGCGTTTTGCCCTCCGCACAGGTCGACTACGAAGGCGAGCTGGCGGTCGTGATTGGCCGGACCTGCAAAAACGTGCCGCGGGAGCGCGCGTTGGACTGCGTGCTCGGTTATACGTGCGCCAACGACATCAGCGCCCGCGACTGGCAGATCGCCAAATGCGGCGGGCAATGGTGCCGCGGCAAGACCTTCGATTCCTTTGCCCCGCTGGGTCCGTGCCTCGTGACCGCTGACGAGATTCCCCACCCCAACCGGCTGCGCATCCGCACCGAGGTCAACGGCGAGGTTCTGCAGGACGGAGACACGGATGACATGATCTTCGATGTGCCTGCCCTAATTGCTTTTCTAAGCGCCAGCACTACCTTGGCGCCGGGCACGGTAATCCTGACCGGTACGCCTCACGGCGTGGGCATGGCGCGCACTCCACCTCGCTGGCTGCGGCCCGGAGATAGCGTCACTGTCGACATCGAAGGCATTGGTCGGCTCACCAACCCCGTCTCCAGCGAACACATCCCTGCCTGCGCTCCATGAACGTGCCGCTACTCCCCGAGCTCGTGCGCATCCCGTCGGGACGATTGATCCAGGGGCTCCCCCCGTGCCCTCCTCGCGCCGGGTTTGCCTGGATCTGGCATTCCGGCAAATCCGTTGATCTCCCCTCTTTCCAGCTGGCCCGTCACCAGGTGACCAACGCCGAATATCGGGTCTTCCTCCGTGATGCCGGCTACTCCGCCCCCTCCCATCTTGAGCGGCCGGAATTCAATGCCGATCGGCAGCCCGTCATTGGGATCTCCTGGCATGACGCGGTCGCCTATTGCGCGTGGCTCGCCCAACGCACCGGACGGCCCTTCCGCCTGCCCACCGACGCCGAATGGGAATACGCCGCCCACGGAAACCAGCCTGGCGCCATCTTTCCTTGGGGCAACGCGCTCGATCCCCAGTTCGCCTGTTTTGGCGGGCAGGCCGCCCCGCGACCGGTCGGAAGCTATCCCGCCAACCAGTTCGGTTTGTACGACATGATCGGCAACGCCTGGGAATGGTGCAGTGATCGCTTCGAGGACGTGAGCGACGGGGTCAAGGCGATCAACAAGCCCACCGGGAAGGACCCGGCGCAGAATCGGGTCGTGCGCGGCGGTTCCTATATGACCACTCACTATCTCAACCTCTGGGTGCCCTACCGCCACGAGGACCCTCCCGATCTGCGTCATGAGTCGATCGGATTCCGGCTTGCCCTCTCGTAGCCACCTCCGCGCGCCATGACCACATCCCTCCCCCCGGCGAAAACCGGCCGCACCGGACCCACGCTCTACGAGCGAGCCAAGTCCCGCATCCCGGGCGGCACACAGTTGTTGAGCAAACGTCCGGAGCTTTTCCTTCCCGGCCACTGGCCCGCCTATTACAGCCGGGCGGAGGGCTGCACCATCTGGGATCTGGACGGACGCGCCTATCTTGACTTCACGTCCAATGGCATTGGCTGCTGCCTGCTTGGCTACGCCGATGCGGCCGTCAACGCCGCCGTCACCGATCGGATTGCGCGCGGCAGCATGTGCACGCTCAACACGCCCGATGAAGTGACCCTGGCCGACCAATTGTGCGCGATCCATCCCTGGGCGGAAATGGTGCGCTACGGTCGCGCCGGCGGCGAGGCGATGGCCATCGCCGTCCGCATCGCCCGGGCTGCCACCGGACGGTCCAAAGTCGCGTTCTGCGGCTACCATGGCTGGGCCGACTGGTATCTCGCCGCCAATCTCGGCGCGACCGACGCCCTCAACGGGCACCTTCTGCCCGGCCTGGCGCCGGCCGGCGTGCCCGCCGAGCTCCGGGGCACCGCGCTGCCCTTCCGCTACAACCAGCTGGCCGAGCTCGAGGCAATCGTCGCCGCCCACCGCACCGCCCTGGCCGCCATTGTCATGGAGCCCATGCGTCACGACCCGCCCAAAGACGACTTCCTGGCCAAGGTACGCGCCCTGGCCGACAAGGTCGGAGCCGTGCTGGTTTTCGACGAGGTCACCGCGGGTTGGCGCAGCCACCACGGAGGCATTCACCTCCCATTGGGTGTCGCTCCGGACATTGCCGTTTTCGCCAAGTCCATCTCCAACGGTTTTCCCATGGCCGCGATCATCGGGCGCAAATCCGTCATGGAGGCGGCGCAGACGAGCTTCATCAGCAGCACCTATTGGACCGAGGGCGTCGGGCCGGCGGCCGCGCTCGCCACGCTCGCGAAGCTCCGCGAAGTGGATGCCGTGTCCCGCATCAGCGAAACCGGTGATCGCACGCGCAACGGTTGGCGAACCTTGGGCGAAAAGCACGGCTTGCGGGTCAAGGTTGGAGGCATCCCGGCGCTATGTACCTTCCGTTTTGACCACGGCGACGATAGCCAGCCTTTGATGACCCTGTTCACCCAAAAGATGCTGGCGCAGGGTTTCCTGGCCAACGGGACGTTCTATCCCACCTGCGCCCATACGCCGGCGATCGTTGCCCGCTACCTTGAGGCCGTCGATGGGGTCCTGAGCGAGTTGCGGGCGCATGTCGACAAAGGCGAGGTCCAAGATGCGCTCCAAGGGCCGGTCGCCCACTCCGGTTTCGCCCGCCTCACTTGAGCTCCATCCCCATGAAAGTACTCCAACTTGGATCCGGTTCGATGGGCACGCGCCGCATGCGCGACCTGCACCAACGCAAGGACCTCTCGCTCGGCCTGTTTGACGAACGCGAGGACCGCCGCCAGCGCGCCCAGGAGCGCTTTGGCGTCAAGGTCTTCAGCACGCTTGAGGACGCCCTCGCCTGGGGGCCGCAGGCGCTCGTCGTCTCCACGCCGCCGGGCACCAAGGGAGGCTATGTCCGCCTCGCTCTGGAGCGGGGCCTGCACCATTTCATCGAAGCGGACATCTGGACCTACGGCGCCGCCGAAATCGAGCGGATCTCCCGCGAGAAAAAGCTGGTGAGCGCCCCCTCCGCTTCGCTGCGGTTCCTGCCGGTGGTCAAGGCGCTCGGAACATCCGTGCGGGAGCAATTGGGCACGCTCCTCAGCTACCAGTTCTTCATGGCCACCTACATGCCCGGCTGGCACACGGGAGAAGGCCCGGAATATTACGCCCGCCACCGCAACACCGCGCCCGCGCGTGAAATGATCCCCTTCGAGCTGAGCTGGCTCAACCCGATCTTCGGGCCGGCCGTCGAAGTGGCCGGCCGCTACGAGAAATACGGCGCGTTGCCCGCCGACACCGAGGACACCTGGAGCCTGTCCATGCGTCTCAAGGACGGCGGCACCGGACAGCTCGCCATCACCATGTCGTGCCCCGTCGATTACCGCCGGGGGTGCTGCTTCGGCACCACCGGGGCGATCTCGTGGGACATCTACAGCGGCGACGTTACCGTGCAGACCGCCGCTGACAAAACGCCCCGGACACAGAACTTCGGCGCCATCGGCGACGTCCTCGAATCCATGTATCGCGAGGAAATCAGCACGTTTGTCGACGCCGCCTTGGGCCGGACGACCTGGCCCCAAAACTATGGATTGAGCCAGCAATCGACGGCCACTCTCGCCGCCGCCGAAGCGAGTTTCCTCACCGGCCAATGGACGCCGGTCGATCTCCGGCTTGAACCTGAAGCTGTCCTCCCCCGACACACCGGAAGACGCGGGCCGGCCTGACCTGACCGCGCCGAGCCCGGCGGGATCCTGTTCCCCGGCGCCGCGCGCCCTCCCCAAACCCCAGCGGACGACATGCAGGCAAGCTTCACGTTTTTTAACTACCTGATTCTTGTTTCGTATGTGGCCGTCAGCCTCGTCGTCGGACTCTGGTTTGCGCGCAGCCAGAAAAGTGTGGAGGGATACTACCTGGCCGAGCGCTCGGCGCCATGGTGGGCGGTCGCCATCTCGATCATCAGTTCCGATACCTCCGCCATCAGCTACTTGGGATGCGCGGCGATTGTCTTCACCGGCGATCTCCAGCTCGTGGTCGGTTCACTGGGCTTCCCCCTGGCCGGCATCTTCGTGTCGCTGGTGTTCATCCCCCTTCTGGCCAGGCAGAATGTTTTCACGGCTTACGAATATCTTGAGCGCCGGTTCAGCGTCCGGGTCCGCGCCGCCGCGTCGGCCCTGTTCTTGTTCATGCGGGGCAGCCACCTGTCCGTCGCCTTGTATGCTGCCGCCATCGTGCTGGCCCAAGTGATGGGCCTGCCCATCTGTGTCAGCCTCTTGATCCTGGGCGGGCTGACCTGCCTCTATACCGTGGTGGGCGGAATGAAGGCGGTCCTGTGGACCGACGTGATCCAGTTCTTCGTTCTCATTGGCGGCCTGATCGCAGTGCTGGTGGGAGTGGCAGCCGCCTTCCATTGGGACCTTCGGATGATCTGGGAGATTGCCTCCCGGCCCGCCCCGGCCGGAGCCCCGTGGCTGCACGGAACGACGGAAACCCGCGGCCATACCCGGACGCTGGATTTTGAGTTCAACCTGACCCAGATGAACATCTGGACCGTGACCGTTTGGGCGTTCTTCACCGGCCTTAGCTCCTACGGCAGCGATCAGGTCCTGGTGCAACGTTACCTCGCCGCCGGCTCTTGCCGCAAAATGATCACCTCGCTCGTCGGGGGCAGCCTCATCACGCTTCCCGTCAACGTGATCATGCTGGGGACCGGCGCATTTCTGGTGGCCTACTACTCCCATTTTCTCAACACCCCGGGCCATGATTGGGTCGGGGGCCTGACCGACGCCAACCGTGTCATGACCCACTTCATCAGTCACGGCCTGCCGGGCACGCTGGGAGCGATCGTCATCGCCGGGCTTTTTGCGGGAACGATGTCGAGCTTCTCGGCCGGGCTGAATTCCTTGAGCACGGCCACCTATGTCGATTTCCTGACTCGCTTCGGGAAAAAGGACAAAGGCGAGAGGCAGGGGGTCCACCACGCTCGCGTCGTCACCTGCGTTTGGGGTGTGATTATCATCCTCAGCGCCGCGCTCCTTGGGGGCCGCGACACCATCTTCGCCATTGCCGCCAAAGTGGTCAGCCCATTCGCCGGTCCCCTCCTGGGATTGTTCCTGCTGGGGATGCTCACCAAGCGCGCCAACTCGTTCGGAGCGCTCGCCGGCGCCGTCGTCGGCGTCGCCGCCACGGTGTGGGTCACCTATTTCACGCAACTCCACTGGATGTGGTACTTCGTCGTGGGGTCCCTGGTGGGATCTGGCGTCGGGTACCTTTTGAGCTTCCTGCAACCAGCCTCGATTCCCGAAGCAACCTGCACTTCCACTGCCACGACCCCATGAACCATCGGCTGCCACCGACGGCCACGAACTTCCTGAAAATGCCAGTGGCGGATGACTCCGCGCTGCACGGTGCCCGGCCGCCCCGATGACCTCCCGCCTTGGCCGTGACGAGATCCGCGCCGCGTTGACCGGGCCCATCTGGTCAATCTGCACGCCGTTTCTGCACGACGGCGGCATCGACGACGCCGGTCTGCGCCGACAGATCGACGTGGCGATCGCGGCCGGCAGCAAGGCCGTCGTGTTGACCGCCGGGGACAGTCATCTGCTCAGCTTGAGTGACCGGGAGATCGCCGAGCTCACCCGAGCGGTCATCGCCCACACGGCCCGCCGGGCCATGGTCGTGGCGGCCGGGCGTACTTGGGGCACCCCGCAATCCATCGAATTCGCCAAGTTCGCACGCGAAGCCGGCGCGGACGTCTTCATGGTGTTGCCCCCCGACTGGTCGCAATCGGCGACTCCGGAGACGTTGACGGAGCATTACGCCGCAGTGGCCGGGCACCTCCCGGTCATGCCCGTCACGAACGTGTTCATTCCCCGCGGCATCGAGTTTGGATTGAGCACCCTGCGCCTGTGTCTGGACCGAGTCCCGAATATCGTCGCCATCAAGGATGACTATTGCGGGCCGTTCGGACGCAAGATGGCGCTGCTGGTGCACAAACACTGGGCCGTCTTCGTCGGCGGCCAGAAGCAAAACCATTTCGACCTGCATTTCTATGGTTGCGACGGCTACCTGTCGCTGTTCATCGGCTGCAGGCCGGATCTTTCCCAAGGGTATTGGCAGGCGATCCAATCCAGGGACTACGAATCCGCCCATCGGATCATCCGGGATTTCGACATCCCTTTCTTTGATCTCCTGTCGGCTTCGCCTGGCGGTTTCGATGCCGCCACCCATGGCCTGCTGGAGCTGTTCGGCCTCTCCCTCCGTTGGCGGCGCAAGCCCTATCATTCGCTCACGGACCAGGAAATGGAACGCCTCAAGGCCGGTTTGCAGGCGTTGAAGATCCTGCGCTGATCCCCGCCACGGGAGGACGATCGTCGATCAGACGGTCGCCACGCGCGCGCCGAGGCCACCGGGGAAAGATCCTCTCGGATTGGGCATCCCGCCATCGCGGGCGGCGATTTGCATGCCCCCGCGAAGCCGTCAGTCGTGGCTCCAGCCGCGGTCCACCGTCAGGCACTGACCGGTGATGTCGCGGCTGTCATCCGACGCCAGAAACGCGAAGACGGGCTCCACCGACTCCGGGGTGAGCCGACCGCGCAGTGCCTGCTTTTCCTCGAGCGATTGGAGAACCGCCACCTGGTCCGGAAAGAGTCGAAGCTCACCCTCGGTGCGGACCGCGCCGAGGTGCACGCAGTTCACCCGGATGCCGTAGCGTCCCAAGTCACGCGCCAACCCGCGGGTCATCCCCACCAGCCCTCCCTTGCTGGCCAGATAGTGGGTCAGATGCGGCATGCCCAGCCGCAGGACCACGCTGCCCACGTTGATGATCACCCCGCTTCCCTGGCGCTTCATCGGCGGGATCACCGCCTCACAGCAGCGCCACGCACCGTCGAGATTTGTGTCGAGGATCCGTCGCCAATCCGCATAGGCCATCTCGTCGGCGGGCTGACGGGGATAGATACCGGCGTTGTTGATCAGAACGTCGATCCGCCCGTGGCGCCCGAGCACCTGGGCCACGGCGTCCCGGATCTCGTCCGCCCGCGTCACATCCAACTTGACCGCCCACGCCGGGGCGACCGCCGCGGCGGATTTCTCGAGGCTGCGCACCCCCGCGACCACCTTGGCTCCGCGTTGCAGGAACCCGCGCACCAGGCCGCTTCCCACGCCCTCGCCCGCGCCGGTAATGACACATACCCGATCAGTTAGTTCGATTGCCATAGGGTCACCGGGTTGGGAGGGTTCTCGTTCAGGGGGAAAAGCCGCGCTCGCTGCTCGATTCCGAATGGCAGGCCGGAAAACAACAGCGACGAGCACCCGGGCCCGTCGAAGATCAGCCCGCGCTCGCCGCCGGCGTTGAAGCCCGCGCGCCAGCCCATGAAGCTCTTGACCTGCACGGCGAGCGCCTGATCCGGGACCAACCCCACGCATTCATAGAAGGCTGGATCGGCCCCCAGCACCGGCTCGCTGCTCACGACGACCCGCAGTTGGCCGCCGCTGAGCACGACGGTGCGCCCCATCGAAAACTCCTGCCCCGTGTAGGCGCCCCCCCGCGCCCGATATCGTCCCTCGCCCGCAAAGATCACCTCGGCGGTCCACTCGACCGGCGGACGGCCCAGGCGGAATCGGCCGTGACGGCACCCGCCCGCCTGTGCGACCGCCGCCCGGTCAACGACCCATAACAGCACCGCTCCCGGCAGGCGGTTCGCGAGCGGCAGCAACTGGCGCAGCGCCTCCGCACTGCGTCCGGCCGATCCGCCCGTGGTCGCATCGGCCGAATCCACCAGGATCCAGGGGGCGCCCCCTTGTTCCTGCAGGCGCCCCTTGATCTCGCTCCAGTCGAGGACGCCCGAGCGCCAGTCGCGTCGCTGGGCATACCACTGGGCCGCCAGCTCCTCGGCCATGGGCCGGGCCAGGGCGGCATTGTCGCTGGTGATCACCACGCTGGAGCCCATTTCCGCCACGTCCAGCCATGGCTGCACGGGGAACACACTGACATCCTCAATGCCGGGAGTGGTTTCCATTCGGCGGGCCTGCCCGAGGACCTGCGCGAACCGCCCCTGGGTGTGACTCGTGTCCGTCGGCGGAATCAGGGCCGCCATCTTCGCCAGGGTCCGACTCCGCGATCGCCGGCCGCGGAGCGCGAGGCGCGCCGCGCGCGCGCCCGTTTCCACAAAATCGCTATGGGGCATCGTGCGGTAGGCTGTAACCGCATCGGCGTGTTGCAGCATCCGGCGGGTGACATTTGCATGCAGGTCCAAGGATAGCACCACCACGCCGCGATAGCCCAACTCGTCCCGAACCATGGCCAGGAGATGGCCCTCCACATCGTCTTCGCCAACGGCGCAAGCGGCGCCGTGCAGGTGCAGCAGCAAGGCGTCGGCCGGCAGCGCCGCCCGAAGCGCCCGGGCCATCTCGCTCCGCAACTGCGCAAAACACTTCGGGCTCAGCCGTCCCGCCGGCGAGCCGGTCATGGCGGCAAAGACCGGTGCCGTCTGCCACCCCGCGGACTCCAGCACCCGCAGGCTGCCGCTCATCTGCGATGGGGCCTGGGCGGCCCACGCCCGCACGGATGGCTCCGTCGTCAGCCAGGTCCCGCCGTGCGTGAACAATTCCAGCTCCACCGGTTCCGGGTTGAAGGTGTTGCTCTCGAAAATGAACTGGGCCACCGCCGCTTTCATCGCTTTTTGCCGAAGATCGGCTCCATCAGCCCCTTGAGGTACCCAAGCGCGAAGATGTTGCCGCAGAGGCCGTAGCCGTCGTTGCGCCCGCGATCGGTGACAAGCCGCGGGACGTGATCGGAACGAATGAATCCCCGGTACCCAATCTCCCGATAGGTGGCGAAGACACGCACCAAGTCCGTGGGCCCGTTGTCCGGGAAGGTTTCGCGAAAATCGTGGAGCGGACCCGCAACGTCGCGGCAGTGCACGAAGTGGATGCGGGTCTTGAAACGCCGGATGGTGGCGCAAAGGTCGACGCCCAGTTCGGCAAAACAGCCCTGGCAGAACGTGAGGCCGTTGACCGGGCTGGGCGCGAGCGCAAACAGGCGCTCGAAGTTCTCCACGCTGCGCATGATGCGCGCCAGCTGCCACATGGGCGACAGCGGCGGGTCGTCCGGGTGCATCGCCAGCTTCACCCCGGCGGCTTCCGCCGCCGGCACCACGCGCCGCAGGAAATACTCGAGGTTGTCCCACATCTGCTCGTCGGTGGTGCGGCCGGCGGACGTGCGCCGCTCAAGGTCGAATTTCGCCAGGGAAAAGCTGCTGGTCAGGGCGCCCCCCCTTTCGCGGGTGCGCCGCGAGGTGCGCATCACCATCGCGTCGGCCGTGATTTGCGGCATGAAATTGTAGCAGAGCACGCGGACGCCCAGCCGGCCCATGGCGTCAAGGGCCCGCTTGTAGGTTTCGATCTGGGCGTCACGGCCCTCCCGCCCGAACACGATCCGGTCGATCGGAGGACCGCCCTCGATCACCGACAGTCGAAGACCGCAACGCTCAATCCGTTTCTGTTCCGCGCGCAGGGCCTCCCGGCTCGTCGGCATGCCCGCCATGTTGTAGTAGACGTAGTCCTCCACCCCCAGCTGGGCCAGCAGCCGGAGGTTTTTCGCGTTCGCAGGGCGGATGACGGCGGCGAGTTTCACAGGACACCGGCCAGCTGCCGTGCCCGAGCCACCAGGGGTTGGGCGGGCAAACGGTTGGAACCCACGGGCGGCCGCGCCAAAAGGTAGGCGGCCCCAAAGGCCGTCATGAGTGGGCGGACCGTCTCCGCTCCGGGGCCCAACGGCAGCATGACAAACGGCACCGGCGCCCGGTCCCGCAACCGCAGGCTGATCGCCGCCGAATCCAGCGCCTCAACCACGTTGCGCGTCCGCTCCACGATCTTGACGAAGTCTGCCCCCCGCTCCGCCAGCGTCCGGACCGCGCGCAACGCGTCCGCCAGCGTGAGCTTGTGCGGAGGGTGCCACGAGCAAATCACCGCGGCGCCGCGCCGGTGCGCCGCCGCGATCACCTCGCGTTGCCGCCGGATCGCTTTCCGATCCTCGGTCCATCCCGAGGCTGACGGGGCGAAAGTGTCCGCCTCGATGTCAAGGCCTGCGGAACCAAGTTTGAGGGCCTCGAGCTGGCGGTCCAGGCGCGCTTCTTCCGGCCAAACCGGCAACCGGGCAAAGGGCCGGCCGTAGACCCGCATGAACGCGGCACGCCGGCAGGAGGTGTAGACCGGGCGCGCGACGCGCCCGAAAAACGCCCGCCGGGGTTGGTCGGCGGGACCCAAGGAAGCGAGGTTAAGTTCAACCGCGTCGGCCCCGTCCCGAAGCGAGGCGGCGGTGGCGCGGGCGGCCGCGGCCATCGTGCGCTCCACCACGACGGCCACAACAAAGGGACGAGGCACTCGGTCCAGGCTCACCATAGCGGGACGTGGGGAATCCACCCCGGCCGTTGGGGATCGAAGAACTCGACCTGATCGCCCTGCGCCAGATAGAGCCGGTGGTATTTCTCCAGTTTCTCGCGGTCGATTTCCACGCCCAGGCCCGGACGTTTCGGCAGGGCCACGGCCCCGTCCTTCCAGCGCAAGGGCTCGGTGATGATGTCATCGACCTGGAAGGGGTAATGGGAATCGTATTTGTGGCACAGCGCGGGGGTCGTGGCCCAGAGGTGCAGACTGGCGGTCATCCCGATCCCGAGTTCGCGGTCGCTATGGATGGCCAGGCCGAACCCGAAGGTTTCGGCCACGGCCGCGAGCTTCTTGCACTGGGTGATGCCACCCCAGAAATACGGATCGACCAAGATCACGTCCAGGGCGCGCAGCCTCAACATGGGGGCCACCTGATCGAAATTGAGCACGGCCATGTTGGTGGCCAGGGGCACGTTCACCGCCGCCCGCACGCGGGACATGCCCTCCAGATTGTAGGTGGGGTCTTCGCAATACTCGAGCTGGTAGGCGGCGAGCTGTTTGAGCTCGTTGATCGCCGTCTCGGTGCTCCACACCTGGTTGGGATCGACCCGCAACTGCTCGATCTGGTCGCCGAACCTTTCCCGCAGCGCGCGCACCGTGGCCCGCTCGATGACCGGATCAAGGACGCCGGTCTTGAGCTTGAGACCCCGGAAGCCAAAGCGCGCCACATGGTCGGCGTATTGCTCGCAAATGCCCTGGGGACCGTCCTCCCCCCCGAGCTTTCCGTTGGAACTCCGATACCGGTAGAAAAGGTAGGCCACAAACGGCACCCGTTCGTTGTCCGCGCCGCCCCACAACTCCGCCACCCGTTTGCCCTGGGCCTTGCCAATGATGTCCCAGCAGGCCATCTCGACCGCCGCCGCCACGTAGCGCATCTCAATCGTCAGCGCCGACTGTTCGCTCGTCGTGCGGAACACCTCGAAGTTCTTGACGATCCGCGAAACCTCCAGCGGATCGAAGCCCAAATAGAACGGTTCGGCCGAGCGGAACCGGGAGACCGTGGCGGCGCCGCCGTAAGTCTCCCCGAGGCCCACGAGGCCGTCGTCGGTATGCAGTTCCACGATGGTTCGCGTGGTGCCCGTTTCGACGCCCATGCTCCAGCGGAGCGGCGCTTCCATGGGCACGTAAACGGGCGTGCAGATCGCCTTGATGATTTTCATTGGGATTGGAACCAGCCGCCGGAACTAAGCGGAAAGGGGCAACACCTCGTCCCGGCTCCGGATGAAGCCGGCGGTCAGCGCGGTCGCCACGGAGGTCCGGCCCTCGACCCACAGCACTTGATTGGTTTCGACCAGCCGCGCGAAGGGCGCCAAGGGCGAGGTGCTGGGCTGGAGCGTGACCGTGTGACAGGTCCCCCAGATGGGATAGGTGTCGTGCCCCCGCCCCGCGGCCCACGACCAGGCATAGGGGAAAAATCGCTCGTCCCAGCGAAGGCCGAAGCCCAGCTGCCGCGCCTCGTTCCACACGGCGCCCCAGCCCACGACGAAATCAGTCAAGTGGACGACATGCTCGATCGCGCTGCCCGCCGGCGGGACCCGGCTGCAGTCGCGCATCGCGCCGCCGGTTTGTTCCGGCACCTGGGGCCAGGAACCTCGGTAGGACGGCACCAGCTGAGCCAGTTCCGGGCGGTCGGCGGGCGGGGTCAGCACCGTGCGGGCGTTGGCCACCAGTTCCGCCTGGTCGATCAGCGGGCCGCCGAAGCCGGGATGATGCAGCCAGGCCACCGGCAGTCGTTGCGCCGCGCGATTGGTCAGGCGATCAAGCCATCGGACCTGGGCTTCGCCCGCCGCAAGCTCCAGCTCACGATCGAGCATCCAGGGCGTCCGCACGCCCCGGCCGGTCAACCGGATCCGCACCCGCTGATCCGACTCCTCCAAAACCTCGGCCGTCCAAGGCACGCTCTGCAGCTCGCCGTGGCAGCCCAGCGGCGCGCCGTAATAGTCCGCCGGGAAAAAACCGTTCGGGAGTGACACGAACCAGCCGCCATGAAAGACGTCGTAAAACTCGCTCCGCGCTCCGTGGGGCTGGCTGAGGGCGGCGCGGCGCGGAGGACCGACCTGCGGATTTTTCCAGAGCACATCCAAGTCGCTTCCCTTGTGTCGGAATTCCAGGAAATCGGCGCCGTGCTCGGGCCAGATCACCAGCCGCACCCGCTCGTTTTCCACCGCGAGCAGGTCCAGACCCTCCCATTGCCATCGATACGCTCGGGGACCGTGCGTCCTGGGCCACACCGCCTTCATGTCCGGGTCGGTTTGCGCGCCGCCGGCCGGCTCAGGCGGCCGCGCAAGCATGCGGTGGCGCGTCGGAAGCTGCAGTTGGGGGAGCCGGGATGCATCGGGGAACCAAGGCGAACTGGGGCAA
>Ga0335085_10007750_pt1 | contig 16524 bp, 6 predicted proteins | sample Lox_Sample_45_FD_206712 | JGI IMG/M metagenome (GOLD analysis project Ga0335085, IMG submission 206712) | Soil microbial communities from Loxahatchee National Wildlife Refuge, Florida, United States - Lox_Sample_4.5 | ecosystem: Environmental > Terrestrial > Soil > Wetlands | place: USA: Florida...
TGGCCTCTGCGCAACTACATGTGGGGCACGGCCGGGCCGAAGTTCTGCTACCAGGTGGATCGCGACATCGACGACAAGGCTATTCGCTACGGCGTGATCGACGGCTTCTGCGGCCTCTGGCGGTTTAAGCTGGAAAACATCGTATCCAGCGACTATACGATTGCCACGGACCAGATGATCCACTATCCCAAGGTGTCGGACGACAGCCGTTACACTTTCAGCCTATGGGCGTTCCCGGAGGAGAAGTACGCCGAGGTTCTGCCGGCATTCGTGCAATTCTCCAAAGACTATTACCAGAAGACGGGCTATCGCACCAACATGCTGAACGTCGGGTATCGCATCTCCAAGGACCAGCAATCGCTGTTGTCGTATTCCTACGATGGCACAGTGATGACGGTCGACCCCGTTTCCACGGCGAACACGGGGTGGCCGGAATTTCTTGACGCCTATAACCAATTCTGCGCCGAAAGAGGCGGACTGCCGCTGCTGAACCAGACCGCCCAGCTCACGCCGCCACTAGCGCAAAACACATTGGGAAACCGGTTAAAACAATTTGCCGCGATCCGAAAGAAGTACGACCCCAACAATCGGATGTTGAGCAGCTATTTTAGCGGAATACTGGGGGAGTAAGGCGGGGACCGGCACGCCCGCCGAGTCGGTAGCCCCGGTCAACGCTTTTTGACCGTGGGCTTTTCTCATGCCGATTATGACGATCTTCGTGACCCACGCCCCCGGAACAACACCGCCGGTGCGCGACGAAGAACCCACGGTCACAACCGCATTGTAGCTACCACTGCCTGGTCGCCTCCGAGCCCACGCGGTGGGCGGCGTCAGGCCATTTTGACATCGCCCCGATGGGGCTAAGAACCTCGTTGGTCGGGCGTGCGTTCCCACGGCTGGCTCGCCGTGGGCTAGATGACGGCGCCCGTTTCACGGGCTGGAAGCGGTGCGGCCACGCGCCGAATGGCTTGGGGGGGCTTTGGCGGGGTGGTACTGAACAGGAAACGGTTCGCTTATGGATTCTCAGCGTTCCACGCCGTTCTTGATTACATTGGTCGCCGCGGCGGCGGTTCTCTTTCCGATGCGCGCGGCGATGCGGACGCCGGCGAAGAATTCCCCCGAAACGGCGGCGGCCAAGAGCGAGCGGGAAGCGCATGCGGAGCCGCCGGCCGGCGGCGAATTTCCCACGGCAAAGGACCTGGTCTCCGAATTCCTCGCCGTGGGTCCGGCGGATCAAGCCGCATCTTCGGGCCATCCGATGGATGCGCCGAACGGCATCGAGTTCCTCATTGCTACTGCGCCTGACCCGGTCAGTTCGCGCTTGCCCCACTTCTTCGACAGCTTTGTGGAGTCCCTGGAAAGCGCTACCGAGGCGTCCGGCTACTCGCTTGACCGGTTTGCTTTCCCCTGGCGCGAAAAGGGGGAAGCCACGCACGACGAGGCTCCCTCCTGGCGCCCAACTCTGTATGAGTCTGCTCCCGGCCTGATCCTGTTCCGCAATCCCAGCAAACAGACGCTGCTGCTGGTCTTCCTGGTGGGAGAGACCCCCACGACGGGAATTCACAAACCGGCCTTGCTCTCCGCCCTTGACCAGATGGCGCAGTTTTATCCCTGGGACCCAAAGCACGCCGAGTTGCCCACGGCGTTTCCCCCTGTATTGCTGGGTGCCAGGCCGCCGAGTGCCGGCGGCGCCCCGGGCGCAAGCCTGGCAAGCGCCGACCTCAAGGCCGGCGCTACGCCGCCGGTTCCGCCGCCTGCCGGCGACACCATCCGCATCATGGGACCGGCGTTCTCCGGTTCGGCGGAGTCGTTGCGCCGGGTTTTAGACAAATGGAGCGAATCCCGGGGCAATTCCGCCCACGTGCAATTTACGATTATTTCCGGCACCGCCACCGCGATCGATGCGCCTTGGCTGGCGCAGGCCGCGCAGGGGCACACCAGCTTTCAGGCGACGGTCCCGCCGGATAGCAGCACGGGTCTAGCCATCGCCTGCTACATTGGCGGCCTCGGTTATGACAAGATTGCGGTTCTCACAGAAGGTAATACGGCGTACGGACAGAACTTCACGAGCCAAACCGCGTCGGGAAAGACCTCCAGCGGAGCCAAAATGGGGGGATGCGGGAACGGCCCGGGCGTGCCGGAAATTCTGAGCCTGCCCTTCCCCATGCACATTTCGCGATTGCGCGCCGCCTCCAACAAAGCTCCGCAGCCGCCGGCCTCGACCGAGACGGAAACCGTAAGCAGCCAGCCGTCTCCCTCCTCTCTCGCCCAAGAGAGCGCCGCTGAGCCGCGTGAGGTTCTGCCCTCCTACTCCGCCTTGAGCGTGCAATCGGCGGAATTGACCCTCTCCAATCTTCTCGCCACCATCGACCGCGAGCAGTACAAATTTGTCGGCATCGTCGCCACCGATGTGCGCGACGTCACCTTCCTGGCGCGGGAGGTTCGCAAACATGCCCCCGCCACCATCCTTTTCACGCTCAACTCCGACCTTCTCTATGCCTACCCCGATGTCAATAGTGCGACGCACGGCATGATGGTAGTTACGCCCTATCCGCTCTTCAACCTCGAGCAGCTCTGGACCTACTCCTACGGCGGGGGCAAGTCGCGTCTGCAATTCACCAATCAGGCCGCGGAAGGGGTCTATAACGCCACGCTGGCCCTCCTTCACCAGGACGATAAGTTGGTGGATTATGGGCGGCCCCTGGGGATTTCCCAGCCGGCGCCAGCCGGCGAACTGCGCAAGCCTTCCCTGTGGTTGACCACCATCGGTAACCAGGAAACCCTTCCGGTGAGACTGCTCGAATGGAAGGACGATGCGCAATACACGTATGCGCCGGGGGCCTCGAAGAGTGGCAATAAACGGAAGGGGGAGCCCAGCGTGGGACGGGGAATTTATGCGGAGAATTCCGTACTGGTGGTGGTGATCCTCAGTGTTTTCATATTAGCTTTTTCCCTCTTGATCATCCTGCAATACGGCTGGCCCGCCAAAAATGCGGTGAATCGGATCTCCGACATCGTTGGAGACACGGCCTCGCCGGCATATTGGTCGGAATGCCGCCTCTTCCTGCTTTGTGGCAGCGCCAGCTTGCTGGCATTTTATATGATTGTGGTTACCGCCTTTTTTCTGCCCTTCGTAGCCGGGTGGCAGTTGGGGCGAAGCGTGGAAACTAGCGGGACTCCCAGGGTGGCGGCCGCCCTCGGAATCCTTACACTCCTTCTCTTGCTTCTGGCCACGCACGTGCTCGTGTCGGCTTTACGCCAGGCTCCTGCCAACCAACGAGGCTCGGCGCCCGAGGTGGTTCTTGTCGCCCTTTTCGGCTGCGCGCTGATCATTGTTCAGGCGGGGCTGCTGGATTTCCTCTGGGTCTTGCAAGTCCGCGCCGATCCCGCCAATGGGCTGTTCGCCCACCTGCGCTACTTTGACCTGAGCGGCGGCCTTACACCCCTCTTGCCGATTTCCTGCGTTGCCGTGGGAGCGTTCATGTGGGCGGTGTGCTCCTTCCGCCGCTTGCACTTGCTGGACATCCTGCGCGCCGCCGGGACGGTGGAGAGGCCGCAAGCCTGGCTGAACTTTCTGGGCTTCGACATCCGCTCGTTTCGCGGCGTGCGCGAGCTGGAGAACAGCGTGAAACACATCCTCGAAAGCTCCACGGTGATGTCTCTCAAGTGGTACGGGTTGATCATGGCGCTGTTGCTGAACGTGTGGCTTTACTTTTTTTATCACCGGCTGGTGCGGGCGCTGGAAGTGCGGCCCTTCTACTGGCTATTTGGGGCAGCGTTCTTCATTGTCTATTGGGCGCTGCTCATGGAATTCCTGCGCCTGATCTTTGCCTGGCGCAGCCTGCACCTGTTGCTGCAACGGTTGTCGTGGCATCCGCTACTCGCCGCCTTCAAACGCTACCGGGAGAGCCGGCCGAACCTGGTGCGCATGAACCTTACCCATCCGCCGTCAAGCTTCGCCGCTCTCGAATCGTCGGTGAGCCAGGCCGGCCGCCTGCTGCGCACCGCGAAAAAATTAGTTGCGGCTCCGGAAGTCGCTCCCGAGATGCGGGAATTGTTGCAGCAATCGATTCCCGACTGGGAAGCGCAAATTCACGCCGCGGGCTCGCACCTTTGCGATGCGCTCGGCGTGGAATGGACGGACCCATCTGCAACCTCCCTGGAGGATGCGGCGCGCAAGAAGCGTGCCACGCGCATCCTCAGCAACTGGCGGCAATCGCTTCTGTCGCGCAGCCATGCCCACTCCGCCCTGTTCCGGGTTTCGCAATCACTGGGAAAAGTCATGGAAAGAGATTGGTCCTGCCACCAGCCCGAGGGCGCGGCTAACCCGGAAAACGCCGCCGCCAAAGAGTTCTTCGCGCAGGGGGAGGAATTCATTGTCAGCCGGGTGGTCAACTTCCTGGCCATTGTGTTTCCTTCGCTGCAAAACCTGGGATACTTCGTGCTCGCCGGCCTGCTGCTCATGCTGCTGTCCGTCACTTCCTACCCCTTCCAGCCGCGCAATGAATTCCTCTTTTTCAACTGGGTGGTGATCCTGTCGTTTGTCGGCGTAGTGTTTTGGATATTCATTCAGATGGACCGGGATACGGTCTTGAGCCTGCTGAATGACACCGCGCCCGGGCAAATCACTTTCAGCCGCGAGTTGATGATCAGGACGCTTCTCTATGTGGCCGTGCCGCTCCTGGCGCTGCTGGGGGCGCAGTTTCCGGAGAGCCTGCGGCAAGTGCTGGCCCTTTTTACCGCTGCGCCGGGGACCCCCTGAAGAATACAATTTCCGGGTCGGCCCCGAAGGGGCCAACCCCTGGAGTTTCTACATTTAAGTGGCGTGCGGCTCGGCTCCCAATCCGACGAACTCACGTCGCCGATGAAACTACTTTTTTGGACGGCGTATTGATGTGCAGTTGCCTGCCAGGCGTGTGAAAGCTTCGCCAATCACTCCGGGATTACTTCGTTTCGGTGGGGCACGCGGCGCTTCAACTCTAATCTTCATGCCGATGTCATCTCCGTGTAGTGCTGGCCTGCCATTTTGAGGAGAGCACTCAGGGTGCTCAAAAGGAGAAAATTCAATGGCACACTCGAAATATCAGCGGGTCACGTGCGCGTTGGCGTTAGCCGGTATGTTGGGATGGGGAGGCTTCCCCGTCCATGCCGACGGCCGTGACGACAACCGACGGGACGATGATCGCGATGAGCGTGTGAAAACGGTCTTCGTGATCGCGATGGAAAACCACAACTGGGTCCAACCGGGTGGGCTGACTGCCTCCCCCCAACAAATCTTCACGAATCCAGCGGCGCCGTTCATCAACAGCTTGGTCAACGGGACCTCCGGGATTAGCGGACAGGTGGCGTACGCGAACATGTACGTGAACGCGGCCGCCGGCAATCATCCGTCTGAGCCCAACTACGTATGGGCCGAATCGGGGGAAGCCGGCAATTCGCTTGGGACTGATGCCGACCCCTACTATCCAGCCCCGACGACCCCCAACACGACGCCCGCCGCCTGCACCCCAAACACCATAACGAGCAATCCGCACTTGACTGGCTATCTCATGAAGGCCAGGAAGACGTGGAGGTCTTACCAGGAAGATGCCAACGTAGATCTGACGACTAACGTCCCGCTGGCGAGCAGCGCTTGGACCGTTCCCTTGACCAGCCACAGCGGCCACTTCACCACGGGACTCAACGAGTACAACTTCTCGACACAATACAACTACGCAGCGAAGCATAATCCGATGGTGTTCTTCACCGATACCGCTGGTCCCTGCCCGGCGACCGCCTCGACCAATTACCCGCCACTGCAGCAGCTCGCGCTTGATCTTCAGAACAACCAGGTGGCCGAATACAACTGGATCACGCCGGACCAGTACAACGACCAGCACTCCGCACTCAGCGCGGGGTACGGGACCTATGTCCCCGCCAGCGACCAAAGCTCCATCGCGGAGGGAGACAATTTCCTGGCCAGAATCGTGCCCTTGATCATGGCTTCAGAGGCCTATAAGGACCACGGTGTGATCGTTCTCTGGTGGGATGAGAGCGAAGGTGGAGACACTTCCGCCTATACGATACCATTCATGATCATTTCCAAGAATGCGCACGAAAACGTGGGCGGGAAACCGTATTCGAACACCATCGAGTATTCCCATTCATCTTACTTGCGCACGATGCAGGAAATCCTTGACGTCGATCCTTTGCATGGCTACAACTGGTTGGGCGATGCGATCAATGCGACGGACTTGTCCGATCTGTTCAAGCCGGGTTCGATCCAGTAGCATCTGTTCAGGTGGCGAATGTCGCTACGCGAAAGGGACTGCAAGCCTTCTTGCAGGCCCTTTCGCAGTTTGCTGCGGGGGATTGCGGCGGGGGCAAGGGCGCCGGAGTGGTGTCTAATCGGCAGCACGGTTCGGGAGCGTCCGGCATGGCCAAAAGCGTAGCCAGCGGGCGCGGCGGATCGTTTTCACCGTCTGGCCCGGTATCGACGCTGCGCGTCACCAGGCTTGCCTTTTCGCCAAGTGGTGGGCCTTTGACGACGAACTCCGCCCGGCCAGCCGAGTCAAGGTAGCTGTAGCGCGTACGGCCGTGCTCATCGCGGCAGTTGCGATAGGTGAGTGAAACGTTGAGAACGCCGTCGCGGCTTTCGAGATCCTCGGCTTCAGGGACGATGCTTCCGACTTCGGGGTGAGGGCAAGGTGCAAGAGGATGATTCTGCCCCCATGCATTATGGCTCGAGATGCCCGCTGAGGCCGCCGCGCACAACACGATACGCATGGAGACGCGCGCCATCCTGGCGGCAGTCACAAGCCAAGTGCTCTTTTCCAATTGATGAATGAAACCTGCCCTAGTCCCCAATCGTCCATCCCAATAGGGAAAGATTGTCGATGACATCCCAGTTCATTTGCGTGAAGATTTGATGAAGATTTGATAAAAGGCAGGGCGGCACGCACTTACGGCAAGGCTCTCGACAATGGCTCGAGTTGGGGCGCGGGAGGCGAGGTGATTGACCCCATCAACCCCAAAATCGGCAAGGCGTTGTCGGCCTTCGACATGACCCATAATTTCGTGATGAGTTACAGCTATCACGTCCCCTTTGACAAGTTGTGGCGTCCGAATCGTTTGACCGATGGGTGGATTCTCACGGGAGTTACCCGCTTTACCACGGGCTTGCCCATCCTTCTCTCGGAGCCTGACGACAGTTCCTTGTTGGGCACCGGCTTTTCCGGACCGTGCGGATGCATGGTGGATGTACCCAACGTGACCTCGGGAAGTTTGAAATTCACCAACCCGCGGCTGGGCAACCTCGACACGGGCACGAATCCGTACTTCACCACTTCACTGTTTTCCGATGAGAATTTTGGCCAGCTCGGAGACGCCAATCGGCGTTATTTCCACGGCCCCGGTCTCAACAACTGGGACTTGGCCGTGCTGAAAGACGTGCGCTTAACCGAGACGAAGCGGCTGGAGTTCCGGGTGGAGTTCTTCAATGTCTTCAACCACGCCCAATTCCAGGCCCCGACCGGGAACATCCTCAGTTCCAGTTTCGGCTTCGTGACCAATACCGTCAACAATAACCAGCGCATTGGTCAATTTGCCGCTAAGTTCTACTTCTAACCTGTGGGGAAACATCCCGGCCCGAGGCTGGGCTAAGGATAATTGCGAAACGCCTTAGCCGGCCTCGGGCTCCCGCTTAGTGAGGCTGGCATCTGGGGTACCTCTTCGGGATCGTCGTACTGATCAGCGCAAGCGATCCGTGGCGATTGTATCGCCCACCCTTCCAACCTGAATGAAACACCCGACACAAGCAGACACTATGTCCTAAATCAATTTATTCCTTGACTGTAAACTGCAAGACCGCTACATTCTGTCACGGTAAGACTTAACACTGCCCGCGGAAGCGATGTGGGGTCGAGCTCACAAGGTACTGGCAGGCCATTTTAGGAAATCGCGAATGGTCCGTTCCTTGATGTATCACACTACAATTCTTCGCGCCTACACCGCCCTTTCCCGTGGGGTTTAGCGTCGACATTTAGCAGGCCTTAGGTCTTGGGTCAAGAGACCTTTGCACAGGAGGCAAATTATGACCATTCCCAAGGGGTGGTTGCGATTTTCGTTATGGGCATCAATCTTTTTGCTTGGAATGCAGGTTGCATGGGGTAGCGTCGGCGGCAGCATTTCCGGGCTGGTAAAAGACCCCACCGGCGCAGTAGTTGCAGGTGCCGAAGTCACCGCCATCAACACCGACACGGGAGTTCAGCACAAGGCGAAAACGGATGCTGCAGGGTTCTATTCATTTCCCTCCCTGCCGCTTGGGCATTATCGCGTGGAGATCAATCAAAGCGGATTTAAAGCTTACCGCGCGACGAATTTGGTCATCGACGTCAACTCGGCATTGCGCGTAGACGCGACTCTCGAATTAGGGGCCGTAACCCAGGAGGTCAGCGTCTCCGCTGCTGCCGTGCAGGTGGAAACCACCAACACCCAAATGGGCGAGGTGATTGGAACCAACAAGATGGAACTAGTCCCGCTCAATGGCCGCAGTTATACGGACCTGTTGGCCCTTCAGCCGGGCGTGGTACCGCAATCCTCCGGCATGTACACAAACAGTGGTGCCAAGCCTTCGGGGGAACTCAACGCCGGGACTCTCTCGGTCAGCGGTCAGCGGGAATCCTCTAATGGATTCATGGTCAACGGCGGCAATGTCCAAGAGGGGCTTTATATGGGCACCGCAATCATCCCCAACCTCGACTCGATCGCCGAATTCCGTATTTTGACCAACGATGCCGACGCGGAATACGGCAACTACTCGGGCGGACTCGTTAACGCCATCACCAAATCCGGCACCAACAAATTCCATGGTGATCTTTTTGACTTCATTCGCAACTACAACATGGACAGCCGGAACTTCTTTTCGGGTTCTCGCGGGACCCTCCACAAGAATGAGTTTGGAGGAACCATCGGCGGTCCGATCATCCATGACAGATTGTTTTTCTTTGGCGACTACCAGGGAAACCGGCAGGTCATTGGTGTGGACTCAGGTTTGATTGGTGTTCCCTCCATCAACGACAAAACGGGGAACCTGACGGATGTGGCGAGCCGAATGACGGGCACGGTCACGGGCAGCTATTGGGCCAGCCAACTCTCGCAGAAACTCGGCTACCCCGTTGCGGTCAACGAGCCGTACTATACGCCCGGCTGCACCAGCAGCGCGAATTGTGTCTTTCCCAACGCCCAAATTCCTCAGAGTGCCTGGGCGGCACCGCCGCCGAAGCTCATGAAATACATCCCCGACCCCAATTCGGGTTCTTCTTTCACAACCTCCGCTTTCGACAACATCTTGCGGGATGACAAGTGGAGTTCCCGGATCGACGGGAATACCCGCTTAGGCTTGATATCGGGCTACTATTTCTTCGACCAGTACAGCCTCACGAACCCGTACCCCGTGACCCTCCCGGGATTCAGTCAATCGAACGTAGGCAGGGCACAAAACGTAAACCTTGGCGTCACCAAATCCTTCGGAGCCAGCTCGGTAAATGAATTCCGCCTAAGCTACGTGCGAAATGTTCACGGTTCTACGCCTGTCGGCGGGATTGGTGTAAAACTCAGTGACCTGGGATTCGTGGAAGGCCCGGGGACGCTCGGCATCGTTCCCCAACAACCTCCGCAGTACGAAGGGGCTCCCAACATCAGCCTCAACAATTTCAGCTTTGGAACGCCGGGCAGTTTTTCCTTCGTTTACAACAATACCTACCAGTTACTCGACAATTACTCGAAAGTAGTCGGAACCCACACTCTAAAGTTCGGCGGCGCCGTGCATTACGACCAGATCACCAATAAGGAGTACGGCGAGAGCGAGGGAACCTTCCAGTTTAACGGGCAAGAAACGGGTTCGGATTTTGCGGACTTCCTGCTGGGAGCGCCTTCCGGTTTCGACCAAGGCGTCCAAATTCCGTTCCATACGCGCACGAAATATTTCGGCCTCTACGCCCAGGACAGTTGGCGCGCGAGGCCTGATCTCACTCTCAACCTCGGCTTGCGCTGGGAATCCAGTACCCCGTTCTATGAGGCCTTTAACCAAATGGAGGCGTTATCGTACGGGCAGCAGTCCGTGGTCTTCCCCGGCTCGCCCAAAGGCTGGGTTTTCCCGGGCGATCCCGGCATCCCCAGAACGATCGCTCCGACTCGCTACAAGAACTATGCCCCGCGCATCGGCTTGGCATATTCCCCCCATGCCCAGGGAGGTTTCTTGGAAAAGCTCCTGGGCGGAGCAGGCAAAACCAGCATCCGTGCCGCCTTCGGCGTTTACTTCACGGCATTCGAAGATGCTGAGATGTTCAACGCGGAGGGGGATGCGCCCTTTGGCTTCTTCTATTCCGCCATCGCACCTCCCCTGTTTGCCACACCCTACGTCGACCGCCAAACCGGTTTCGTGGAGGGGCAGCGATTCCCGGTGACCTTCCCACCCGCCAATGCCAGCGCCGCGCACCCCGTGACGAATATCGACTGGTCACAGTTCCTGCCCATATCGAGTTCGCCCGTCCTGGCCAGGAATGCACAGCTTCCCTACGCCGAACACTACAGCCTGTCCCTTCAGCGGCAATTCGGCGTCGATTCCCTGCTCAGTATCAGTTATGTGGGTACGCAATCGCATCGGCTTCTCGGGGCAATGGAATCCAACGTGGGCAATCCCGCCCTTTGCATGAGCGTGAGCCAATCCAGCCAAGTGATTGCGGGGGGCGCCACCTGCGGCCCCAATGGTGAGAACACCGTCTACACCACCGCGGCGGGAGCGACCATTAACGGAACGCGCGGACCTTACGGAAACGCGTTCGGAAGCAACGATTACTTCAATACCATGGCGAATTCCAATTACAACGCCTTGGAAACAAGTTTGCGCCATACCTCCGGCCGCAGCGAGTTCCTGGCAGCCTACACTTACAGTAAGGTGCTCGCCAACTCCTCCTCCTGGGGATCGGGTGGGGATGTCATTAACCCCATCAACCCCCTGCTCAGCAAGTCGCTGGCGGCTTTTGACGTGACCCACAACTTTGTGGTGAGTTACGGCTACGAGATCCCCTTCGATAAGCTCTGGCGCGCGAACCGCCTGACCAGGGGCTGGGTTATCTCGGGAATCACCCGATTCTCCACCGGCTTGCCCGTACCCATGCAGGAGGCCGACGACCACAGCCTGCTCGGGACCGGAAGCGGTGGCCCGGGATCAAATGGTGTGGACGAGCCCAACTTCCTGGGTGGCAGCCTCGCGGGCAGCGATCCTCGCCAGGCCAGTCTGAAAACCCACACGAATCCTTACTTCAATAACGCCCTGTTCTCCAAAGAAGTGATTGGAACGCTGGGAACCGCCAACCGGCGATTCTTCCACGGCCCCGGCCTCAATAACTGGGACCTGGCATTGATGAAAGACCTGCGGATCACCGAGTCGAAAAAGCTGGAGTTCCGCGGGGAGTTCTTCAACCTCTTCAACCACGCCCAGTTCGGACTGCCTTCCGGGAATTTCCTGAGTTCGAATTTTGGCTTTGTGACGGGCGCCAATGCCGCGCGCATCGGCCAAGTCGCAATCAAGTTGTATTTCTAGCTACACTCTTCATTCCTTCGGCGGGGCCTGTGTTGAACCTGATGCAGGCCCCGCCCCACACCAGCCTGACAACGCCAATCTTTGATTGACATTCATTCTTACCGGAGTAGAATGTCATCCGGCTTTGGAATAGAGTTTCCTTTTGGTTTCATATCAAACCCGGCAACGAGCCTGAAATTCCATTGTGATTGTTTCACTTGTGGGTGATTAATCCCCAAAATCGGCTCGGCTGGGTGCTGCTTTCGTTTACGAACGGGCTTTGGGTTTTTCATTGCGCAGCCAAGGTGCTGCTTTGCACGGTAGAGGTGCAGGGTTCTGGGATCTCAGTTTGCAACCTTAGAGGAGGATTAAAAATGAAAGGTCAAGTACGGTGGATCTTGCATCGTCACCTATTCCGGTATCTTCTAACTTGGATCTGGGTGATTCTTCCCGCGTTGGTTTGTTTAACCGCCGTCTCCACGGCACGCGCGGGTGTTACGGGGAGCATTTCTGGAACCGTTGCCGACGCTTCCGGCGCTGTGGTTCCGGGCGCGAGCGTCACGGCCCTCAACACGGAGACGGGCATCAAAGAAACAACCGAAACAAATGCCCAGGGGTATTACATATTTCCCGTTCTCCCCACCGGCCACTACACGGTGTCCGTCCGGGCCAAGGGGTTCAAGGAGTATGCCCAGACCGGCCTGACCATCGATGTCAACTCCGCCTTGCGGGTTGACCCCATTCTGGAAGTAGGCGCCGTGACCCAGGAAGTCAGCGTTTCCGCCGCGGCCGCGCGCGTGGAAACCACGAACACCCAGATGGGCGAGGTGATTGGCAACACCAAGATGGAGGTTGTTCCCTTGAACGGACGCAGTTACACCGACCTGATCTCACTTCAGCCGGGCGTAGTGCCGATTCAATCGGGCGACTATAATAAGAATAGCCCGTCGGGAGGCCTGAACACCGGCACCTTCTCGGTCAGTGGGCAGCGGGAATCCGCCAATGGGTTCATGTTGAACGGCGGCAACGTCGAGGAAAGCATGTGGATGGGTGCCGCTATTGTTCCCAACCTCGACTCGATCGCGGAATTCCGCATCATCACCAACAACTCGGATGCGGAATACGGTAATTATTCCGGTGGGCTCATCAACGCCATCACTAAGTCCGGCACCAACCAATTCCATGGAGATGGTTTCGAGTTCGTCCGCAATTCAGATCTGGATGCGCGGAACTTCTACGACTATCCCAATCGTGGGGTGCTGCATCAGAACGAATTCGGGGGAACGTTCGGTGGCCCCATCAAACGTGACCGGCTGTTTTTCTTCATGGACTATCAGGGACAGCGGCTGGTAACCGCCCTGACGAGTTCGAATACTTCTGTCCCCTCCAGCAACGACCGCGTGGGAAACCTGTCAGACATCGCCGGCCAACTGACAGGAACGGTCAAAGGCTCCTATTGGGCGGGGATCCTCTCGAATCGACTGGGTTACACGGTCACCCCCGGCGAGCCTTATTACACCGCCGGATGCACCAGTTCCGCGAATTGCGTTATGCCCAATGCGACGCTTCCCACGGCGGGCTGGGATGCCCCATCGTCGAAGCTGCTCGCCTACATCCCCACCCCCAATCAAGGGAACAATGGCTACTCAACCTCCTCGTTTGACAAAGTCCTGCGTGACGATAAGTGGAGTTCCCGGATTGATGCCAACACGGGGATTGGACTGCTCTCCGGCTATTATTTCTGGGACGATTACGCCTTCACCAATCCATATGGCGGAGCGCCTTTTCCAGGCTTTTCTAGTTCTAACAATGGCCGGGCGCAGAATTTCAACCTAGGACTGACCAAGTCCTTTGGCGCGAATAAAGTGAACGAGTTTCGCATCAATTACGTCCGCGCCATAAATTTCATAGGTTATCCAGTCGGCGGGCTGGGCCCCACCGCAAGCTCACTGGGATTCACCGTAGCGTCAGGTTCGGGATCTAGTTTTAACGGTGGCTACATCCCCATTGATCCTACTCGGCAGGGTGTCCCAGAGATTGCACTGAGTAATTTCACGTTTGGCATGAGTGGTAACGCCACTTTGCAATACAACAACACCTATCAGATCATGGACAATTTCTCCTGGGTGCGCGGAACACATACTGTCAAGATTGGCGGCGCCTCCCATTATATGCAAATAAAGAACGATGCCACGGGCGCAGGAAACTGGACGGGAGAATTCATATTTGCTGGGAGCGAGACGGGGAATCCCTTTGCGGATTTCCTCCTGGGAGCATCGGATGAGTATGAAGGAGGACCCTCCCTGCCCATCTGGACCCGTAGTTGGTATTACGGGATATATGCGCAAGATAGCTGGCGCGCCAGACCCAATCTGACATTAAACTACGGCCTGCGGTGGGATGTTAGCACGCCTTGGTCCGAAGCCCACAATCAGTTTGAGACTTTGATTCCGGGTGAGCAGTCGGTGGTTTTTCCGGGCGCCCCCAAAGGTTGGGTGTTCCCGACGGATCCCGGGGTTCCGACGACTATCGCTCCGATTCGTTACCACAATTTTGCTCCGCGCCTCGGTCTAGCTTACTCCCCATCAACCCACGAAGGTTTCCTGGGTAGGCTGTTGGGTGGCCCCGGAAAGACGAGTATTCGTGCTTCCTGGGGTATGTTCTACACCGCTTACGAAGACGCCAACAACCTGAATGTGCAGGGAGACGCGCCCTACGGCGGTTTCTCTGTGAGCCCGGGCAATGACCTCCTTGATCGGCCCTTTGTTAGTCGCCAGGACGGTGCCATCACGGCCAACCCCTTTGGGAACACCGGAATCCCGCCCTACAATACCAGCGCTCAACATCCCGACACCACTTTTGACTGGGCCTCGGCCGGGCGAATCTCTAGTTCGCCGGGATTCTGGCACGAGAACGTCCTCCCCTACACTGAGCACTGGAGTTTGTCCCTCCAGCGGGAGTTGACCCCCAACACGCTGTTTAGCCTCAGCTACGTGGGCAGCGAAGGGCACCATCTGGTCGCGGGGGTGGAATCCAATCCAAGTAATCCGGCTCTATGCCTCAGTTTGAGCCAACCTGCGGGGGCTGTGCCTGGCATTTCCGGAGTTGTGCCTGGGACGAAGACGTGCGGGCCTAACAACGAAAATTTCATTTTCCAACCCGCGGCGGGCGGGATGGTTTACGGCACGCGATCCCCATTTGGGTTTAGTTTTGGAAGTAACGATTATGTGATGTCCATCGCCAATTCCTTCTATGAAAGCTTGGAGGTAACGCTGCGGCATACAACGACCCGGGGAGAGTTCCTTGCAGGTTATACCTACGGCAAGTCACTCGACAACTCGTCCTCCAACGGAAACAATGGCGCACCCAACGGCGGGGACATGGTCAACTTCATGAACCCCAATATCAGCAGGGCGCTTTCCGCCTTCGACATGACTCACATCTTCGTGGCCAGTTACAGCTACCACATACCGTTCGAAAAGATGTGGCGCGCCAACCGGCTGACCAATGGTTGGATGATCAATGGCATTACGCGCTTTACCACAGGCTTGCCGGTTAGCCTCGAAGAGTACGACGACCATTCGCTCCTTGGCACGACCAGTGCCGGTGGCGTGGGGGTACTGGATGTTCCGAATTACAACGGCGCCTCTCTGAATATCAGCAACCCGCGCAACCAGAACCTGACCAATCATACCAACCCCTACTTCAACATCAATGCGTTCCCCTTGGAAGCAATCGGCCAACTCGGCAGTGCCAACCACCGCTTCTTCCACGGCCCGGGCCTGAACAACTGGGACGTGTCATTGATCAAGGATTTACGCATAACTGAGTCGAAGAGGCTTGAGTTCCGCGGGGAGTTTTTCAATATCTTCAACCACGCCCAATTCTCGGGACTCGCCCCCAAGGCATTAGGCTATAGAACCAGTACCAATTTCGGCTTCATAACCGCGGCCAATCCCCCACGCATCGGCCAGGTTTCGATGAAGTTTCTCTTCTAACTGTGGTGTGACGCTTTATCGCCCGAGGTCCTGCTGAGAACACTGACAAGGTTTCTCAGCAGGTCTCGGGCAGTTCCTTCGCATAAGAGAACCCAACCCTTGGCCTTATGGCGGGCATTGCTCGCGATCAAAATAACTCATACCCAGCCCTCGAGCGGGTGCGCGACAGAGGAGCTGAAGGCATCAATTGAGGCGTTCGGGGCAGAGCTGGGGAGTGCGGGCAGCCAGCCGGCGGAAGCAGGCTTTACCGCGGCAACGCGTGACTCCAGCGAGAGGCTACAGGATCGAAGGGGCGAGCGGGGAAAGGGTTCGAGAAAGGCCAAAAAGTCGTCGAATTTGGCCTCTTCTATGGTTTTTAGTAAGCGCCTTATTTTCAGTATGTTCTCAGCTTCGTTTTACAATTTCTCGGGTTGGACGCTCTGTGTTTTGAGTATGTTCTCAGCTTCGTTGATTTTTTCATCACTAGGACATTTTGTCGTATTTGGTTCGCTCCGGGGAAGCCGTGCCGGCTCCCTTCTCCCGCAGCCTGGACCGGTTTCCGCCTAGCCGGGCGGAATGTCACTAGATTAGCCTAGCACATGATCGGGGAAATGTCAAGCGGAAAGGCGGGCGGCGGGTGTCCTGATTTGGGCGTAACGCCGCCATCCGGGCGGCTCCTGTGCCGGCTGGAAGCCGGTGCTGCGGCCCACATCAGGACAGCACCGGCCGGACGGGGTGGGGCCCCGTCAAAGTCCGGGGTGCCGCATATCTTCAGAGCCAAGAATGCATCATCCGCGAACAGACCCCTCACCCCCACGTTTTGCCTGTCGTGGGGGTGAGGGGTCCTTCTCAATCCCATCGACTTTGACGGGACCCTGCCCCCCCAGCATCTTCTTTGCATCTGGGCATCATGGCGTGATATCGTTGGCTTTCACATCCCACTCAGGGCTGTTGGCTAGAGTATTCATCCCGGTTGCTGACAGG
>Ga0335085_10007751_pt1 | contig 16521 bp, 7 predicted proteins | sample Lox_Sample_45_FD_206712 | JGI IMG/M metagenome (GOLD analysis project Ga0335085, IMG submission 206712) | Soil microbial communities from Loxahatchee National Wildlife Refuge, Florida, United States - Lox_Sample_4.5 | ecosystem: Environmental > Terrestrial > Soil > Wetlands | place: USA: Florida...
GAAAGACTCGAACTCTCACAAACTGGTGCCAAATACCAGTGACCTACCCATTAGTCTACAATCCATTTAATTTTATACAAAATAAGACATAAGACAGTATAAAATTATTTTATTTATTTCATTTTATATTTAGTAAAAAAATCATTCTCTTTTTTTATTTATTTTTTGTTAAGATATAACCATATCATTAACATGATTATAAAATAATAAATAAAAGTATGTTTTTATCTTTAGTTAAATAAAAATTGTATAATATTAACCAGTAATTGTATTATAGCATTTCTCTTAAACAATACGTAGATTGAGAATAATAAGGTTCGAACTTATAACCCTTCGCTTAAAAGGCGAATACTCTACCAATTGAGTTACATTCTCTAAGAAGTGGGGAGATAAATAACGAAGCATCTAGATAATGGTTCATCTATGTGGTTTTAAGTATTTTATAAATATAAAATTATTTTATTCGGTTTTACCTTATACTTCGTTATAATAAATTTAAGATTTAAATGAATATATTCTTCCAATAAAATAAACAATTAATAACTAAGATAAAATATAACTTTATTAGCATATTAAAATTAAATAATTATAAATTATTTAATTTTCTTAAGTTTAGTAATTCTAATTGTAATTATTTCGAATATTAATTAAGAAAACTATTAATTAATTAATCTAATTTTGAAATATTTATTAAATAATAAAAGAAATTAAATTTATAAAATAAAGATAATTTAAAAGGCGATAATATTAAAAAGAAATAAATTATATAGTAATTTATAAGTTATTATGACTAAAGTATAATTTCCTTTTTCTTTAAAAAAGCAATAAATACATCAATATTTTATTTGGTTAATATTTAGATTAAAGGATATAGATTTCAAAAAAAAAAGAATTAAGCTAAAAAAGATTTAAAACTTAAGTATGAATTTTATTTTTAAAAGTATTTAATTTTCTTTTATTTAATTTTTTAATAGTGGGTGTGAAATGTGCAAAATAACCGAATTTGTATTTATTGTTTCTAAAATAATTTAAAACTTTTCTAGTATTATATCGATTTCATTTATAATATTTTGTAAAATATTTTATATTACTATGAACTATAAAATTTCTATTAATTAATGCAATATAAATTTCTTTCATTTTTATTAAATAAGATAAAAGTTCCATAATGTCACTACCTAATAGAGATGAATATGTAAGTTTCAAGTTTGTTGTTCCTGGTCCATAATTTCCTGCTTTTTGAGTATAATCCATTGTAGATTTAAGGGTATTTCTTAAATAATAACTAGATAAAGTTAAATATTTATGTGTTACTTTATTATAATGTTTTGCACCTAAGAAACTACCATATTGGTATATTAAACTAAAAGCTCTAGCTTTTGATTTAGCTCTTCCAGCTAATCTAAATTCCACACCAGAAATATCTAGATTATTAGTAATATCAACAATAAAATTTTTTATTGGTCTTGTTCAATATTTTATTAGACCTTTTTTTGTACTTGTTAATAATTTATATTTATTTTTTTTTCATCTTTTAATTTTTAAATAAGTATTTTTGGCTAAGTTATAATAAAAAAATTTTATTAAAGGTAAATAGTTATCTAATTCTCCATTTTTTATTAAATATGTACTTAATAAATTAGAAGCTTCTAATTTTTTTGAATAATACTCTAATTTATTATAATTTCTTTGTATAGGTAAATCTTTATTAAATATATTTATTAATTCATTAGGTCATCTACTATTATTTTCTAAATTATAATCATATATTTTTTCAATTTTGGATGCTTTCAATATATTTATAAATTTAAAGACAAAACGTGTAAATAATCCAGTTATACTTTTTCTTCTTTTACTTCAATTAGCTTTTTTATCTAATAATAGCATTAGTCTTTCTGATAATATATAACTACTTAAAAAATACCTTTTTAATGGTCATATTCTTATAATAGCTAATTTACCATATATATTATATAGTATATCTTCGAAATATAAAACATAAGGCATTAATATTTTTCTTTCTGTATCTCATTTTGCATAATTTATTATCTTAGCATAATAATAATTTATTAATCTATGATATCTTAATCAATAACTTTTTGGTGCTTTTCTTAATCCTTTTAAATATTTTATACTTCTTAATCATGTATTATATTTTAATCTCGTTGCTTTTCTCTTATAATACCTATATTTATTAATATAATAATATTTAGGCTTTATAATATATAAACTCCTATAATTAAATGCAAATAAATTAAATAAAGTTCTTACTCCTATAAAGTTTAATAATTTTAAATTGTTTTCTCTAAATCAATTTAGTTTTTCATATAACATAGGTAAATAATAATGTATTATTATATTTTTATATCCTAATTTTTTTATAAAATTTTTATACTCATTTAATATAAATATTCGTATCATGTATCTATAATAAGGCTTAAATACATTGTCACTAAATCTTAAATTATTCATAATACTTTCTTCCTTGCTATTAAAATTTAATGTTTGTCAAATTCTTGTAGTATAATTTCCTTTTTCTTTAAAATTAATTGATAAATTATCATATATATTTCTATTATTGTATTGATAATTGTATAAATTATTAAAACTATTATATTCATCATCAAAAACTTCTACTGATTTACTTACCATAACATCTCTATTAACATTATAAAAATCTTGTTTTATTATATCAATATACAATTTATCACTATTAGTAATACTTTCTAGACTATTATTTATTTTTTTTACTATTTTTTCATAAGAATAATTTATAAATTTAGAAAGTATATTATTTTTCTTATTTACCTTATTTTCTTTATTTATATTTTCAGTAAAAGACTTAGTTCATCCTTGTCATTTCAGTACATCTACTTTTGTTCTTTTTTTTAACATTTTCATTATTGAATAATCTAACTTATCTCAACTTATATTATTCTTATAATTTAAAAAATTATATGTATGAATATCTTTATTTTTATCTTTTTTATTTTGCTGAGATATATTCACTTCACACAGAGTTTGCATTCCTATTTTTAGTTTTAAATCATCCAAAAAATATAAATTCATATTTTTTGTTTCTTTATCTTTTAAATACAAATCTTTTAGATATTTTATATAATTAATTTTTTGTTTCCGATTTGATTTATTTTCAATACTATAGTAAGTAATATTATTTTCAATTATTTTACCTTTATTTAATAATATTTTATTTCCTTTAAATTTTTTTATTCCTAGATAATTTATTTCATTTTTTGAATTTGTATTATTTATTTTATTATTATTTTTATTTTTTTTAATATTTAGTCTAATTTTGTTTAGAGTATGTAGTTTTCTTTTATTGCTATTATTTATTTGATTACTTTTATCTTTTATATTTATATTATTATTACTTATATTCTTATTTCATTTATTATTAAGACTTGTTCTTTCATTTTTATATTTTTTATTACTATCTTGAAATCTAGATTCAGGGCCATGAATAGTCCCTGATTTACCCTTTCCATATAGTGACGATTCTTTATTTTTTTTATTTATTTTATTATCATAATATAATTTATCACTAACTCCAGCAATTTTATTATAAAATTTTTTATTCTTGATATATTCATTATTATTATTTTCTTTATAATCTCTTTTTTTAATTTTTCCCATTGATATAAATATTTGTTTTTCTTGTAATATTTGTTTTCTTTCTTTTCTTTTCTTTATTTTATCAAATATTTGTTTATCATCTAAATATTTATTTATATGAACTTTTATTTTTGTTTTATTATCATAAACTCATTTCTGATTTGGATTTTTATTAGCTTTTTGTGTTACTCCATATAAATTATATTTCATTGTTTGTTCTTTTCAAAATTTTGGATCTAATTTACTATATTTTTTTCCTTTTGTAATTTTTCTTTTGAAGTTTTTTAATGTTAATTTATCTTTTCCAAATATTTTTACTCTTCTTTCTTCTTTATAACCTTTTTTATATCTATCTTTCTCTTTATTAATCGAGTATAAAGTGTGTGAAGTAAACTTTTTTTTATTTATATTATTCCTTGAGCTATTCGGAGCAAGAGTATAACTATCATTAACAGTACTACCTTTTATAGCTTGCACAGTATTATATTTTTTTTCTTGTTCAAGTAAATATTGTTTTCTCATTATTGCTTTATTTACATTTGCTCCATGTTCTTTTAATAAAAAATAATTTTCATCTCATCTTGAGAGTTTTCTAGATTCTTTCATCATCTCAATATTAACATCTTTAGTTCTAATTTTATTTCTAATATCACTATTACTTATTTTAATTACTTTATTATTTATTAAATTAATATAATTATTTATAAATATGTTTTTTTTATCTTTATTATAGATACTTCTATATTTATTAATATTATTTTTTAACCTTACTCATTTTATTCTATTTATATTTTTTTCTTTATTATCCTTAATAACCCTTTTTTTACTTACTAATTTTCCAAAAGAATTTTCATTTTTTCTATTGAATTCTAGTTTTCTTAGTCCGAAGGACGATGAAATCAACTCTTGTCCTTGCCCCGCTTGCGACATAGGTAGTTTTCTCTCCCTTTCTTTTGAATTATCATTATATCATGCTCAATTTTTTAGTAATTTATTTATATTTATAGCTCCGTACCATATTTTGTTGCTATAATTCCATTTTAATATATTTAATATTAAATATAAAAATTCCTTTTTACTCATATGGATCATTAATTTTTCATAACTATCTATAACATTTCAATAATAATTATTTATTTTTGGTTCTATTAAGTTTATATAAAAAATTCTAGGCCGTAATATTATTTTTTGTATAATTTCTTTATAATTTACATACATACTATACATATATTTATAAAGAGCTCTTAATTTCAACATATTATGATATTTACCTAATTTATAACTTTTATTATTATATACATATAAATCAATTATTACATTTCAAACTGTATGCTTAAATAGTGGCTTACTTATATACATTTTTCTAGTTTTATTAAACATTACTTTTCTTTTTGGCATATATCCTGATATCATACCAGATCTTCTTTCTTTCAAATATTTTCTAAAATTACGAGCCCATCCTATTTCTTTTTTTATTCACGGTAGTGTCAATATGTCTTTACTATAATTTTCGATATTTTTTATTTCTTGACGAGATCTTTGTGATGTATATTTTATTACTTCATTTATATACTTACTTAATATTTTTATTGCTTTAATACTTATTCCTAATACTCCTTTTTTCTCTCCTTTTTCTCCTTGCACTATTTTTCTCCTTATGTATATTGGATTCATAAATAATTTTATCACTTTACTTGCCATCATATCTTTATATTTTATATTTCTTATTGTTCCTTTTATATAGCTATATATTGTATTGGGTCAACTTCTTAATTGTGTTGTCATGCTTCTTGAAACATATCTTGGTGTAAAATAATAATTTATTGATTTTAACTTATTTTCTAATTTCCTTGATTCTATATTGTTATTTTTCTCTTTTATTATGTTACAATATTCTATTTTTTTTACTTTATTAATTTCCTTCCTCCTTACCAAATTTTTTGTTATTTCTGATGTTTCTATATTTTGTTCTCATTTTTTTTCGTCTAGAGCAAGAAATTCTTTTATTTTTTTACTTTCTTCAATTATATTATCAAATGCATTTTTATTATCATTCAATAATATACCTTTTTTATATCCTCCATACATAGGTGTTAATCTTTCTATTTTTATTTTATTTTCTTTATTTTCATTTTTTATTTCTACTTCCTCTTTTATTCTTGGGCGGGACAAGTAGATTTCTCTTGTTCTTTTCAAAGAAAAAGAAGCTTGTACAATTTGTACCTTTTGCTTACCTATACCTTTTTTTATTAAATCTATAAAATATCTGGATTCTTCTCCAGTAGACCTCAAGTGTCCTAAATATTCTTTACTAACTATTTCTTCTTTTGTTTTTGTACTTATTTTTATTTCCTTTTTCTTTTTTTACATGTCATGAATTAATCTAACTCTATTTTATTATTCTTTCATCATATATATTTTTACTTATTTTAATTTATTTTCATTCAGAGTATGCGGAGCAGGAAGATTTATATTACTTTTTTCATTTATTATCACTATAACCTCTTTATTTTTTTTTCCCCCCCCCTTTTGTTAATAGCTAGTCTTATTATTTTTTATTTATAAATAAGGGTTGCAATATAGACGCAATAAGAGTGAAACATATTACTTAATTTTTATAACGGTACGAAGCAAACCGTACTCTGTTTTTCTCTATTAATATAGTTTTCACTTAATAATATGACAATTTTACTACATACCTAGCAATCTTTCCTTTTCTTTCAAAGCTACTCTATATATAAATCCTTTTTTATCATTTTTTTGTTTTTATTTTTTGTTTCTTGTTGCTACGCCTACCTCATCCTTTTTATATAACTACTTATAATACTCATTTTTATGATAATTGTTAGTTTTTTCAGTCTTTTCATATTCATTGAAGTTCATTTAAGTTTCTTCTTGTCCTTAATTCTACTTTGTATTCAAATTATTTATCATATATTCTTGTTTATTTTTTCATCTACACATATTATGCAAAGATCTTTTTGTATAAACAACCAATATGATTATTTTTATTACAATTACTTTTCTTCTTATTTTAATTTTTAACGTATATTACTTTTATTATGAAATTTATTTCTTTTTATTTATTTTTATATATTATCAATACTATTTTTGCTTTTCTCTTTAAATTTCTTTAAGTTTTTACACTCCTTGAACAAATCTTTTACTTCTATGACCAAAAATTAATTAATTTTTGGTCATGATAGCATAATTTACCAATATAGGCGGAGCGAGAAGATATCTATTTTAGATTTATACTAATATTAATTTATTATTGGACGAAGCAATAAATAAATCTTCTTGCTACGGACGCTAATTTACCTAATTTTCTTATTGCTTCGCTTTTCTAATTCTTTTTTTCTATTTTACTATTTACATTAATATTCCCATATAAGGAATGTTTTCATTGATATATAATACTTAGTAAATTTTCTTACATTTATACTTTATTTCTAAATATCATTTCCTAATTTACATTATGTTAAGAGTAAATTTTTTTTTGTGTCTTATTTTACTATTTTATTTCTATTGTTTAACTTTACTTTTTAGTATTCACTAATTCTTTTTAATTCTAATTTTTAGTAATTTATATAATATAATACATTATTTTATACTGTATTATATATATATATATCCTATTAATATAAATTTTTAATTAAGTATATCAAATAAGAGTGTTTTATTTTTATTTTTGCCTCTATATTTATTATAATCTATAAAATATAGGTATATACACGAGTTCAAAGATATCTTTTATTAGAAGAAGCTTAATACCTATATATATATTATTTGCTATTTTCTATATTATTGTTTAACCTTATATATTAAGAATTTATACTCTAATATTGAGTTTTTTTACTTTATTTTTAATATTTATTATATTCGAATATAAATTACTTTACACTTTATTTACTATACGAACAAGTCATTAAATTAGGTCTATTGATAAATTATAATTAATATACCCCTTTGGGGGGTAGTCCTTTCTTTCATTATAATTTATCTATTATAGTAAGTAATAAATACTCAAATTTATATTTTAATAATTATAATCTTTCTACCTAAATAGATAATTTTATATTTAGATATTTTTGTTTAAAATTATAATTAAAAAATATACTTATAAAGTACTTTATTTAAATCTATATAAATAAAGTACTTTATTTATATCTATATAAAAAAGGGGTGAGAAAATATATTTCTCTCTACATTTACTTCATTATTGGTTTCTAAAAGACTTGAACTTTTATTTCACGCTTATCAAACGAGCACTTTAACCAATTAAGTTAAAAAACCTATTAAATAAAAACCAACTAAGTAAAAATTAATATTTAATTATGTATATTAAGTATATCATAATAAAAAAAGTATATAATTATGATACAACGTAAATTTTTCTTGTTACGTTTGCCTATGTCCTAAATAAAATTAAAAATTGCGGACATAAGGATCGAACTTACTCCAATAGGGCATGAGCCTAATATGCTACCATTACAACAATCCGCGAAATAACTAGTATATAATATAATAAATTATAAGTATGCCTAGCAAATGCATATACTCATAAAACTATATTAAAAAGGATCAGAGATTCCGCTTAAATATAGCAGAACACCAGATTATGTGTTAATTTTATGGCAATAAGCTATTAATTTTGTAAAATTAAGCATGAAAAATAGATAAGAATAATAAGAAGATAAAAAATTAAATTAGCACAAGATGACCTAAGAAAGTTTCAGTGCGTAAAGTTCTTGCCTATATTTAGATAGTAGTAGTCTTCTACTTATTTTAATAAAAAAGTATAAAAAGGAAAACTTCGAACTTATATGCTTTCAGTTCTTATTAAATTCCAACTTAGCTACCATGCGATGCCTTAGTTTGTATATTAGGTGAAATCATATCATATAATATATTAGATCAAATATACAATACAGATATAAACTTCAACAGCATGAACACCAGAGGTTAGTTGCTCCCAGTCCTTGCGTACGAGGGCACCTTCCTTATTTTACTTTTGATTCCCATAGAAGATAGGGACCATACTGTCTCACGACGTATTTACAAATTTGTTAACTTAAAAGTTTTTAAACTTTTATATCCATATATATTTATATGGTTCAGACTATATTATATTTAATCTTTAATCATAAGGTTTTTAAATTAAATCAATTATTTTTGAATAATCAAATCCTTTATTAAGATCAAGTTCTAATCCTAATTTATAATACATGCAAGGATGCATGTATTGTAATACTAAATTTCTAGTTAAATTTATACTACTTTTTTCAATTTTTATTATATATTGATTATTCCGATCATGAATAACTTTATTATCTATACCTAAATTTTTCTTTATTATTTTAGATAATAAATTGACATTACTTTTATCAAAACTATTAGTATAAAGTCTAATAACATCCATTTCTTTAATATAATTTCCATCCCCCATTATTAAATGTGCCAAAGCTATAGAATCAAAATTATACTTTAGTTGATTAGGTACCACTTTAATTCGATTTTTAGTACTTTTATTTTCTTTATAAAATATATTATAATATTTTACTAAATGAGGAAGAGATATTGTTTTAAACCGTACAGTAGTATAAATTTTTTGTTCATTTAAATTACTCTTATTCTTTATATCTATTGTGATTATATCACTGTTTATATAAGGTTCAAATAAGTTATATAAATGTAAAACATAAGGATAATTTTTCATAGACATAATAACACTTAGCCTTACAAAAGATGTTATATAAGATCTCTCTAACCCTCCATCTGATAATAATAAACCAATTAATACAGATTTTAAGTAAGGAGGGAAATCAGCTATTCTATAATCTTTTATATAATTATCAATTTTTAATGTTTTTAATATGTATCTTTTTAATGTTAAATTATTCATATTAAATGAAATTTTTATAACATTAAAACATTCAAAAGTTAATCATTTAATTTAATACCTAATAAAAATTAAATTTGGATTATCTTGGATGACCTAGGTAGTAGTCAAAATCATCTAGTCGTTGAACGCATTTAGTATTTAGATATAATATATAAAATATCAATTATATTAAATATTATTATAAAAAATCTTAAATCTCGTTGCAGATTTACATAAAGATATTAAAAATATCAATGAATTCCATGCAATTAATCCAATTTTTAAAAAAAAAAATAAATAATACAAATCTTAAATTATTATTTATTTTTTGTTTTTAGGGCTAAATTTAACCCAACTCGCGTTAATTCTTATGCGGCGAACAGCCATACCCTTCCTAGCGCCTGCACCAGGAGGTTAATTAGAGTCGACATCGAGGTGCCAAACAATGTGTCCGATGTGAACTTTCTCACAATATTAGCCTGTTCAATTTTGTTAACATAAAGATAATTATCCTTTATTTCCACTTATTTTTCAATAGGGTTCAGACTATGTCATCATCTCTTGTACATTATTAAAACAATTATTTATTTAAATTGGTAATTTATATCTTATTTCAAATATAATATATGTTCCGCATATCCTTTATTTTTGTCTCCTCACTCAAATTTTACTCTATGTGTTTTCCCATTATTCTGAGTCTGTAAACTTGCATCACCCAATATTAAACCTATAATAATTTTATATTGTATTGGCGATAAATTAATTAAACTTTCTTTATACTTTTTTAAAAGTTTATTATTCGGTCCTTTATTTTTACATTCATTCAGAACTAATTGTTTGGAAATCTTATTTTGAATTTGAGAATTCTTATCAAAGTTATTATTATCATTGATAAATATATATAAATCTTTCTATTAATACTAACATGTCTCATATAAATTTAAATAATTTATACATTAGACTCACCATTTAATTTTAAAATTATAAAAAAACTAAGAATATAAAAGCAAGTAAATTGTAATAATAATATCATAAAGATGTCAGATACTATTGAATAGATTATTCCTATTATGAATAACTATTTAGTCGTTGAACAAATTTAATACATTATGTATTTTTACATAATGTATTAAATTTTGCTGCAAATTAACTATTTCGTACAAATTTATTAAAAAGTAATAGTTTTTTTGCAATTCATCTGATTTTTTTTCAAATACTTCACAATACTTCGGGACTATAAACTAATCCCTAGCGTAACTTTTATCCGTTATCAAGGCCATCAATCCTTATATGTGCCTTTGGTCATTATGCTCCACTTACGTGTCTGTATGACTTGTTGGTCTCACAGTTAGGCTCCTGCTATTTGCCATTAAACTTCATTAATCTATTCAATTAAAAATAATTATATCGCTGTGTAAACACTTAAGCTAAAAATAAATCTAGGTTTTTCTTTATTTTATTATTACTATTATTACTACATTTATAACTACAAATAAAAGTTAAAATTTACCATTTTTTTAACTTTTATTATTATTAATAATAAAAAATTAAATATTTCTATTTATTATCAAAAAAAGATAATAATATTATCTTTTTTTTATTAATAGATCCTCAGTTACGTCTGAGTTAAGCGGACCTAAACAATCACCTATTTCGGTTATAAAACAAAAAATAAAACAATTATTAAATGATCTTAACATTCGCTCACTATTTTTAATAAACTTAATCTTCTTATTAAAAAAAATTCAATTTTTCATAAAACTTAATAATACTTTTAACAAGAAATAATTAATTTAAAAAGTAGGTAAACTTTTTAAAAATCCATATTTAATAATTATATTAATGTTATTATAATATAATTATAATTGTTATAAGTAAGAATATAAAGAAATAATAAGTTATTAAATCATTACATAAAAATTTTCAAACTTAAAAATTTTCTGTTCTGTGTTATTAGACTTCCCAGTTACTATTTTTGGGAACTGCACCCCACATAAACTACCCTTTAGTCATTTAATCATAGAATAAATAATAATAATAAACAAACTAATATATTAATGATTCCTTAAATTAATAAGAAGGAATCATTTTAATTCTATGTAGTCCTAATAAAAATAGTACAATTATTAAATATAATCACAATAAACAAAAAAATACAAAAAGTTAAAAGTCCCCATTACATATTTATTAAAAGGAAAAAAATTAGAGTATACAATATCAAATAATTTTTTCAGAATATGTTCGACTAATTATTATAAAACTTATACTTTTTCTGTTTAAAAGACAATAACTAAATGCAGTAAAGCTGCTAGGGTCTGTTGAGATAGGTTGATCTCTTACAAGATTTTCCCCCTCTAAGAACTGTACATGTGACTTTAATCACATACAGCTCAAATGTTAAATTTTCATTTAATATAATTTAATAAATATTATTTAAATCTTTAAGCATTCTTATTATTTTTAATATGATACATTAACAATAATTCTTCTTCTTTATATTGTTCCCTTTTATTTTTAAGATTTATTAACTGTTTTCAATCTAAATAATCCAACCTTTTAATACTAAATAAGGAATAATTATCTAGTAATTTAGATATCTTTTTAACATCTCGTATTCATAAAGCAGAAGTAATTCTTACATTACATTTAGCTTCTTCTAAATTATATATATTTTATTTAGGTTTCAAATATCCAGCATTAAAAAAATATTTAATAGCATTTAAAACTCCTACATCATGATTACTTTGTTTAATTTGTAAGGAAAAATTTATTTCTGATTTAATAATTTCACATTAAAATGACCCCTCACCATCAATAAACCCTTGAACCTATTCAGAGGTTAATTTTAAGCTAGAACTTGAACAAAAATTAAATTTTTCCTCAAAAGATCTAGATTTATTCATACTTGATTTTATTATTTATAATTTACTTATCCCATTTAAAGTATAATGTTGTTTTCCAAACATAAAAAAAACAGCATTTTTAAAGTCAAAATAATTTAAATATTTACTTGATTTTAATGGAAAATTATCAAAATGTGGTATAACTTTATTTTTTAAAGCATTAATATTTGTAACCACAAATTTTAAAATTTCTGTTTTACTATTATCTTTATTTATTCTTCCACAATTAAAAAATTCTCTTACTTTTAATAATAAATCAATTGAATAATTTTTTTTGAGTTATCTTAAATTATAAAAAAGGGTTTAAACCTTTTAAACCTTGTCCTTTTATATCCTGAATTGTTATTTGGAACGATCCTTCACGATCAGGTAAACCTGTAATATATCATGCTGACAAGTTTAACCATTTTAATTTTATGTAAGAAATATATTTTAAATTAACCATTAAATTAGTACAATATTTAGAAATACTATTAAAATATAAATTATTATACTTTAAGAAAAAAGGGGGGAGGCAAAGCAACAAGAATTTTTATAGAACAATTTTATTTGAAAATTTCACCTTTCAAAATTGTTTTTATAATATTTTATTATGATAATTTTTTTATAAGCATAAATTTAAATCCTTTAAAAAACAATCCCTTCCTTATTGATACTGTTTTTATTATAGAAATATAGTTTAAAGCTGTTATAAACTTTTTATTAAATATTTATTAACACCTGTCTTACGTAGGTAATTTCCTATTATTTTATTATATAATAATAAACATAATTAATAAATTAAAAAATATATAAAACAAATAATAAATTAACATTTGTTTAATGCATTTAATATGTAAATATATTAATGTTAAATAAAATTACTTTTTAAGACATCCTACTCCCATTAATAGTTATAAATATTTACATATTTACCTTCTTGAATATATATAAATTATAAAATAAAAGAATATCAATGGGGTTATCCAGTTTTTATTTATATACTTTAATGATTTTTTTTAGGGTCCTACTATACGCTGAATAATACGGATTCTTAGATTAAGTACGGGAACACTTAATCTCCATTTAATTCAAATTCACCCTTTAAAGCGCTTCAACTATAGATTCATACATAATTACCCTTAAAAATCTAGTTCATATTCCAATAATCCTTTATTACATAGAAATATTGGACATAAGTAGGCTCCACACAAATAAATTACTTTAATGCATGCTACTTTGAACTCGTAGAAAGAACATCTAGGTGAACATACTTCACATTATATAAATAACCTTATCTGGTCGCACTCCCGTCTATCTATGGGTGTAGATCGTATCTTAACGACCATTCCAATTTCACTGAGTCTACCGCGGAGACAGCTGTTGTATCATTACGCCATTCATGCAGGACCACATTTAATGGACAAGGCATTTCGCTACCTTAGGCAAGATAATCTAACATTTAAATTTTCTGTATATTTAGCTTAAAAGAAATAAATTAATTACATTAAAAATTCTCTTATTTAAATTATATCTAAATATATTTAAATGCAAATTTGGACCTTATATTTGATATATTAAATATATCATTTAGTTTGAGGTCTCTGAAGAAATAAAGAATATACATATTCATATTTTTTCTTAACTTAAGAAAATCATGTCTAATCATTTTTATTACTAGAACAATAAAAGAAATATAGCTCAAATTATGCTTATGTAAAATATTAATCAATAAACTTTGATTAAATTTTATCATTAATATTTTTAAAAACTTCAGATAAAGTTCGCTTTATTTGTTTCCCTTTACCACTAGGATTTAAAATATAAATCATTTTTATTAAATTTATAAATTCAGTTTTATTCTAATTTTTGCTTTTTATACTATTTAAAATGAAAATAAATTTATTAAAACTCCTTTTTATTAAATTTGCATAAATTACTAATAATATATTTTAAATAAAAAGAAACAATATGATTAATTAAGTTACTTGTTCCTTTTAGTGAATAAACTCAAACATTATTAAAACTACTATTCTGATGAATCTGCCCTTTATTATTAAATAATAATTTAAATTTATTTAATTTATTTAATCCGTTTTTATGTTGAGTAATATTAAATTCAAATTGTAAAAAAAAGCCATAACGCGCTTTATTAGATTTGACTATAGAAATAGTAAGAGAACCTTCTCCTTCTATAAAACCGCCAAGTCAAAATTTATAATTTTCATTAAAATACATATATAATATCTAATATTTCTTTCTAATTTACTATAAAATAAATCTCTATATTAATATAAAAGTTAACTAATATTTGCTAATTTTTTTCCTTTCTATTACATACAAAAATAAATATTATTAAAACAGTTAGTCTTAATAAATTAATAATTTCATGTAATTAATAATATATAATAACAAAATAAAATAATAATAATATTAATTATAAAATAAAAGAGTTATTTTAAGAGTAATTTCAGAATTTAACTAAAATTTTTAAGGGCCCTAATAAATCTTCAATATTCAAAATAAATAATAAAAATTAAATTTAAACCCTTATAGCTAAGGCCGCCATTGACTAGAGTTTCCTAAAGTATAATATTACATTGTAAAATAAAAATTTATTATTTATTTTCTACATATACAATACCCAGTTAGCTTTAAGCATAGGGCAGGCCTCACACCTTATACGTAGAATTTCTTCTCTGCAAAGTGCTGAGTTTTAAGTAAACAGTTGTACAACACGATTTTATAATACTACTTTGTATAATATAAAACAACATTCTGTAAATGCTCCTATGAAATAATTTACTTATATATATATATAATTTAGACATTTTCATGATCTATTTAATTAAATATAATTATAAATATCTTATCTACACAATACTGTAAAATGTATAACTTAATAACATATTTTATAATTGTATAAATATGTTATTCTTAATATTTAAATCTAATTTGTATTAAAATATAATAAAATAAATAAATATTAATTAAATATAACCAAACACAGTAATTTATAATTATACGTTGTTAGTCTCCCTTGTTCCGAAGTTACGGGGTCATTTTGCCGAGTTCCTTCGCGATAGTTAACTCATACGCCTTAGTTTTCAAAACTAGCATACCAGTGGCGGTTTAAGTACGGTTATATATTAAATATATCCTCATTAATTGGGTTTCATCTAAAATGAGGGATATAAATAAATTATAATTATGAATCTAAAATTATCAAACAGATCAAATTAAGATCAACTAATATGTTCTTATAATAATAATATTATAAGAACATACTAAATTTGGATAATATTAATTATTAATATAATAATACTAAATATTTTTTATTCTATTATAAGATATAATAAAAAAATCTTAATCAATTTTAAATATTTCCCTAAATGAAAAAAAAATATAAAAAGGAAATATAATGAAAAGAAAAATCATACAGTAATACAAGTACTGCAGTATCTACTTTTCACTAAAATAAAGTTGACATTATTAATATTAATAAAATATTAAAATATTAAAATAAATAAATAATATAATAATATAAGTATTAATATAAACTATTAGTCAAATAGAATAAAAAAAAGTAAACAAATATTTCCTGATTATCTATTCACTAAAGATAATGATATGTTTTTAATGCTTAATGTTTTTTCATCAAATATAACTTTTGTTAAAATCTTAGACACCGTTACATAACTCAAGTTTTGATAAGCATATACTTGAAACCCTTATGCTTAAGGCGAGGAGGATTTTTCACTTATTACAAAAATAGAATAAGAAATACCTCCTTTAACGTTACTCATGTTAGCATTTTCTCTTCAGATAAGTACAAGTAATGAACCACTACTTTTCAAACCTTTTACTGAATGTTTCGTTACCATTCAAAAAGAATATTAATAAATAATCAATATTTTTTTTAATACAAGGATACGGTATATTGTTTTAGTTCCACTAAATTTTTCAGTGCTGCATCTGCCTTTCAGAACCAGCGAATTATTACATTTTCTTTAAGTAATGGCTATCTCCAAGCCCATACCCTGATTATTTAAGTTCAGACAAACTCCATTATTAACACTTAACAATAATTTAGGAACCTTATACTCTTGTTTTGGGCTGTTT
>Ga0335085_10007752_pt1 | contig 16519 bp, 17 predicted proteins | sample Lox_Sample_45_FD_206712 | JGI IMG/M metagenome (GOLD analysis project Ga0335085, IMG submission 206712) | Soil microbial communities from Loxahatchee National Wildlife Refuge, Florida, United States - Lox_Sample_4.5 | ecosystem: Environmental > Terrestrial > Soil > Wetlands | place: USA...
AGGGGCACCGCTCCTGCTCGTGCCCGCGACCGGCACCCTGCCGGCCACCGTGGCCACCGAGCTCGGGCGGCTCAACCCCACCAGCATCGTGATCCTGGGCGGCACGGGCGCGGTCTCCGACGCGATGAAGGCCCAAGTGCAGGCGGCAGTACCCGCGGCGACCCTTACCCGCACCTTCGGCAGCTCGCGCTACGACACGGCGGCCAAGATCAGCCACGACAACTACACGGCCGATCAGCCGCTCGCCTTCGTGGCCACCGGGCTCAACTTCCCCGACGCCCTGGCCGGGGCCGCGCTGGCAGGCCGCGAAGGGGCACCGCTCCTGCTCGTGCCCGCGACCGGCACCCTGCCGGCCACCGTGGCCACCGAGCTCGGGCGGCTCAACCCCACCAGCATCGTGATCCTGGGCGGCACGGGCGCGGTCTCCGACGCGATGGAGCTCCAGCTGGCCTACATCTGAGAGGGTGGGTCAGCCCGAAGGCCGCCGGGAGTTGCGCGCACGCTAGACTGGCCTGCACGTTCGTCCGCCGGGCGAGCGGCCCAGCGGAGTGACTGGTTGGACGTCCCCGCCTTCCTCGTTAGGCAGTTCTACGTGGCGGGCAGCCTGCGCAACACACCCGACGGGTTCCGGCTCGAGGCGCGCAATCCGCTCGGCAACGGCACGCTGGTGGGCATCGGGCGCATGGCCGTCGATGGCCACGAGATCCCGGCTGCGTCCGTGAGCGCGCAACGGGAGGGCGACCCGACGCCGATCGAGGCGGCCGCCATCAGCCGCACGCACCCGATCCAGGTGCGGCAGGGCGACCGGGTGGCCCTGCTCGTCCTCGGACAGCCGTTGGCGCCCGGCGAGCACAGCCTCGAAGTCGAGCTCTACGAGATCAACCTGGGTCTGCTGCGACTCGCCATCAGCGACCAGCTCGCGACCACCTGATGGGCCCGCCGCCGGTCCGCTTCATCGCCCACCCGGGCGCGGGCAGGGGTGCCTTCGCCCGTGTCTGGCCGGACCTCTCGGCGGCGCTGACGGCCGCGGGCGTGCAGCATGAGGTCCAGCTCACCACGCGTGCCCTCGAGGCGGCGGACCTCGCCCGCGACGCGGCGGAAGCGGGCACCCCGCTGGTGGTGGCGGTCGGGGGAGACGGTACGCTCCACGAGGTGGTCAACGGCATCCTCACCGCGGACCTGCCGCCCGCGGCCCGCCCGGCCGTCGGGCTCGTGCCGGCCGGCCGCGGGAGCGACTACGCCAGGGGCCTGGGTCTTCCCACGGATCCGGCGGCCCTGGTGGCGTGCTTCGCCGCCGCCGTCGGCGGTGACCCGACGGCGTTGCACCCAGTGGATGCGGGCGAGGCGACCTACCTCGCCAGTCCCCGTACCGCCCGGCGTCCCACGCCTCCCTCGCCACTGCCCGGTGAGCCGCCGGCCGACCTCCACGAGCCGGTCGTGCGCTACTTCATCAACTGCGCGGGCATCGGCTTCAGCCCGTTCGTCGCCCAGCGCACGGCCCGCTTCCCTGCTCGCCTCGGTCCCTATCTCTACACGGCGGCGGCCCTGCTGACGATCGTCGACTGGCGCGATCGCGCCGTGCGTCTGCGCTGGGCCGATGGTTCGGAGGAGGAGCGGGCGGTGGAGTCGGTCGAGCTGGCTCTCGGGCGTTTCGAGGGCGGCGGCATGCTCATCGCCCCCGACGCCGATCCGGGCGACGGACTGTTCGACACGGTCATCGTGGGCGCCGTCTCACGCTGGGAGATGACCACCTTCTCGTGGCGCATCCGCGCGGGCGATCACCTGCGCAGCCCGGCCGTCGAGGTCCGGCGGGCCCAGGGCCTCGTCGTCTCGGTCGCCGACGAGCACGGGCCCCTCTACCTCCAGGCGGACGGCGAACTGCTCGGCCGTGACCCGTTCGCCTTCCGGGTGCTGCCCTCCGCGCTCAGGTTCGTCTGGTAGCATCGAGCGCATGATCGCCAGCGAGCGGTTGCTGCGCGTGCCCAGCTCCGAGCACGGCGTCACGCTCGGCGACTTCCTCGTCCCCATCCGCCTGGGCGAGCGCATCAGCGCCCCCGCGCGGCACCTTCTGCTGATCGCGCTCGGCACGCTGCTCATCGTGGTGGGCGCCCGCCTCACCTTCTACCTGCCGGGCAACCCGCTGGTGCCCGTGACCCTGCAGACCTTCGGGGTGCTCTTCGGCGGGGCCATGCTGGGCTTCCGCCGCGGCGTGCTCTCGGTGCTGCTCTACCTGGCGCTTGGCCTCTTTCTGCCCGTCTTCGCCTTCGACCAGGCGACGGGCGTCTATCGCCAGGGCATCGACACGATCCTCGCCGTCAAGGACGGCCAGGTCGTGCTGGGGGTCACCGGCGGCTACCTCATCGGCTTCGTCCTCGCCAGCGCGGTCACCGGCCGCCTGGCGGAGCTCGGCTGGGACCGCCACATCGGCGGCTCGCTGGGGGCGATGCTGCTGGGCAGCGTGGCCATCTACGCCATCGGCCTACCGTGGCTCGCCGCGGCGGCGCACCTGAGCCTCGAGCAGACGCTCCAGTACGGGCTGTGGCCGTTCATCCCGGGCGACCTGGTGAAGCTGGTCGCGGCCGCCCTGCTGCTGCCGGCGGGCTGGTGGCTCGTGAGCCGCCGCCCGAGCGACCGCTGAGCGCGCCAGGCGCCGCCTGACGAGCCGCCCCGCGACACGGTGGACGCCCACGACCTCGACGACCTGCGCGCGGCGCAGGAGACAGGCGGTCGCCTCTACCACGAGTTCCTGCGCGCGCCGTCCATGAGCGCTGGTCTGTATCGCCTGCCGACGGGCGGTACCGATCCCCAATCGCCCCATCGCGAGGACGAGCTGTACCTCGTCGTGGCCGGGCGGGCCACGCTGGTCGTGGCGGGCGAGCGACGGGCGATGGGACCCGGCTCGGCCGCCTTCGTGGCGGCCGGTGTGCCGCACCGCTTCGTCGACATCACCGCGGATCTCGAGGTCTACGTGGTCGTCGCGCCGCCCGAGAGCTGAGACTCGTACCATCGGCCCATGCAGTGGGCCGAGTCGATCCGGACGCGCTGGCGGCGCTGGTGGGCCGACGCGAGTCAGCCCGCGCGTGTGGCGGTCACGACGGCCAGCATCGCGGTCGCGCTGCTCATCGCAAGCGGTCTCGTGGCGCTGCTCGAGCGCCCGCCGCTCGAGATCCCGGACGCCTCGCCTGTCCTGCTCGTGGCTGTCGTGGCCGTGGCGCTCATCTTCGGTACGTGGGCGGCGGTCGCCTGCTCCCTGGCGGCATTCCTGCTCTACGACTTCTTCTTCATCCAGCCGCTCTACACGCTCACCGTCTCGGACCCTCGCGAGTGGCTCAACCTCGTGCTCTTCCTGCTCGTCGCCGTGTCGATCGGGCAGCTGACCGCGCTGCAGGCCCGCCGGGCGGCCGAGGCCACCAGGCGGGCCGAGGAGTCCCAGGCGCTCTTCCGCATCAGCCGCACCCTGGCCACGGTGCCCCAGCTGGGCGACGCTGTGGGCCAGGTGCTGACCAACCTGCAGCACGATGCACGCCTCGACCGCGCCTGGCTAATCGCGCCGCAGGCGGGCCGCGAGCACGTCCTTGCCGATACCGGGGAGGGGCCGCCGCCGGAACCGGCGACCGTCTCGACGCTGTCCCGCACGCCGGGCGACCTGCCGGCCAACTGGGTGCGCACCCATCTCACGGCCGAACCGTCGCGCCGGCTGCGCCTGCGGGCGACCGAGGAGCGCACGTACCGCGTCAAGGTGGAAGCCGACGAGGACCTGCTGGGCTACCTGCTGGCCACGCGCGAGCGGGCCCGCGGCGACCCGAATCGCGAGGAGACGCGGCTGCTCGCCCTAGCGGCCGACCAGCTCGGCCTCGCCCTGCGCCGCGACGCCCTGGCGCGCGAGGCGACCGCGCTCGAGGTCGCCCGTCAGAGCGACGCACTCAAGAGCGCGCTGCTCGATTCGGTGTCCCACGACCTGCGCACGCCGCTCGCGAGCATCCGCGCCGCCGCAGGGATGCTCATGGATCCCACCGCAGAGCCGCCCTCCGAGCAGCGCCACGCGGTCGCCCGCACGATCGACCTGGAGGCCGAGCGGCTCAACCGCATCGTCCGCAACCTGCTCGACATGAGCCGCATCGAGGGTGGCGCGCTGAAGCCCGAGCTCGAGGTCTTCGAGCTCGACGAGGTGGTCGAGCCGGTCATCGAGCGCATGCGCTCGATCTTCGCGCCGGGCCGCCTGACGGTGGAGCTGCCGCCCGACCTGCCGCCGGTGCTCGTCGATGCGGTCTACGTCGACGAGGCGCTCACGAACCTCCTCGAGAACGCCGCCCGTCACGGCGGGCCGGACGTGCCCGTGCGCGTCCGGGCACGAGCCGTGGGGCCCGCGGCGCTCGAGTTGAGCGTCGAGGACGGCGGCAAGGGTGTCGGCGAGGCCGACCTGCCGCGACTCTTCGAGAAGTTCTACCGGGCGCGCAGTGCCCAGGCCTCCTCTCGGCGGGGCCTGGGCATCGGCCTGAGCGTGGTGAAGGGCCTCGTGGAGGCGATGGGCGGCAGCGTGATCGCTGAGCGGAGCGAGCTGGGCGGGCTGGCCGTACGGTTGCGTTTGCCCACTGCGCCCCCGCCGCCCGAGGGCGCCGCCGGGGCAGAGGCGTGACGGGCTCGATCCGTCTGCTGCTCGTGGAGGACGACGCGACGACCCGTCGCTCCGTCGGCGATTCCCTGGTGGCGCACGGCTACGCCGTCGACCAGGCCGGCAGCGCGCGCGAGGCGTTCCGCCACTGGGAGGCCCGCCGGCCCGACCTCATCCTGCTCGACCTGGGCCTGCCCGACTTCGACGGCCTGGCGGTGATCCGGCACGTTCGCAAGGTCGCGACCACGCCGATCCTCGTGCTCTCGGCGCGCGGCCTCGAGCGAGACAAGGTGACGGCCCTCGAGCAGGGCGCGGATGACTACGTCACCAAGCCGTTCGGCACGGCCGAGCTTCATGCCCGCGTGGCAGCCCTGTTACGTCGCGCTGCGGGTCCTGCGGCGGACGCGCAGGGCGTCGTGCATGCCGGGCCGATCGAGCTCGATGCCTCGCAGCACCTCGTGCGCGTGGCCGGTTGCCCGGTCGAGCTCACGCCGCGTGAGTTCGAGCTGCTGCGGGTCCTGCTCGCGCATCCGGGACGCGTCGTCACCCGGGGACGGCTGCTCCGCGCGGTCTGGGGCGACGCGTACGACGAGGAGGCGCACTACCTCCACGTATACGTCAGCCGACTGCGTCGCAAGCTCTCGGCGGCCGATCCGGCGGGCCAGGCGGGCAAGCTCATCCAGGCCGAACCCGGGGTGGGCTACCGGGTGCGGGAGCCGGAGTAGGCCGACCCGTTCGGTGTTGAGCGCCTGTTGAGGGGTCGGGCGGGATCTTGCCCGCACCGCCTCTTGGAGCCAGCGCGTAGCGTCGAGGCATGGGACCACTGCGGGTCGTGCCCTCTGCGCCTGCCGACGAGCTGAGGGAGCGCGCACTCGAGATGATCGAGGGCGCGGTGCGCCTCGTCGCCTCCGGGGTCGCCACGCGCGTCAGCCTGGGGGCGATGGAGGCTGCCGAGTCGGTCGCCCCGAGCGGGGCGGCGATCGCGCAGCGCTACGGGGTCTGCTTCGCCCTGGAGCGCCAGCCCGACGGGCGAGTGGCGATCCTCATCGGGCCCCGAGATGTCCGCTAGGCGTGCATCCCAGCTCAAGCCGATCCTGATCGTGGAGGACGACGCCACCTTCGGCGAGCTGCTGGTGGCGAACCTGGCGGCGCACGGGTACCGCAGTGAGATCGCGCCCAGTGTCGAAGAGGCCATCGACCAGCTCGGGCGGGGCCTTCGCCCCTCGCTGGTGCTGCTCGACATCAACCTGCCCGGGGACACCGGCTGGGCGCTCATGAAGGGCGACTCGCTCGCCCGTGCCGGCGATCCACCGGTCGTGGCGATCAGCGCGATCCCGGCCAACCCCCGCCGCCTCGCCCAGTACCACCTCGCCGGGTACCTGCCCAAGCCGTTCGCGATGGAGACGCTGCGCTCGACGATCGAACGGCTGCTCAGCAAGCAAGGAAGGGACATCTCGTGAGCGATCTGTTCGTGCTCGGCTTCATCGCCCTCGCGGGGCTCCTCATGTGGGGCCTGATCGAGGGTTGTGCCCTCCTGATGCGCCGATGAACGTCGTCGATCTCGTCGTCGCGATCCTCACGATCGCGGTCGGCTTCTACCTGCTGCTCACGCTGCTGCGTCCCGAGGACTTCTGATCCATGCAGCCCCAAGACCTCATCTTTGCCGCGTCCCTCTTCGGCGCAGTGCTCCTGGTGACGCCGTTCCTCGGTCGCTACATCGCCGACATCATGGCTGGCAAGCCGCCGCGGTTCATGCGCTGGCTGCAGCCCGTCGAGCGGTTCCTGTTCCGCGTCGGCGGGATCGACCCGGAGCATGAGCAGGACTGGCGCCACTACGCGTTGTCCGCACTCGTCTTCACTGTCTTCTCGATCGTGGCCCTCTACGCCCTGCAGCGGCTCCAGCCCGTCCTCCCGTTCAATCCGGCCAACCAGACGTCCGTGGCCCCCGACCTGGCGCTCAACACCGCGGTCAGCTTCACCACCAACACGAACTGGCAGAACTACTCGGGTGAGACCACGATGAGCAACCTCACCCAGATGCTGGGCCTCACGGTCCAGAACTTCCTTTCCGCCTCGTTCGGGTTGGTGATCGCCATCGCGCTCGTGCGCGGCCTCGTTCGTCGCGGTGCGGCCACGATCGGCAACTTCTGGGTCGACATCGTGCGCGGCACGCTCTACCTGCTGCTGCCGCTGTCGGTGATCCTGGCCATCGTCTTCATCTGGCAGGGCATGCCGCAGACGCTGAATGGGCCGGTCGACGCGACCACCCTGCAGGGCGTGCACCAGACGATCGCCATCGGGCCCATCGGCAGCCAGGAGGCCATCAAGCAACTGGGCAACAACGGCGGTGGGTTCCTCAACGCCAACGCCGCCCATCCCTTCGAGAACCCCACGCCGATCACCAACTGGCTCTCGATGTTCGCCGAGATCGCCATCCCGTTCTCGTTGACCTACACCTTCGGGCGCATGGCCGGCGACCAGCGCCAGGGCTGGGTGATCTGGGGCGTGATGATGTTCGTGCTGGTCAGCGGCGCCCTCGTGGCGATGTCGTTCGAGGCGGGGGGCAATCCGCTTCTCCCGGCCGGAGTCAACCAGGCGCTGGGCAACATGACCGGCAAGGAGACGCGCTTCGGGGCCGCCGCGGGCGGCCTCTACGCCGCCGTCACCACCGGGACGAGTACCGGGGCCGTCAACGCCATGCACGACAGCTTCATGCCGCTCGCGGGCATGGTGCCCATGTTCCTCATCCAGCTCGGCGAGATCACGCCCGGAGGCATCGGGGCGGGGCTCTACGGCATCCTCGTCTTCGCCATCCTCTCCGTCTTCATCGCGGGCCTCATGGTCGGCCGAACGCCCGAATACCTGGGCAAGAAGGTCGAGGGGTTCGAGATGAAGATGTCCATGCTGGTGGTGCTCTTCCTGGCCATCGGCATCCTCGTGCCGACCGCGATCGCCAGCGTCACCCAGGCCGGCCAGGCCGGCCCGCTCAATCCGGGCCCGCACGGCTTCAGCGAGATCCTCTACGCCTTCACCAGCCAGACGGGCAACAACGGCTCCGCCTTCGCGGGCCTGACCGGCAACACGGTCTTCTACAACGTCTTCGGCGCCATCTCGATGCTCGTCGGGCGCTTCGGGATGATCTTCCCGATCCTCGCCATCGCCGGTTCGATGGCGGCCAAGACCCGCGTCGCGCCGTCGCTCGGCACGATGCCCACCAACGGCCCTTTGTTCGGTGTCCTGCTGCTGGGCGTGATCATCATCGTCGGCGCGCTCACGTTCTTCCCCGCCCTGGCGCTGGGTCCGATCGTGGAGCAGCTCCTCCTCAACGCGGGGAAGGTGTTCTAGCCATGTCCTTCATCTCTACCGCCGTCGACCTGACCCGCGGCACCCGCCGCTTCCTCCGCTTCGGCGGAGGGGGCGACACCAAACGTGCTCCTGGCTCGCCCGGGCCCCGCGGCATCTTCGATCCGGAGCAGCTGCGCGCCGCCCTTCCCGAGGCGTTCCGCAAGCTCGACCCGCGTCTGCTCATCCGCAATCCGGTCATGTTCGTGGTCGAGATCACGGCCATCCTGGTGACGCTGCTGATCGTGGGCATCCTTCTCAACATCCCGGGTACCGGGTCTTCGGCGGACCTCGGGTACCGCGTCCAGATCGCCGCCTGGCTCTGGTTCACGGTGCTCTTCGCGACCTACGCCGAGGCCCTGGCCGAGGCGCGAGGCAAAGCGCAGGCGGCGACCCTCCGCAAGGCACGCACCGAGACCGTAGCCCACCGCCGCACGGCAGATGGCGCACTCGAGGACGTGGGATCCTCCGCCCTGCGGAAGGGCGACATCGTCGAGATCGGCGAGAACGAGATGGTGCCCGGCGACGGCGACGTGATCGAGGGCATCGCCTATGTCAACGAGGCGGCCATCACCGGCGAGTCGGCGCCCGTCTTGAAGGAGCCGGGCACGGACATCCGGAGCTCGGTCACCGGAGGCACCGCCGTCGTGAGCGATCACATCACGGTGCGCATCACGGCCGACCCCGGTGAGACCTTCCTCGATCGCATGATCGCGCTCATCGAGGGCGCGAAGCGGCAACGCACGCCCAACGAGATCGCCCTGTCCATCCTGCTCTCGGGGCTGACTATCGTCTTCCTGCTGGCCACCGTGACGCTGCGTCCCTTCGGCGAATACGCCGGCACGACGCTCGACACGGTCGCCCTGGTCGCCCTCCTGGTCTGCCTGATCCCGACAACGATCGGGGGACTCCTCTCGGCGATCGGCATCGCCGGCATGGACCGCGTGGCGCGCTTCAACGTGCTGGCCATGAGCGGCCGCGCGGTGGAGGCGTCCGGCGACGTGGACGTGATCATCCTCGACAAGACGGGCACGATCACCTTCGGCAACCGGCTCGCCTCGGCCATCACGCCGCTCGCCGGCGCGGCCGAGGTCGACCTCCTGCGCGCCGCCTGGCTCGCCTCGGTGCACGACGAGACGCCGGAGGGCCGCTCGATCGTCGAGTACGCGGAGAAGCGACTCGCGGAGCTGGGGCAGGCCGATGGCCTTGCCAGGCTCGCGGAGGGCGTGGGGGAGGACATCCCCTTCTCGGCCGAGACCCGTACCAGTGGCGTGCGACTCACGGGCGGCACGTACGTCCTGAAGGGCGCCGTGGACGCCATCAGCGCGCTCGCCGAAGGCGGCGTGCCGGCCGACCTGTCGGTGCACTCGGACGCCATCGGCGGCCGGGGTGCGACCCCGCTCGCCGTCCTCGACGCTGGCCGTGTGCTCGGCGTCATCGAGCTCAAGGACACCGTGAAGCCCGGGCTCGTCGAGCGGTTCGCCGAGCTCCGCCGCATGGGCATCCGCACGGTCATGGTGACCGGCGACAACCCGCTCACGGCCAGGACCATCGCCGCCGAGGCCGGCGTCGATGACTTCCTGGCCGAGGCCAAGCCCGAGGACAAGATCGGGCTCATCCGGCGCGAACAGGCTGACGGTCACCTGGTGGCGATGACCGGCGACGGCACGAACGATGCGCCGGCCGTGGCGCAGGCCGACGTGGGCCTGGCCATGAACAGCGGCACCTCGGCCTGCAAGGAGGCGGCCAACATGGTCGACCTCGATTCGGACCCGACCAAGCTGCTGGAGGTCATCGCGATCGGCAAGCAGCTGCTCATCACGCGCGGCTCGATCACGACCTTCAGCATCGCCAACGACGTGGCCAAGTATTTCGCGATCCTGCCCGCCATGTTCACGGTCGCCTACCCGCAGCTCGACGCCCTCAACGTCATGCGGCTGGCCACCCCCCAGAGCGCCATCCTCTCGGCGGTCATCTTCAACGCCCTGATCATCGTGGCGCTGATCCCACTGGCCCTGCGCGGGGTGGCCTTCCGGGCCGCTCCCGCGGCGGTCCTGCTGCGACGCAACCTGCTGATCTACGGCCTCGGCGGGATCATCCTGCCCTTCGTGGGCATCAAGGTGATCGACATCATCGTGGCCGCGCTGCACCTGGTGTGAGGAGCCGACGATGACCATCCTTCGCCTGAGCCGGGGGCCCGTGCTCATCTTCATCATGCTGGCCCTGCTCACCGGGCTCGTGTATCCCCTGGTCATGACCGCCTTCGCGCAGGTCGCGCTGCCGGCCCAGGCCAACGGCTCGCTGGTCACGGTCGATGGGAACGTGGTCGGTTCGATCCTCATCGGCCAGTCCTTCAGCGATCCAAAGTACTTCTGGGGTCGGCCGTCGGCCGCCGGCAAGGACGGCTACGACGCGAACAGCTCGGGCGGCTCGAACCTCGCGCCCACCAACCAGGCCCTCATCCAGCAGGTGACCGATACGCTCGCCGCCCTGGAGGCGGCGAATCACACCACCTCGATCCCGGTCGACCTGGTGACGACTTCCGGCTCTGGGCTCGACCCTCAGATCAGCCCCGCCGCCGCCGACGTGCAGGTGGCGCGCGTCGCCCAGGCGCGCGGCATCGGCGAGGACGTGGTGCGTGCAGCCGTGGCGCGCCACACTGAGGGGAGCATGCTGGGCTTCATCGGAGAGCCGCGCGTCAACGTGCTGGCCCTCAATCTGAGTCTCGACGGGATCAACGTGCCATGAGTGGAGCCGGCGAGCCGGCCCGTCCCGATCCCGACGCGCTGCTCGCCCGGATCACCTCCGACGCCGGTACTGGCTCACGGGGCCGGCTCCGCGTCTACGTCGGCATGGCTCCCGGGGTGGGCAAGACCTACGCTGCGCTCGAGGAGGCCCATCGGCGTCGGGAGCGGGGCACCGACATCGTCGTCGGCTTCGTCGAGCCGCACGGGCGGCCCCACACCGCGGCCCTGCTCGAGGGCCTCGAGATCATCCCGCGCAGGCAGATCGAGCATCGGGGGGTCAGGGTCGACGAGCTCGACGCCGATGCCGTGATCGCCCGTCACCCTCGGGTGGCCGTGATCGACGAGCTGGCGCACACCAATGCGCCGGGGTCCGAGAACGAGAAGCGCTGGCAGGACGTCGAACGCATCCGCGACGCGGGCATCGACGTCGTCAGCACCCTCAACGTGCAGCACCTCGAGTCACTGGCCGACGCCGTCGAAACGATTACCGGCGCGCCGGTGCGCGAGCGCTTGCCCGACGCCCTCCTCGACGGGGCGGACGAGATCGAGCTGGTGGACATGAGCCCGCGCGCCCTGCGCGCGCGGATGCGCCACGGAAACGTCTACCCCCCCGAGCAGACGGTCGTCGCCCTGGAGCGGTTCTTCACCGAGCCCAACCTGACCGCGCTGCGCGAGCTGTCACTGCGCCGGGTCGCCCAGCAGGTGGACACGCAGCTGCAGCGCATCTCACCTCCGGTACCCGGTCGCGAGCCCTGGCCGGTCACCGACCGGGTGATGGTCGTTCTGGACGGCGCCCCGGGCAATAGGGAGGCCGTGCGGCGCGCGGCGTCGCTGGCGGCCGGCCTGCGCGGCCAGTTCCTGGCCGTGATGATCGAGAGTGCCGACGCCGGCGCGACCCCGCGCCACGTCCAGCAGGCTCAGCGCCAGGCCATGGACGACGCGGTCGACCTGGGGGCGACCATCGTGCGCGGCGAGGCGCAGCGCTTCTGGGACGGTGTGATCCGGCTGGCCGCGGAGCGGCAGGTGACGCACCTCGTGACGGTGCGTCCGATGCTCAGCACGCTCGAGCGCGCGCTCGGGCGTGACCCGGTCGACCAGCTGCTCGCCGCCCTGCCCGGAGTGGACCTGCACCTGTTGCCGGCACGCGCCCACAGCGAAGCGCGCGGCTGAACCACGATCTGCGCGGCGATCTCCCCTCGGCGCCTTAGCCAGGGGCAGGTACGTACCCATGGCGCACCGCGGCGATGGCCATGTCGATCCCCTCGGTCCAGGGCTCGCCGTGGCCCGGCAGCACGAGTGAGGCGTCCAGACCGCCCAGGCGGCTGAGCGAGCCGAGTGCCTGCTCGGGATCGGCCGAGAAGGGCGCGATCATGGGGCCGCGGACGCCGCTCAGGACGCTGTACGTCGCGAGTGCGTCACCGACGAACAGCGTGCTTCTGGCGGTCATCAGCAACGCCGCCGATCCCGGACTGTGGCCAGGCACGTGGATGACCCGTGGGGCGCCCGGGATGTCGAGCGTGGCGCCGTCACCGAACGTGATGACCTCCTTGATCGGGACGGTGCGCAGCCCCCCCTTGCGCAGGCCGAGGAGCGCGAAGCTGAGCACCGGACCGAGGCGCCACTTGCCCCACCCGCGAGCGGCATTGGCGACCTCACCGCGAGCGAGGGCCGCGTCTTCCTCATGGATCCGGATGCCCACCCCTCGCTCGCTGCGGATCCGCTCCGCGAAGCCGACGTGGTCGGAGTGGGCGTGGGTCAGGACCACGGCCCGCACGTCATCCAGGGAGCGGCCCATCGCCTGCAGCTCGCCCGGCAGATCCCCCCAGTAGCCGGTCAGGCCCGCGTCGACGATCGTGACCGAGCCCGCTTCTTCGACCAGGTAGGCATTGATCGTGCCCGACCCGATGCGGCGGATCCCCGGCGCCAGTTCCATCGGCTGATTGTAGGGTCGGGCGCCAGTGGGACGGTTGCTACCATGCACCGCAGCGGTAGCGCACGGACCCGCGCCAGTCCCGTGCTCCCTCCGACCCCGGGAGAGCCATGGAACACGAGCCGGTCATCGTCTCGACCATCGCCATCGGCCTGACGGCCGCGTTCATCGGGGGCCTGATCGCGCGACGGCTGCGCCTGCCGACGATCGTGGGCTACCTCGTGGCCGGTGTCGCGGTGGGGCCGTTCACGCCCGGTCTGCGCGCCGACCCGACCGTCGCCGGCCAGCTGGCCGAGATCGGCGTGATCCTGCTCATGTTCGGCGTCGGCGTCCACTTCTCGCTGAACGACCTGCTGAGCGTGCGTGCCGTGGCCGTGCCCGGGGCGCTGGGCAAGACCTTCGTGGCCACGCTGCTCGGCGTGCTGCTCGGGCTGGCCATGGGCTGGAGCCTGGGCGGCGCCATCGTGCTGGGCTTCGCCGTCTCGGTGGCGAGCACGGTCGTGCTGTTACGAGCCCTGGGCGATCGTCGCGAACTCGAGTCGCCGCAGGGCCGCGTGGCCGTGGGCTGGGTCGTCGTGGAGGACATCTTCACCGTGGTGGTGCTCGTACTGCTGCCGACGATCGCGCCGCTCCTCGGTGGCTCCGCCGCCGGCGCCGGGACGCTGGGGCCCGCCGCGGAGCTAGTCATCGCGGTGGCCAAGGCGGCCGTCTTCGCGGCGCTCATGTTCGTGGTGGGGGCGCGCTTTGTGCCCTGGTTGCTGACCCAGGTCGCCCGCGAGGGATCACGCGAGCTCTTCACGCTGGCCGTGCTGGCGGTGGCTGTCGGCCTGGCCGTCGTCGCCTCGGTCGTCTTCGGCGTCTCGTTCGCGCTCGGCGCCTTCCTGGCCGGAGCGATCGTGGCCGAATCCGACCTGAGCCACCAGGTGGCGGCCGACGCGCTGCCGCTGCGCGATGCCTTCGCGGTGCTCTTCTTCGTCTCCGTGGGCATGCTCCTCGACCCTGCCTACCTGGTCCAGCAGCCGCTGACGATCGTGGCCCTGCTGGCCGTCGTGGTGCTGGCCAAGGCCGTGCTGGCCTTCGTGTTCGTGACCATGCTCGGCCAGCCCATCCGCACGGCGCTGACGGTGGGCGCCGGCAACGCCCAGATCGGCGAGTTCTCGTTCGTGGTGGCCACCGCCGGGCTGAGCCTCGGGCTGCTGCCGGCCGGCGGGCTGGACCTCATCGTGGCCGGGGCGATCTTCTCGATCACGCTCAACCCGCTGCTCTTCCGCGCGGTCGACCCCCTCGGTGCCTGGCTGCGCCGCAGCGGCCTTGCGGCGGCCGTGCTCGAACGCCGCACGCATCCGCTGTCGCGGCCGCCTGCGGTCGAAGCGGCCGGGCTGCGGGCCCACGCCATCATCTGCGGCTACGGGCGGGTCGGCCGCATGATCGGCAGCGCGCTGGAGCGTCGCGGCTTCCGCTACGCCGTGATCAGCGAGGACCGGCGCGCCGTCGAGGAGCTGCGGGCTCGAGGCGTGCTGGCCTTCTACGGCGACGCCTCGAACCCCGAGCTGCTCGAGCTGGCCGGCGCGAGGGAGGCGCGGCTGCTCATCGTGGCCATCGGTGACGTCCAGGCGACGCGGTTGATCGTGGAGCGCGGCCGCGAGGCCAACCCGCGGATCGAGATGGTCGTGCGCACCCACAGCGACCGAGAGGCGAGCCGCCTGCGGGGCGCAGGCAGCACGGTCCAGACCGTGCACGGCGAGCGCGAGCTGGCCGTGCAGATGGCGCGTTACTCGCTGCGCCGCTTCGGGGTCAGCGCGGTCGAGGCGGAGGCCATCGCGCAGGGCCTCCGCTCACGAGGCGGCGGTGAGGTGATCGAGCCGTCGGCGCGTGGTGGTGGCGGCGACTGGCTTGGCCGGATGCGATTCGGCCGTCGGCGCGGGTCGGTCGGAGCGAGCGAGGCCGAGCCAAGGCCGGAAGGGGCCCCCCGACTTGGGCCGGAGGAGGCCTCACCCGAGCCCTGAGCCCGTAGAATCGCAGGGCGCGCCTGTAGCTCAGTGGATAGAGCGGGTGGCTTCGGACCACCAGGTCGCGGGTTCGAATCCTGCCGGGCGCGCCAACCCCTCCCGTTCCGGCAGATCGATCGCCGGTCCGTGCGGCATCCCCGGCCTGCCCGCGATTACTCCGCGTGGTCCGGCGCTGACGTCGTGGCGATGTCAACCTCGTTGCCGGCCGGATCGGCGAGCGTCCAGAAGTTCTCCTCGCGATTGTGGCGCACGATCCGGCCACCCGCGGCGAGGCCCGCCGCGACGCGCGACTCCGCCTCGTCCCAGGGCACCCACACGACGAGATGGATCGTGCCCGCACCATCGGGGCGCAGCTCGTCCATCTCCTCGAACCAGAACGGCGGCAGGCGGCCGTGCGGATCGACCAGGTCGTCGTCCGGGCTGTCCGGCCGTCTGTCGTAGGCGAGCACCCGCTCCCAGAACGGCATGATCGCGCGGCGCTCGGTCGCGCCAGGGATGACCGAGAGGGTCTGGACCGCCGCCGGCTCGGCCGTCAGCCCGAGCCCGCGGGCCGCCGTCGTGATGGCCAGTGCGAGATCGAGATCGCGGCGCACGAGGCCGTACTCATGACCCTTGAACGCCCGGATCAGCACGGTCACGCCGTCACCGCGGACGTCGATGTCGGGCCCGTCGCCCTCGCCGACGAGCCCGCCGATCGCATCGACGAACCGGGCGGACAGGCGGAACGAGTCGGTGCGGAAGAACGCGAAGGCGCCGTCGGGCAGCACTCGCCACGCCTCCGCGCCTGCCGCGCCATGGAACTGCCGCGAGAAGATCCGGTCGGTCATGGCAGTCCTCTACGTCGAGCCAGGTCTCGGTCGGGCGCCTACCGTCCTCCGACGCGCGCACCCCTGGCGCGGCGACGTTCCCGCAGCCCCGGGTCCTCGCGGAAGCGCAGGGCGCTCCAGTCCTCGTCGACCGCGAACTGGCTCACCGGGTCGAAGCCGCTGTCGAGCACGGGCGCCCAGCCTTCGTCGCGACTGATGTCGGTGGCGATGCGCCCGGAGCGCTTGGGATACGAGATCCAGACGACCGTGTTCACGGAGACCGCGGCCGCGACCGCCGGCCAGGTCTGCGCCAGCTGCGCTCGGTCACGGACCCAGAGATGGACGACGTCTGCGCCCTTCGGGTCGCCGTGCGCGAGCGTAGCGCCGGCCGGCAACTCTTCGTAGAGACCCCGCGCATCCTCGGGGACCTCGATGACGGCCAGTCGCTGGCCCGGCTTGAGGAGCAGGCGTGAGGCCAGGCTTCGGTCGGCCACCCTTCGGCGTCCTCCAGTCTCCCGCTGCCGCGCAGCGGAGGCGCAGTATGGCACGCATTCAGGCCATGGTGACCCCCGTACGACTTCGCCGGGGGCTCCCACGGCGGTGCGGCGCTAGACTCTGCGCCCAGTGTCAGACCCCACCCCGGGCCGCAGCAGCGACCCGTCCGTCGCCGGTCCGCTCGATCGCGACACGGCGCGTAGCCTCCTCGCCCAGGCGGAGCATCTCGCCGCCGGGGGCGATTACGCCGTGGCGGTCGGGGCCTACGGCCGCCTGGTGGGCAATCCGGACCCGGACGTCCACACGGCGGCACTGCTGGGCCTCGCCGATGCGCGCTATCGCCTCGACGACGAAGGCGGTGCGGTCGCCGCATGGCAGGCGGCGACCCAGGCGCCCGAGAACGCCCTCAGCTGGCGGGCCTGGAAGCAGCTGGCGGCCGCTCGCGTGCGGGCCGGCGACCTGCACGGCGCCATCGACTCGTATCGAGAGGCGGAGCGGCGCGCGCCACCCGAGGAGCGACCCGAAATCGCCTCGCGGCTGGGCTGGCTCTACAAGGAGACAGGCGACACCTCGCGTGC
>Ga0335085_10007753_pt1 | contig 16517 bp, 15 predicted proteins | sample Lox_Sample_45_FD_206712 | JGI IMG/M metagenome (GOLD analysis project Ga0335085, IMG submission 206712) | Soil microbial communities from Loxahatchee National Wildlife Refuge, Florida, United States - Lox_Sample_4.5 | ecosystem: Environmental > Terrestrial > Soil > Wetlands | place: USA...
ACCAGCTGCAGAAATACGAGTTCGACAAGATCTTCCCGGGCTGCCGCCTGCTCGACATCCACGAATACCTGCTGGAGAAGGGGGTGAAGCTCGACGGCGTAGCCGGCGTGCGCTACATGTACCACGACCCCTGCCATACGCCGATGAAGACCTACCAGCCGCTCAAGGTCGTCAACCAGCTCATGGGCAGCGAGGTTGCGCTGAACGAGCGCTGCTGCGGCGAATCGGGCACGCTCGCCATGACCCGGCCCGACGTCTCGACCCAGGTGCGCTTCCGCAAGGAAGAGGAAATGAGAAAAGGCGCCGCGGCAGCGCGCGCCGGCGCCGGCGGCGAAAAGTTCGCGGGCGAGGTCAAGATCCTTACCTCCTGCCCCTCCTGCCTGCAGGGCCTGGCGCGCTACAGCGACGATGCCGGCACCGGGGCCGACTACATCGTCGTGGAGATCGCCAGGCACAGGCTCGGCCCGGACTGGATGGCCGACTACGTTGCCAAGGCGAACCGCGGCGGCATTGAACGCGTGCTGCTTTAGGCGGTTGGCGGCGATGCGCGCCGGCGCGCATAATTTCACACAATTTCACAATTTGGCGCCAAAGCCCCGCTCTCGACGTGAACAAATTTGCACCCGTCCCGTGTGAACTATGCGATGCTGCCGGCGGAGAGACGCTATGGCAGGACGAGTTGTGCCGCATAGTCGCGGTCGAAGACCGCGACTATCCAGGCTACTGCCGCGTAATCCTCAACCGGCATGTGGGCGAAATGACCGACCTCGATGCAGCGACCAGGCAAAGACTGATGCGCACGGTATTTGCGGCCGAGCAGGCATTGCGCGAACTGATGCAGCCGGCCAAGATCAACCTGGCGAGCCTGGGCAACATGGTGGCGCACCTGCACTGGCACGTGATCGCGCGCTTCACCGACGACAAGCACTTCCCCGGCTCCGTCTGGGGCGAGCCGCGGCGCGCGGGCAGGCCGCGGCCGCTCGACCGCGACGCCCTGCGCCGCGCGCTGCAAAGGTTGTTGCCGTCAGCGGCAGAATGAGCACGGCGTCGATACCAGGCAGCTGCTCGGGGCTTGAAATTTCCGGTGCGGTCGTCCATTGTGGCGTCCAATGAAGCGCACGCACTGTTACTGCCAGGGCCCGGACCGATGACCCCAATCCCCGCCTTCGATTTGCCGGCAATCTCCGCCGACGCGCGTCCGGAATTCCGCGACCGCGCCGCTTGTGCGGCGTGGCTGGCCGAGCTGCCCCTGGTGAACGTGGCGCCATCGCAGATCCGGCTGCTCGATCAGCTGCGTCAGCTCAACCGCTGCGCGGTGCCGCCCGCCGCGAGACTCGAGACGATGGAAGCATTGCGCGAACCGGTCCATTTCGTGCAGGCGGAGCAGATGAAGAAGCTCGCCAACAAGCCGCAACCGCTGACCCAGGCCGAACGCGGCATATTCGCGCTGGTGGCGGAACTCTGGCAGGAAATGCTGATCGGCTACCAGCGCTGCCTCGGCGACGCGGCCGGCGGCGCGCGCGACGGGGATACGGCGCTCGCCTGCGAGCGCGGCCTGGACTGCGTGGCGGCCAGCATGTTCGATCACTGCCGCCTGTATCGCGCTTTCCCCGACGCCTACTGGCTGGCCCTGCACCAGCTCTTTTGCCTTGCCGAAGCCGCGGGCGAGACCGCCACGCCGGTCGCGGACCCGATAAGAGGCGCCGACGTAAGCTGCGCCGAAGTGTATGTGCGCGCGTTGCTGTTCGTGCTGGCCGACCCCAACGAGCAACAGCAAAAGCAGCTGGCGCAGATTCAGCGCTGGCTGGAGCGTTGGGCCATGCATGTGCCCGTGCGCCGCGCCGCGCCCGAGGACCGGAGCCTGCCGCCGCTGCTGATCGATTTCTCCGCCGCCGCGGGCGCTTACCGGGAAACCGACGACAGCGGACGCGCCGCCACGGCCTGGCTCGATACCGGCGATCTCGCGCGCACCTTGAAGAAGTGCGTCGTGCTGCTGCGCAAGGGCGAGACGCCGGCCAGCCTGGGTCTGGGCGAAGATTGCGTCATGCCCGGCGTCGAGCAGCTGCTGGTGCTGCTGTTCCGCCTCTGGTGCGAGGGCAAGAATGCGCGGGTGCAGGCGCGCCGCAGCCTCAGCGCCAGCGCGAAGGTGTGCAGCACGCTGGTCTCCATGCATTTTCACGTCTCGGGCGCCAAACCGTTCCGCCAGCCGAGACAGTCGTCGCAGGCGCTGACGCGGCAGCAGCGCGACGAGATCGCCACCTTCGGCCACACCAGCACGCGCCTCGAGGACGCGTTCATCGAGGCCGGAGGCTACGCCGTCGAGGACTGGCTGCTGCAGGAAGAAAGCCTGTCGGGCCTGCGCATCGCGCGCCCGGCCGCAGCCGCCGGCGGGCGTTTCTCCCATACCCAGCTGATTGCGGTGCAGCCGGCCGACGCCAAGAATTTCCTGATCGGCGTGGTGCGCTGGCTCAGAACCGACGAAAAGGAAAACCTGCACGCGGGAGTCCGCATCATCCCGGGCGTGCCGCAGGCCGTCGCAGTGCGGCCTACCGGCATCAACGCTCAGGCGGAAAAATTCGTGCCCGCGCTGTACTGCCCGGCGCTCCCGGCGCTGTCCGTGCCCGCCTCGCTGATCCTGCCCCCGGGCTGGTACCGGCCCAAGCGCGTGCTCGAGGTCTACACCGACCGCTCTGAATCCCTGTTGCTGACCAGCGTCATCGAACGCGGCTGCGATTTCGAGCGCGCCGCGATCGAACCCGCGCGCTAGTCGGAGTCACCCGACTGTTCCAGCGGCGCCGGCGCTGCGTCGGCCGCGGGCAGGATGCGCCGCGCCGGGAACACCGCGGAAAAGCGGCTGCCCTTGCCCGGCTCGCTCTCGATCTCCAGCATCGCCTGATGGCGTGTGAGGACGTGCTTCACGATGGCCAGGCCGAGGCCGGTGCCGCCGGTCTCGCGCGAGCGGCTGTGATCGACACGGTAGAAGCGCTCGGTCAGGCGCGGAATGTGGCGCGGCTCGATGCCGGGGCCGTTGTCGCTGACGCTGAACACCGCCTGCGTTCCGCGCCGCCCCCAGCTCAGCCGAACCTCACCGCCCGCGGGTGTGTAATGCACGGCGTTGCTCACCAGATTGCCGAATGCGCTGCGCAATTCCTGCGCATTGGCGAGCAGGAACGGCGGGTCGCCAATCTGCAGCTCGACGCGATGGCGCCCGGCGCTCAGCGCGATCGCGTCGTCGCGCACGCCGGCGAGCAGGGACGCGACGTCGACCGGGCCCTCGTCGCTCAGGCCCCGGCTTGCCTCCAGCGCCGACAGCGTCAGCAGGTCTTCCACCAGGCGCTGCATGCGCCGGGTGTGCTCGCGCATCATCACCAGATAACCCAGACGGCGCTGCTCGTCGAGCTTGATTTCGCTGTCGGTGAGCGTCTCCAGAAATCCGGACAGCACGGTCAACGGACTCTTCAGCTCATGCGAGACATTGGCCACGAAATCGCGCCGCATGGTATCCACCTGTTCCTTCAGCGTGACATCGCTCGCGAGCAGGAGCTTTTGCTCCTCACCGTAGGGAATGATGGCGAGCGACAAAACCCGGCCCTCGCCGCGCGCCAGGCGCAGCAACAGCGGCTCGGCGTATTCGCCCTGCTCCAGATAGACGGCAAGATCCGGGTGCCGCACGAGATTGACCAGGGGCCGGCCCAAATCGCGCTGCTCGTCCAGTCCCAGGTACTGGCTGGCGATCGGATTGCACCATTCGATATGGCCGCGGGAATCGAGCAGGACCACGCCGTCGGGCAGGGCCAGGCCGGCGTTGCGAAAGCGCTGCAGATCGTCGCTAAGCTGCTGTTCGGTCCTGATGCGCACGCGCACGAAGCGGTACAGGCCGGCCAGAACCGGTTCCCAGGCACCGCTCGCCTGCGGCACCTGCTTCGCCATCGGATCGCGCAGCCAGTCGGCGAGCGCCGCAAGGTTGGCGACATGGCGCGCGAGCAGCAGCATCAGGCCGATGCAAACGAATGCGAGCGCCCACTCCGCGCCCGCGAGCGGCCACGCGATCAGGCCGGCGAGAGACACTGCCGCGAGCGCCAGGGCGCTCCTCATCCAGACATGGGACACTTGCGCTAGGCCCGTTTTTGTCGAGCGGGGATTATCGCACGCCGGCGCGGGCCCACCGCCGCGTCCGCGGCTCAGGGCGCGGCGGCGAAACGGTAGCCGGTTCCGCGCACGGTCTCGATCAGCGCATCGTGTCCGCTCGCCTCGAGCGCCTTGCGCAGTCGGCGGATATGCACATCCACGGTGCGCTCCTCGACGAATACGTGATCGCCCCAGACCTGATCGAGCAACTGCGTGCGCGTATGCACGCGCTCGGCATGCGTCATGAAGAAATGCAGCAGGCGGAATTCCGTCGGTCCCAGCTCGAGCGCGCGCCCGTTGCCGCTCACCCGGTGCGCGGCCGGATCCAGGCGCAGGCCCTTGACCTCGACCGCATCGTCCGTCATCTGCGGCGCGCGCCGGCGCATCACCGCCTTGATGCGCGCCAGCAGTTCGCGCGGCGAGAACGGCTTGGTAACATAATCGTCCGCCCCCGCCTCCAGGCCGAGAACCTTGTCCTGTTCCGCCGATTTGGCGGTGAGCATGATGATCGGAATCGCGCGGGTGCGCTCGCCGCCGCGCAACTGGCGCGCGATCGCCAATCCCGACTGCCCCGGCAGCATCCAGTCGAGCAGCACCAGGTCGGGCAGGGTCTCGCGGATGAGCGCAAGGGCCTGCGCCGCATCCGCCGCGCGCAGGGCGTGGTGCCCGGCTCCCTCCAGGTTGACGGCGATCAGCTCCTGGATCGCGGCTTCGTCTTCGACGACCAATATATTGAGCGGCATGGTTGGCGCGATATTATGTCGCCTGCGTGACATTTTGGTTACAACCGCGAAAAACGCAGGCCGCGGTATCATAGATGCCCAGACCGCGGTGCGCACGCGCGCAACGCGGCCGGCCCGAACGGAACTAACGATGAACGGAAAGACCCATTTTGGCTACGAACAGGTCGACGAGGGCGAAAAGGCGCGCAAGGTAGCCGGCGTGTTCGACTCGGTCGCGCCGAGCTACGACCTGATGAACGACCTCATGTCGGCCGGGATGCACCGCGCCTGGAAGGCGTTCACCCTCGCCATCGCCGCAATCCGCCCGGGGGAACGCGTGCTCGACGTCGCCTCCGGCAGCGGCGACCTGGCGCGCGCGTTCGCCCGGCGCGTAGGCGCCGAGGGCGAGGTCTGGATCACCGACATCAATCGCAGCATGCTCGCGCGCGGGCGCGACCGCCTGCTCGACGAAGGGCGCGCGCTGCCGCTGGCCCAGTGCAACGCCGAGCACCTGCCGTTTCCCGCCGATCATTTCGACTGCGTCAGCGTCGCCTTCGGGCTGCGCAACATGACGCACAAGGATGCGGCCCTGGCCGAAATGCGGCGCGTGCTCAGACCGGGCGGGCGCCTGCTGGTGCTCGAATTCTCGCGCGTATGGAAGCCCCTGTCCCGCGCCTACGACTGGTATTCGTTCACGGTGCTGCCCTGGCTCGGGGCCAAGATCGCAGGCGACGCCGACAGCTACCGCTATCTGGCCGAATCCATACGCGTGCACCCCGATCAGGAGCAATTGAAAAGCCTGATGGAACAGGCGGGCCTGGAGCGGGTCGAATACTTCAACTTGAGCGCCGGCGTGGTCGCATTGCACCGGGGCTACAAGGTTTGAGCGCAGCGGCGCATAACTATAAATTGACATCGGAAGGGAACAACATGAAACAGCTGTTTTCGGCATTGATCGTGGCCGTCCTCGCCCTGGCCATCACCGTCGAGGACGCCGAGGCCAGGCGCTTGGGCGGCGGGCGCAGCCTCGGTACGCAGCGCTCCAGCGTCGCGCCGAGCCGGAGCGTGCAGCAGACTCCGCCGTCGCAGGCGGCGCCTGCCGCGCCCGCCGCGGCACCGAACCCGGCGGCCGCGCCCCAACCTGCGGGCAACCGCTGGCTCGGCCCGATCGCCGGCCTCGCCGCCGGCCTGGGCCTGGGCTACCTGTTCGCCCACGGTGGCCTGGGGGGCACGATGAGCACCCTGCTGATGATGGCCATGGTCGGTTTCGCCGTGGTCTTCGTGATGCGCCTGTTCACCCAGCGCAAGACCGAAGGCAATATGCAATACGCCGGCGCGGGCAGCGCATCCGTGTCCGCCGCGCCGACGCCAGGCGCAGGCGCCGCGCCGGCCTTTGGTGGACCGCCGCAGGCGAACATCCCTGCCGGATTCGACGCGGACGGATTCCTGCGCCAGGCCAAGCTCAATTTTGTCAAGCTGCAAGCGGTGCACGACAGCGGCAAACTGAGCGAGCTGCGCGAATTCACCACCGACGCGATGTTCGCGTCGATCAAGGAAGACCTCCTGCAGCATGGCGCCGTCGGGCAGCAGACCGACGTCGTGACGCTCGACGCGGATCTCCTGGAAGTACTCACCGAGGGCGATACCCACTGGGCGAGCGTGCGCTTCTCCGGCATGATCCGCGAGAGCCCGGACGCCCAGCCCGAGGCGTTCCAGGAAATCTGGAACCTGGCGAAACCAGTGTCCGGCACGAGCGGCTGGCTGCTGGCGGGCATCCAGCAGATGCAATAGCCCGCCTCGACCCGCACCCACGCGCGCCATGCTGCCGCACCCGGGAATCTACGCGCTCAACCACCTGCTCGAGGCCGAGGCCTGGGCGCGCGACAAGCTCAAGCCGTACGCCGGGCAGTGCGTGGAATTCCGCTCGCCGCCGCTGCCCGCGCTGCGCCTCGACATCCTCGACACCGGACTGCTGCGCAGCGCCGCCCAGGATGCCGCGCCTAACCTGGTGGTCACCATCGGCGCAAGTGCCATGCCGGCAGCGCTGCGCGGCGAAGACGCGTTGATGCGCGAAATCGCCATCGAGGGCAACGCCGACCTTGCCAGCACCGTGCAGTATTTGTTCCGCCATTTGCGCTGGGACGTCACCGAAGACCTGTCCAAGGTGTTCGGCGACGTGATCGCCCAGCGCATGGTGGCCGAAGGCAAGCGCTTCGCCGCATGGAACCGCGAAGCGGCGGAAAAGCTGGCGCAGAACTTCGCCGAGTACTGGACCGAAGAGAAGGCGCTGCTCGCGCGGCCCGCGGACGTGCGCCGTTTCCTCGCCGACGTCGACCAGCTGCGCGATGACTTGGCGCGTCTGGAAAAACGCATAGACAAACTGACCGGCAAGCTCTGAACCACCGCTAAGCGGGGATACGGGAACACAGGCCGGAACGCGCCCCGCCGCCTATTTTCGGTGCCCATGGCGCCCTTAGCGGTTAAAATCCGCATTACGACTTCCGCAGGCTAATCGATTGCAGCGCCTACTGCGCCTCGCCCGCATCATTTTCGTCAGCATCCGCTTCGGCCTGGATGAGTTCGTGCTCGCCCACGCGCGCACGCGCTTCCTGCTGGTGGCGGTGCAGCGCGTGCTGTTCTGGCGCAAGCTCACCGAACCGCGCGCCGTGCGCCTGCGCCTGGCGCTGGAAGCGCTGGGGCCGCTGTTCGTCAAATTCGGTCAGGTGCTCTCGACCCGGCGCGACCTCCTGCCGACCGATATCGCCGACGAACTGGCGCGGCTGCAGGACCAGGTGCCGCCGTTTTCGACCGAGCTCGCGCACGCCCAGCTCGAGCGCTCCTTCGGGCGGCCGGTGGCGCAGGTGTTCGAGCAATTCCAGCCGCAGCCGGTGGCGAGCGCCTCCATCGCGCAGGTGCATTTCGCGGTGCTGCCCGGCGGGCGCGAATGCGCGGTGAAGATCCTGCGCCCGAATATGCAGCAGGCGATAGAAAAAGACGTGGCCCTGCTCGACAGCGCCGCCAGCCTGATCGAGATTCTGTGGGTGGACGGCCGGCGCCTGAAGCCGCGCGAGGTGGTGGCGGAGTTCGCCATGCACCTCAACGACGAGCTCGACCTCATGCGCGAGGCGTCCAACGCGAGCCAGCTGCGGCGCAATTTCGCCGGCTCGCAGTTGCTGGTGATTCCGGAAATCTACTGGGACTACTGCTCCTCCTCGGTGATGGTGATGCAGCGCATCAGCGGCACGCCGATCAGCCACGTGGAGGCGCTGCGCGCCATGGGCGTGGACATCCCGCGGCTCGCGCGCGCCGGGGTGGAAATCTTCTTCACGCAGGTGTTCCGCGACGGCTTCTTCCACGCCGACATGCACCCGGGCAACATCTTCGTCTCCACCGACACCGACCCGCGCGGCCAGTATGTCGCGGTCGATTTCGGCATCATGGGCACGCTCACCGACGTGGACAAGAATTACCTCGCGCAGAACTTCCTCGCCTTCTTCCAGCGCGACTACAAGCGCGTGGCGCAGGCGCACCTGGAAGCGGGCTGGGTGCCGCCCGATACGCGCGTGGACGAGTTCGAGAACGCCATCCGCGCCGTGTGCGAGCCGGTGTTCGACCGGCCGCTGAAGGACATCTCCTTCGGCCGCGTGCTTCTGCGCCTGTTCCAGACCTCGCGCCGCTTCCATGTCGAGATCCAGCCGCAGCTGGTGATGCTGCAGAAAACCCTGCTCAACATCGAGGGCCTGGGGCGGCAGCTCGACCCCGATCTCGACCTGTGGAAGACTGCCAAGCCCTACCTCGAGCGCTGGATGAGCGAGCAGCTGGGCTGGCGCGGCTTCGTGCGCAACATACTGACCGAGGCGCCGCGTTGGACCAACATGCTGCCGCAGCTGCCGCGGCTCGTGCACCGCGCCCTCGACGCCGACCACGGCGCCGGGATCGAGCGCGTGCTGGAGCAGCTCGCCGCCGAACAAAGGCAGCGCCACCGCAGCCTCGTCATGCTCGGCATACTGCTCGCCGCCCTGCTCGCCTGGCACATTTACCTCGTATTTTGACGGCTGCGCCGGCCGCGGCGCGCAGGATATAATCGGCGCGGTTTCCGCAACGCAACCGGTCTCCCAACCATGCTGCTCTGGTTCGTCATCATCTACTGGATCGTGTCCATCGGCATCGGCCTCTGGGCCGGCACGCTGGTGAAGAATTCCAAGGACTACGCCGTCGCCGGCCGCGCGCTGCCGTTCTACATCGTCACCGCCACGGTGTTCGCGACTTGGTTCGGCTCGGAGACCGTGCTCGGCATCCCCGCGTCGTTCCTCAAGGACGGGCTCGCCGGCGTTGTCGCCGACCCGTTCGGCTCGAGCCTGTGCCTGATCCTCGTCGGCCTGTTTTTCGCGCGCCCGCTGTACCGCATGAATCTCCTCACCATAGGCGACTTCTACCGCAAGCGCTTCAACCGCACGGTCGAGGTGCTGACGACGCTGTGCATCGTGATTTCCTACCTCGGTTGGGTCGCGGCGCAGATCAAGGCTCTGGGCCTCGTGTTCAACGTGGTGTCCGAGGGCGCGATGTCGCAGCACACCGGCATGATCGTCGGCGCGGCGACGGTGTTGATCTACACCATGTGGGGCGGCATGTGGTCGGTCGCGGTCACCGACTTCCTGCAGATGATCATCATCCTGGTGGGCATGGTCTACATCGCGTTCGAAGTGAGCGGCATGGTCGGCGGCGTCGGCGCCGTGGTCAGCCACGCCTCGGCCGCGGGCAAGTTCAACCTGCTGCCCGCGCCCGAGCCGCGAGAGATACTCTGGTTCATTGCCGCCTGGATCACCATGATGTTCGGCTCGATCCCGCAGCAGGACGTGTTCCAGCGCGTGGCCTCGTCCAAGAACGAGAAGATCGCCGGCAATGCCTCGATCACGGGCGGCGTGCTCTACTTCTGCTTCGCCTTCATCCCGATGTTCCTCGCCTACTCGGCGACGCTGATCGACCCCAAGATGGTGGCGGGCCTGATCGACACCGACCCGCAGCTGATCCTGCCGAGCCTGATCCTGCAGCACGTGCCGGTGTTCGCGCAGGTGATGTTCTTCGGCGCGCTGCTGTCGGCGATCAAGAGCTGCGCCAGCGCGACGCTGCTCGCGCCCTCGGTCACGTTCACCGAGAACATCCTGCGCGGCGCGTTCAAGCATTGGACCGACCGCCAGTTCCTGTTCGCGATGCGCACGGTGGTGTTGCTGTTCACCGCGATGGTGACGACATTCGCGCTCAATACCGATGCGAGCATCTACAAGATGGTCGAGAACGCCTACAAGGTGACGCTGGTCGCGGCCATCGTGCCGCTCACGTTCGGCCTGTACTGGCACCGCTCGACCAGCCTCGGCGCGACGCTGGCGATCGTGCTCGGCCTCGCCACCTGGATCAACCTGGAGATCATCAACCCGAACGGCTTCGTCCCGCCGCAGCTCGCCGGCCTCGGCATGAGCCTCGCCGGCATGCTCCTCGGCTCGCTCGTTTCCATCGCCGGCGGGCAGAAGGAGCGGCGCATCAACTGGTTCGCGCGCAGATAAGTCAAGACGCGGCGCCGGCAATCTGCGCCGGCATTGAGCAATCTCAACAGCGGCCAGGGCGGATTTTCCTATGCTGGTCTGGGCAATTCCCAGTGTGTGGCCATGCCGCTGCTCGAAATCCGCAACGTAACCCGCCGCTTCGGCGCGCTGACCGCGATCGACAACGTCACGCTCGCGATCGAAGCGGGCGAGTTCTTCACCCTGCTCGGCCCTTCGGGCTGCGGCAAGACCACGCTGCTGCGCATGATCGCCGGCTTCGATGCGCCCGATGCGGGCAGCATCTGGCTCGACGGCAGGGACCTCGCCGACAAGCCGCCGGAGCAGCGCCCGGTGCACACCGTGTTCCAGAGCTATGCCCTGTTCCCGCACATGAGCGTGGCGCGCAATGTCGCCTTCCCGCTGCAGATGGCGAAGAAGCCGCCCGGGGAAATCGCGGAAAAGGTGAAGCAGGCGCTGGCCGAAGTGCACCTCGAGGACAAGGGCGCAAGCTACCCGCACGAGCTCTCCGGCGGGCAGAAGCAGCGCGTCGCGCTCGCTCGCGCCCTGGTGACGCGGCCGCGCATGCTGCTGCTGGACGAGCCGCTCGGGGCGCTCGACGCGAAGCTGCGCGAGCAGATGGAAATCGAGCTCATCAGCCTGCAGCGCGACGTCGGCATCACCTTCGTCTTCGTCACCCACGCGCAGCCCGAGGCGCTGGCGCTGTCGCACCGCATCGCGGTGATGCGCGACGGCCGCGTCGAGCAGATGGACACGCCCTCGCGCCTGTACGGCTTTCCGGCGAACCGCTTCGTCGCCGACTTCATCGGCAACTGCAACATGCTGCCGGCCACGGTGAGCGAGGCCACGCCGCACGGCCTGCGCCTCGCGGTGGGCGCGCTGGGCGAGGTCGCGGCGCCGCCGGCCGAGCGCGCGCGCTCAGGGCAACAAGGCGTGCTCGCGCTGCGGCCGGAGCAGGTTCACATCGTCGCGGCCAATACGGCGCACGAGCTGAAGAACCATTTCGCGGGCCGACGTGACGACCTACGTGGTCGAACTCGAGAACGGCACGCGCATCGAGGCGCTGCTCGCCAATTCCGCCCCGGGGCGCGCGCGCTTCTTCGAAGTCGACGAGCCCGTCAAAGTGGCCTGGCGCCACGACGCCGGCGTCTTTCTGGTCGACTGACATGGCCGTCCCGCGCGCCGAACGCCTGACCAAATGGCTGATCGCCGGACCGCCGCTGGCGTTCCTGCTCGCATTCTTCCTGCTGCCTTCGCTGATCATGGCGCTCGCCTCGCTGCGCTATCCGGGCGAGTTCGGCGGGCTCGCGCCGCTCGCCGCGCGCGCGGGCGAGGAAGGCGGGCTCACCCTGGAGAACTACGTCCTCTTCTTCGGCGACTGGATCTACGCGCAGATATTCGCCAAGTCGCTCGGCATCGCCGCGCTCACGACCTTCGTCTGCCTGGTGATGGCCTACCCGCTGGCGCTGCTGATCGCGCGCAGCCCGAAGAAGCGGCGCGACTTCATGGTGCTGCTGGTGATTCTGCCTTTCGCCAGCAATTTCCTCGTGCGCGTCTATGCCTGGATGATCATCCTCGGCCCGATGGACCTCCTGTTCACGCGCTTCGCCGTGATCGTGGGCATGGTGTACGTGCACCTGCCGTTCATGATCCTGCCGCTGTACACCAACCTGGAGAAGCACGACCCGGCGCTGCTCGACGCGGCGCAGGACCTGGGCGCGAACGCCTGGCACACGTTCTGGCGCGTGACCTTCCCGCTGTCGCTGCCCGGGGTGTTCTCAGGCTCCGCGCTGGTGTTCATCCCGGTGCTGGGCATGTTCGCGATTCCCGAGCTGCTCGGCGGCAAGGGCGACTGGATGGTCGGCAACATGATCAAGGAAGCCTTCCTCGGCACGCGCGATTGGCCGTTCGGCTCGATGCTGTCTTTGATGCTCACGCTCGCGGTGCTCGCTATCGCCGGCGCGGCGGCGCTGTTCGCGCGCAGAGGAGCGCGCGATGCGTAGCTCGCGCTTACTCTGGGCGCCGTCGCTGGCGGTGTACGCGTTTCTGTACGTGCCGCTCGCGATCGTGGTGCTGTTCTCGTTCAACGACTCGCGCCTGTCGGCCGAATGGGTGGGCTTCACGCTCGACTGGTATCGCAAGCTCGCGACCGACGACGCGATGCTCGCCGCCGCGCGCAATTCGGTGCTGATCGCGCTGACCGCGGCCCTGGTCGCGACCGTGCTCGGCACCATGGCCGGCATCGCCATGCACCGCTACCGCATCCGCGGGTTGACCTTTCTCGTGCTGACGCCAGTGGCGATGCCCGAGATCCTGCTCGGCGTGAGCCTGCTGGTGTTCTTCATCCAGGTGCTGAACCTCACGCTGGGACTCGTCTCGGTGCTGATCGCGCACATCACGTTCTGCATCGGCTTCGTCGCCATCATCGTGCGCGCGCGCCTCGCCGGCATGGACGAAAGCATCTTCGAGGCGGCGCGCGACCTCGGCGCCACGCCCTGGCAATCCTTCCGCCTGGTGACGCTGCCGCTGATCATGCCTGCCGTGACCGCGGGCGCGCTCATGAGCTTCACGCTGTCGATCGACGACTTCGTCATCACCTTCTTCACCGCCGGCGTAGGCGTATCGACGCTGCCGCTGCAGATTTTCACGATGATCAAGGTGGCGGTGACGCCCGAAGTCAACGCGGTTTCCACTCTGCTGATGCTGGTCACGCTGACGCTGATCGTGCTCGCCTCGCGCGTCGCGCCGGACGCGCTCAAGGGACGCACCTGAATGGGCGCGCTGCGTGCCTTGTACGGCCTCGCGCTCGCGGCGCTGCTTGCGGCATTCGGCGCGCAGGCGCAGCAGGAGCGGCTGCACGTCTACAACTGGAACAACTACATCACCGAGGACACGGTGGCGCGCTTCGAGCAGGCCTGCCACTGCCGCCTGGTGCAGGACTATTACGCCGACAACGAGGAAATGCTGGCCAAGCTCGCTGCCGGCGCCGCGGGCTACGACATCCTGGTGCCCACGGGCGACGCGGTGGCGACGCTGATCCGGCAGGGCGCGCTGCGGCCGCTCGAGCCCGCGCGCCTGCCCAATCTCGCCAACCTCAAGCCCGAATTCCTCAAGCCCTGGTTCGACCCGGGCAACCGTTACTCCGTGCCCTACGCCTATTCGGTCACCCTGCTGGGCTACAACGAGCAGAAGATGCGCGAGCTCGGCATTCCCACCGACACCTGGGCCGCGATCTTCGAGCCGAAGTACCTCGAGCGCCTGCGCGGCAAGGTCACCGTGCTCGACAGCCAGCGCGAACTCATGGCCGCTGCGCTGATCTACCTCGGCCACCCGGCCTACGACACCGACCCCGCGCACTGGCGCCGGGCGCGCGAGCTGATCCTGCGCGCCAAGCCCTACTGGGCCGCGTTCAACGCCGCGAGCTACATCAAGGAACTCACTGTCGGCAACATCTGGCTCGCGCACGGATACTCGAACGACATGCACACCGCGCGCCAGGACGCGCTCAAGGCGGGGCGCAAATTCACGATCGGCTACTCGACGCCGAAAGAGGGCGCGGTGTTCGCGGTGGACAACCTGGTCATGCACAAGAGCGGCCGCCGCCCGGACCTTGCCTACCAGTTCATGAACTTCCTGCTCGAACCCGAAAGCTCGGCCGCGCTCTCCAACGCGATCGGCGCGGGCAGCCCCAACGCCGCGGCGATGCACCTGATCCGCCCCGAGATCGCTAACAACAAAGCGATCTTCCCCGGCCCCGAGCAGCTCGCGCAAATGCAGCAGCTGCACGAACTCACGCGCGCCGAGCGGCGGCTGCTCAATCGCATGTGGATCGAGATCAAGGTGCGGTGAAGCGGCCGCAGCGCAACGCTCAGGCTGGCCGGGAAACCCGGCGCCGCGAATCGGTGCAGGCGACCCTCAGCCGTCTGACGTCGCGCCGCCCCTGCGCTCCAGCCGAACGGCCGCCTCATTCACGATTCGTTCCACGATAGCAGCCGCGGGGTCGATCGAGTCGATCAAAGCGGCGGCTTCACCGAACCAGACAGCCGTGTTCTCCGGATCCCCTGCGGCAAAGGCCTGCCGGTATTTCGGCCCCTCGACGGCAACGTTTTTTTCCAGCTCAGCCTCATGTCCGTGCCAGCGCTCGGTGAAGGCATTGCGGCGGATGCGCGCGGTAAAACCGCGCGGCCAGGGAATCTGCCGCGCGATGTCCGCGACCGTCGTGCGCAAGGTCCCGTCACCGCCGGTGTCGAGTATGGCCTGGTGATGGCCTTCCTTGACCAGCGCCTCTTTTGCCGCCCAGAAGCGGGTACCGATCAGCACGCCATCTGCCCCCAGCATCAGCGCTGCTGCCAGCGTGCGGCCGTCGCCGATGCCGCCCGCGGCCAGCAGCAGGGAATCCGGGGAGTGACGCATCAGGTAGTCGGCCGCTTCCGGCACGAACGTCAGGGTGCCGCGCAAGGCCCCGTGGCCGCCGGCCTCGGCGCCCTGCGCCACCACGACATCGGCTCCCACTTCCACGGCGTCCATCACATGCCCCAGGTCCTGGCACTGGCAAATGAGCAGCGCGCCGGCGGAGCGAATCTCGTCAACGAAGGGTCTGGGGTCACCGAAAGACAGCATCACGGCCGCGGGACGGTGTTGCAGCACAGCGGACAACAGTGACGGCGACTTGCGCAAGGACCAGGTGATGAAGCCCACACCCACGCGCTCGCCTGCGGCGGCGGCGAATTGCTCCTCCAGCCAAGCCGGATCCCCATAGCCGCCACCGATCAAGCCCAGTCCACCGGCGCGACTGACTGCCGCGGCGAGTTGGCCGCCGGCAGCGAACGCCATGGGAGCGGAGACGATGGGATGTCGCAGCTTGAGCGCGCGGGTCAGCCGGGTTGAGAGCGTTGTCATGGTTGTTTCCTCGATGTTCTGTGCATTGGAGCGCGGGCTTCATTTCCATTCAAACGAATTCTCGGATTTCGCACTTCGACGTTAAATTCACAAATCGGCCGGAGCGCGAGGACTGGAGCGCGTTTCCGCGGCGTCGCGGGTTCAGGCGGCGCGCGCGATGCCATGGTCCTGCCGGTCGGTGAGAATTTCGAACGCCGCACGATGCGCGGTGGCCAAGGTGCGCTGCGGCCGCCCGCGCTGCTCCAGCACCAGCTCGCATGCGGCGAGCTTGGTGTTGAGACAGGTCTTCGTGCCTCCCGGCGGATTCGCGTAGGCGAGCGCGACGAACGCCGAGCGCGGCGCACGGATATGCACCGAGACCGAGACCTCGGCCGTACGCGATTCGATGCGCCAGGATGAAAAGTCGAAGCTGCCTCGCGCGCGCAAAGCCTGAAGCAGGCCGTTGAGCCGGAATTCGCGCTCGGCCGTGCGCAGCACCAGCACGGTCAGCGCCGGGGTCCAGAATGGGCCGAAGCGCAGCCGCGCGGTGGCGCACTCGAGGAAGACGTCCGGCGCATGGTCGAAGCCGGCCACCTGCCCCCACGCGTAGGAATCGGTATGCTTCGTTCCCCAGTTGTGATTCTGGCTTCCCCGCCAGCGCTCGACCCGGATGGTTTCGCCGTTCACCCTGACGACACCGTCGAACACCGCATCGGGCGTGCCCACCAGCGCCTTTGCCTTGGGCAAGCGGCGTTCGTAGAACGAAGGCGGAAGCAGCAGCAGCGGGGGCTGGGTACCGCCGTAGCGAAGATCCCACTCCAGTGAATCCCCGCGCGCGTGCGCCCGGCCCGCCAGATGCGCGTCGTCGAGGACGGCATTGCCGATGCGCACATCCAGCCCCTGCTGCGAGAATGCGCAGGAGCGGAGCGGGAAAACCTCCTTCGCGACCGCGATGCGCTCGCGCTCGCCGTCGAAATAGACTGCCCACAGTTCGCCAACCGCGTCGCCGGCGCGACCCTTCGGCGAAAACACCGTGTAGCGGATCCAGAACGCAAGCGGACGCTGCGGATGATTGGCGCGCTGGAAATAGCTTTCGTAGTGCCCGCCCGGATCACCCGGCCGATAGCGGCAACGGTTCCACGAGTCACGCTGCGTCTGGCTCGTCCGCATCAGCTGAAGTCAGTCACGCGGCGGACCTTTCAGCTCGACAACATTGGCTTCCGGGTCTGTT
>Ga0335085_10007754_pt1 | contig 16517 bp, 14 predicted proteins | sample Lox_Sample_45_FD_206712 | JGI IMG/M metagenome (GOLD analysis project Ga0335085, IMG submission 206712) | Soil microbial communities from Loxahatchee National Wildlife Refuge, Florida, United States - Lox_Sample_4.5 | ecosystem: Environmental > Terrestrial > Soil > Wetlands | place: USA...
GAACTGAACACGCAACAGGTGCTCGCGTACACGCGCGACGCCTACTGGCACTTCCTCGGTTCCGACGCGCGCCGAACGCTGGCCCCGCGGATGGAGTCGATGCTGCGGGCGCAGATCGCCGCCGCGACGAGCGCCAGCCTGAAGTCGACCTACTTCCGCGCGTATCGCGACACGGCGCTTTCGCCTGACGGCGTCGCGTGGCTCGAGCGAGTGTGGCGGCATCAGGAGTCGATTCCGGGCCTCACGTTCTCAGAAGTGGACGACATCGACATGGCGCTGCAGCTCGCGGTCCGTCGGGTTGCGGACTGGCGCGCGGTGCTCGATGAACAGCTCGCGCGCACGAAGAATCCGGATCGGCATGCCCGTTTCGCGTTCGTCATGCCGGCGCTCGATGCGGACCCCGACGTGCGCGCGCGCTGGTTCGAGAGCCTCCGGGACGTGAAGAACCGCGCGCACGAGCCATGGGTGAGCGAAGGACTCCTGTACCTGAACCATCCGCTGCGAGCGGAAGCGTCCGAACGCTTCGTTCGTCCCAGCCTCGAGCTGCTGCGCGAAATCCAGCGCACGGGTGACATCTTTTTTCCCAAGCGCTGGATGGACGCCGCGCTCTCGGGTCACGCGTCACGGGAGGCGGCGGAGCAGGTGCGCACGTTCCTCGCGCAGCTGCCGGCCGACTACCCGCCGCGCCTGAAAATGACGATCGAGTCGTCGGCCGACGAGCTGTTCCGGGCGAGCGGACAACGGAGGGGACGAAAATAACGATCTCCGTCGCTCTGTTTCCCGGTTTGTATTCCCGGTAGTCTCCGTTGTCTAGTAGCTCACGCGCATCCGATACGTCAGCGTCGCCTCCCCGTTCGCGGCGACTGGCACGTTGAACTGTGCCGCGAACGCGTCACTCTTGGTCCACTGGTGCGACGACTGCAGGATGCGCCACGTGCCGCCGATCGGCTCGTTCACCTGCACCGCAATCGGCGTCTCTTTGTGGTTCCGCAGCGTGATGGCGTACTCGACCTCGTAGGTCGCCGCCGCGATCTTTTCGAAGTCGGTCTGCTTCCGCTCGCACACGATGTCGAACGCGTTGCCGGTGTGGAGGCGCAGCGTCTCGTCCTTCGGCGTGTGGCCGATGCGATCTTCGCCCATGAACTGCAGGCCGCCCTTCGCGTCGGCCTGGTAGACGCGCACGTTGCCTGCAGGCATCGGCATGCCGAGGCCGCCGCGCGCGTCGTTCTTCAGCTGGTAGTAGACCTGCACGACGTCCTTGATCGGCGATCCTGGATGCAGCGCGTTGCGGTAGTAGATCTGCTGCCCCTCGACGACGTAGCGTTTTTCGATCGGCACGCCGGTGCCGGTCAGCATGCTGATTTGTTTGGTCTCGTTGTTGGCGACGGTCGTCTTTCGCGCGACCGTGTAGAGGTGGTAGTCGCCGAGCGACTCCTGCGTCATCGCAGGAGCGGCGGCCGACTCCGCGCGCATGGCCATGTCGCGCGACTCGTTCAGCGCCTGCCGGACGCGGTTCAGATCGCCGGCGACGAGTTGCAGGCGCGCGTTCCGGAACGCCGTTCCGCTGCCGTTGGTCACGGTGACCCAGCCGTCGAGATCCGCGCTGCGATCGTCGCGCGCGACCGTGAGCACATAGTCGGCATTCCAGGCGAGGCTGCGCGCGAGGTACGACGCCTCGACGCGATGACGCGCCTGACCGTCGTTCTGCAGCGTCCAGATCAATGTGGGTCGGGTGTACAGGTTGTCGGGCAGCTCAGGGAATCGATACTGCTCCGCGGCGACGCCGGTCACGATCTGTTGACCGATCTGCCAGATCGGACCGGTGTTGTAGCTGAGGAGCCGCGCGCGCGTGTCCTGTCCGTTGTGCACGAGCGTGACGTCGCGGCCGACGTACTTTCGCAGCAGCTTGTCGGGATCGAGCAGGTCGTACTCGTAGTTCTGCTCGAGCACCTTGACGCGGGACGGCTCGCTCGTCGAGCGGAAGTGGACCGTCGCGGGATTCACCGTCGCGGCGATGTCCATGTAGCGCAGATCGAACGTGTCGGCCGGGAACTGCAGGTTGCGCACGTCGCGAACGAGCGCGATGTTGGAGTTGTAGACGGTCACGGCCAGCTCGGTCTGATCGTCTTGCGTGGAGGTGACGTCCTTGGGGGGCGCGGCTTGCGCGTGCGCCCGCGGGGCCGACGGCATCAGAAAAAGGGCAAAGGGCAGAGGGCAGAGGGCAAAAAGCCAGCGCGGTCGCATTTGACGGCTCCTTTCAAGAGCATGCGGGGCACCCGAGGCACCCGTTCTGCCCTTTGAACGCAGCCGTTCAGAAATCTTGCAGCCCCCCGGATCTCCAGGTCGCGCCGCCGTCTTCCGTTGTGAAACGGCGTGCATCGGACGTCGTCACCGTGGCCGCGGAGCGGCCGGTTGCCGTCACCTGAGTCAAATCTGCGGCGTCCGGCGAGGCCGTTGGCTGCCAGACGGCGCCGCCGTCGATCGTCCGGAGCACGGTCCCGCGGCGGCCGACGATCCAGCAGACGTCCGCGGATGGCGCGGCCCCTGCGGTGAGCGGCGCCGCGGCGCTGCTCGTCTGGCGCGTCCACGTCGCGCCACCGTCGGTCGTGCGCTCGATCGCGATGCCCTGAATGCGCCAGCGGACGGATCGATCGGTCGAGATGATTTCTGTCGCCGGCCCGATCGCATCCGTCATCCTCAACATCATGCGCGCGCCCGCCGCGGTGGCGGGGCTCGCTGCGGCAGGCGGTGCGGCGGCGGGCGGTGTCGCCGGGGGCGCAGCAGGCGCATTTTCGTTGGCGGCCTGCGCCGGCACTCGTGCGGGCGGCGCGTCTTTTTCCAGATCCACGCGCGCATCGGCCGACGTCGTCTCGGACTTCTGTTCGGGACGGGGAGCGGCGTCGCCCGCAGTCGCCGACTGCCGCTGCGCCGGGGGCGGCGTGGCCTCGCGTGCCGCAGACGTTGAGCGCTCGGGGCGCTGCCGCGTTTCCGCCGGTTCCGGTGCGGCCGTCGTCGCGGACGGCGGCTCGGGCCGCTGCATCTGATTGAGCGACGTGGTTCGCGGCTGCACGGCGATCCACAGCCCGAGCGCGGCCATGCCTGCGGCGGCGGGGACCAACCACGTCCAGGAGAACCAGCCGTGTGCGCGCGCGGGTGCGCGCTCGGCGATCGGCGCGCTGCGTGCGAGGGCGGCCGCCTGCGCCAGACAACGCGGGCAGCCGGCGACATGCGCGTCGACCGCGCGCATCTCCGCGGGCGGCAGGCCTTTCTCGGACCACGCCCCGAGCGTTTCGGCATCCGGGCAGACGTCGGGTCGATGGGTGTTCACGACACTCCCCGCTTGGAACGATCCTCGTCGGAAATCTTGCACGCCTCCGCGGGCGCGAGGATCGGTCGCAAATCGAGCGCTCCGGGATCGTCGAGCATCAGCTGCAGGCACCGCTGCACCTCGGCGGGCCGGAGCCCGCCGGAGCCTTCGAGCCACCGCGCGATCGCCGGCCGCAGCGCACGTCGCGTCTGCGTCAGTCGCCGCGAGACCGTGGCCTCGTGCTCATGCAGGAGGCGCCCGGTCTCCGCGAGCGTGAGCTGCTCCGCATGGTAGCAGGCCAGCCGCAGACGATCCCGGGGTTCCAGCTCGGCGATCGACGCCGCCAGCGCGTCCTGCATCAGACGCGCGTAGCGTTCCGCGTCGGGATCGTCCGGGACACGCGGAGCGGGCGGCAGCTGCTCTTCCTCCGGAAGCGGATCGATCCGGCGCGCGGCGCGGACGAGGTCGACGTGCCGCTGCGCGAGGACCGATCGCAGCCATGTCGACAGGCTGCTGCGTCCGTGAAAGTAGCGGAACAGCGACCGGGTGAAGAGGTCCGCCCACACGGCATCGGCGAGCTCGCGCGCGCGACCGCCGGGATCCATTGCGTCGGCGGCGCGATACAGCGCGGGCCGATGTTCGCGAATCAGGTGCTCCCATGCGGCGTTCACGCCCGCGGCGCAGGCGCACGCCAGCGCGAGGTCCGCGCAATGCAGCGCCGCAAGATAGCGTTCGAGCTCGCGCCCTCCCGGCGCGCGGTTCCCGAACGTCTTCGTGGCGCTCGCGGACAGGGCCTCGCGGAAGGCGGCCGGCGGTGCGGGCCAGCGGCCGGCGTCGGCGTCCGCGTACAGGCGCTCGACGAGGCGGTCGGGCAGCTCCACCCTCGTATTATCCGACCATGACCGATGGCTCAAGGTTGATAGCCGATGGATGTCGGAGACTTGGACCCTCGACCTCGATGTCCATGAGCCATGAGCCATGAGCCATGAGCCATCAGCCATCAGCCATCAGCCATGCATGGAACAGGCTATAGACTGTCTACGTCTCAGGCTATAGATTATCTATAGCCATGACCCTTCATACCCGCGACGCCCGCCCCGACCTGCTCCCCGGCACCCTCGACATGCTGATCCTGCGGACGCTGCAGTGGGGGCCGCAGCACGGCTACGCCATCGGCCAGACGATCCGCGCCCAGTCTTCGGAGGTTCTGCAGGTGGAGGCGGGTTCCCTGTATCCCGCGCTGCAGCGGCTGTCGAAAAAAGGGTGGGTGACGGCGAAGTGGGGACAGACCGACGCGAACCAGCGCGCGAAGTTCTATCGGCTCACCATCGAAGGGAAGCAGCAGCTCCTGCGCGAACAGTCGCGGTGGACCGAACTGGTCGACGCGATCGCGCGCATCATGACGCCGGCCGGCGAGCCGGAGACTGAGCGGTGATCCGTGTTCGACGAGGACGACTTCCAGGAGGAGATTCGCGCGCACCTCGAGATCGCCGCGGCCGAGCGCGAGGCCGACGGCGCCGATCCGCGATCGGCGCGGCTGTCGTCGCTCAAGGACTTCGGCAACGTCTCGCTGACCGCTGAAGCCGCGCGCCGCGTCTGGATTCCGAGATGGATCGACGCCGTGCTCGATCAGCTGCGCGACGCCCGCTACGCCGTCCGGACGCTCGCGAAGAATCCCGTGTTCTCGCTCGCGGTCATCGCCGTCCTCGCCCTCGGCGTCGGCGCGAACACGATGGTGTTCACGATGCTCAAGAGCATGGCGCTCGCGCCGCTCTCGGGCATCGCCAGCTCCGCGCAGCTCGGCGTCGTCGTCAACGCCGCCAGCCGGACGCGCACGGGCGGTCTCTCGTATCACGACTACCAGTTCGTCCGCGACCACGATCGCGCGTTCAACGGGCTTGCCGCGTCCGGACTCACGTCGGCGAACTTCGGCCGCGGCCGCGGCGCGCGGCCGATGTACTGCGAGCTGGTCAGCGGCAACTACTTTCAGGTGCTCGGTATCCGCGCCGAGCGCGGGCGCACGTTTCTGCCGTCGGACGAAATCGCCCCGGGCCGCCATCCCTACGCAGTGCTCAACGACGGCTTCTGGCGGCGCGACCTGGCCGCCGATCCCGACATCCTCGGCAAGACGATCGACATCAACAACTTCCCGCTGACGATCGTCGGCGTCGCCGATCCGTCGTTCCACGGCACGATCGTCGGCTACGACACCGAAGTGTTCGTGCCGCTGATGATGGCGCCGCAGCTCGGCGTCAACGTCGGCAGCCTCGAGCACACCACCACGTCCGACATCTTCGCGGACCGCGGCGCCGGTGTATTCGACGTCCTGGGACGCCTCCGTCCGGGCGTGACGTTCGCAAACGCGGGCGCGCAGGTCGACGCGCTGTCGATCGCGCTCTTCCAGGATGCGGCGCTCGCCGACGTCGGCCAGCATCTGCGGCTCGTCCACATCTGGGAGTCGCCGTTCGGCGGTCAGACGTTCCTGCTGCCCGGGCTCCTCGTGCTCGGCGCGATGGGGCTGCTCGTCCTCGGGATCGCGTGCGCGAACATCGCGGGCCTGGTGCTCGTGCGCGGCATCTCGCGGCGCGGCGAGCTGGCGGTGCGGCTGGCGCTCGGCGCCACGCGCGCGCGGATCGTGCGGCTGCTCGTCGTCGAGAACCTCGTGCTCGCCATTCCCGGCGCCGTTCTCGGCATGGTGCTCGCCTCGTACGGCCTGCCGCTCCTCGTGCGATCGGCGGAGGCGATGGCGGCGCCGCAGCGTCTGTTCTTCAACGTCCCGCTCGATCGTTCGCTGATGGCGTTCGCGGCGTTCGTCGCGCTTGGCAGCGCGCTGGCGTTCGGTTTTGTGCCGGCGCTGCAGAGCTCGCGGGTCGATCTCGTCGAGGCCATCAACGAGGACGCGTCGCCGCGCGGCGCGTCGCGCGGACGCTTGCGCGCCTGGCTCGTCGTCGCGCAGGTCGCCGTCTCGTCGATCCTGCTCGTCGGCGCCGGTCTCGCGACCCGCAGCGTCGACGCGGCACGGCGAATCTATCCGGGGTTCGACGCGGGCCACACGACCGCGATCGAGATCGACGTCCGCTCGAACGGCTACAGCGACGCGCGTGGCCGCGTCTTCTATCGCCGCCTGCTCGATGCGCTGCGCGGCGAGACCGGCATCGAATCGGTGACGCTGGCCTCGACGACGCCGCTGAACCTGGTCGGCACGCGCGAGGCGAGGGTGGCGATCGATGGCTATGCGCCTCGCCGCGACGAAGATCTCTCGTTCCAGGTGAACACCATCGGGCCCGACTATTTCCGCACGCTGCGGATTCCGCTGGCCGCCGGCCGAGGCTTCGACGATCGCGACGACGAGAACGGACGTCCGGTCGTCGTGATCAACAGGACCTTCGCCGAGCGATTCTGGAGCGGCGCCGCCGCGGCCGTCGGCCAGCGCGTCAAGGTCGGCGCCGGCGACTGGCGCACGGTCGTCGGCGTCGCCAGCGACGTGAAGTACTCGCAGGTGAACGAAGCGCCGATGCCGTTCATCTACATGCCGTTCTTTCAGTCCTATCGCGCGAACATGATCGTCCACGCGCGCGGCGCGGCGCCGGTCAACGTCGTCGTCGACCAGGCGCGCGAGCGGATCGCCGCGATCGATCCCGATCTCGCCTTCATCCACGCGCGGCCGCTCGACGAGGCCACTCGCGGCGCGACGGTGCTGTTCGAGTTCCTGTCGACGATGCTGCTGGCGTTCGGCACGGCGGGGATGGTGCTGGCCGGGATGGGCACGTACGGCCTCGTGTCGTACGCCGCGCGGCAGAGCACGCACGAGATCGGCATCCGCATGGCGCTCGGCGCGTCGGCCGCCTCCGTGGTCCGCGCCTTCGTCGCCCGCGGACTGCGGCTGGGCGCGGTCGGCGCGGCGATCGGCCTTTTCGTGGCGTTTGCCGGCGCGCGGCTGCTGCAGGGCTCGCTGTTCGGCGTCAGCCCCGCAGACACCGTGTCGTACGCGCGGGCGCTCGCGATCGTGATTGGCGGCGTCGCGCTGGCGACGCTCGTGCCCGCGTGGCGCGCGGCGCGGACGAACCCGCTGAGGGCGCTGCGGCACCAATAGAGGGAACGGAGGGTACGGAGAGAACGGGATGACAAACGGAGCAACAGAGAAACGGGCTACACTTTCTCAGTTGCTCCGTTTCTCCGCTGTGATCCCGTTGCCTCCGTCTCCTCCGTGTCCTTTCCGGCCGTGAACAGCGATCACTTCGACGGCCGGCGGTTCTTCAATCCGACGCCTCCCGCTCTCCAGCCGTTCTCGAACGTGCCGCGCATGCTTCTCGAGCAGCGCGCAACGGGTGCGCGATGGCCGCGCGCCGTCGACGTCGCGCCACAGGTGCCGCCCGCGCTCGGACGCGCGGCCGCCGTCTGCACGTTCATCGGCCACTCGACGTGTCTGATCCAGACGGCGGCGGGCAACATCCTGACCGATCCGATCCATTCGCAGCGCGCAGGACCGTTCGGCATCCTCGGTCCGCGCCGCGTGCGTCAGCCGGCCGTTCGCTTCGAGGATCTTCCCGAGATCGCCGTCGTGCTCTTGAGCCACAACCACTACGACCACTGCGATCGGCGCACGCTCGCACGCCTGGCCGCGCGCTTCGATCCGCTGGTCGTGACGATGACTGGCAACGGAGGCCTGGTGCGATCGACGGGTCTGCGGCGGGTCGAAGAGCTCGACTGGTGGCAGGCGTCACGTCTCGCGCCCATGCCTGTCGTCGCGACGCGTGCGCATCATTTCTGCGCGCGGACGCCGTTCGACCGCAACCGCGCGCTCTGGGGCGGATTCGTCGTCTCCGCGGGCGACCGGCGAATCTACTTCGCCGGCGACACGGCGTACGCGCCGTTCTTCGGCGAGGTGCGCGAGCGCTGCGGTGCGATCGATCTCGCGATGCTGCCGATCGGCGCGTACGAGCCGCGCTGGTTCATGCGCGCCGTGCACATGAACCCGGAGGAGGCGGTCCAGGCGCATCTCGACCTCGGATCACCAGCGACCATCGGGATCCACTTCGGCACGTTTCAACTGACGAGCGAGGGGATCGACGATCCCGTGAACGCGTTAGCTGACGCGCGACGCAAGTTCGGCGTCGCCGAGTCCGCGTTTCGCGTACTGGAGTTTGGGGAAAGCGTTCGGGTAGCGGGGAAGAACCCGCTACCCTGAACCCGCGACACGCTCACGCTACCCGGTCACTGACGGTTGTACTTGATCCCCGCCTCCTGAGCCTTGTCGATGGCGATGACCATCGCCGGCACGATCGTCACGCCCGGCAGTACGTTCGCGCGCAGTTCCTGTTCGATGTCCGCGGCCTTGCCCTTGCCCCGCGCTTCGAGCTCGAGGCACCAGATGCCGAGCGCATTCGCGCAGAGGATGAATTTCGTCCCCATCTTCTGCAGGCTCTCGATCCCGATCGCCGGCATCGCGCCCGCGAGCGCCGGGATCATCGGCGCGCCGACCGCGTCCATCAGCAGATGGAGATCGTTCGGCGTCGGCCGGTTGAAGACGTTGCGTGTATACGGGGCGCCGCTCGCGTCCTTCAACCCGGTATATACGCCCAGCTGATACTTCGCCCAGATCGCGTCGTTGAATGCGAGCGGGATGCTCGCCTGGCTGCCGGCGCTGTAGAACGTGCCGACGGCGCCGACTTGTCCCGCGCCCGTCTTGTAGACCGACGCGTAGGTGTTCAGGTAATTCAGGATGTGCAAGAGCGGGAAGCCGTTCTTGTGCTGCGGGAAGTCGAAGAGGCAGCGATGGGTCCCCTTCACCTCCTGAATCCACGCGTCCGACGTGCCTTCTTCGGCGTGCGCTCCACGGACCGCCGCCAGCGACACTCCCGCCGCCGCGGCGCCCGCGAGCCCTGAAAGAAACGTCCGGCGATCGACCTCTGAATTTGACATCACAGCTTCACTCCTTTTGCGATGCGGTTCCTATCAGTGACATCGAAATCGGCGCGCCAAAGACGACATCACCCTTCCGGTAGTGCCCCAGATCGATGGTCATGTCGTTTCGCGCGGCCGGATTGCGATCTCTCAGGTAGGGGCACAAACATGCTGGGAACCATCAACGGGCGAATTCAGCAGCACAACGAACGACCGGCGAAGGTGTGGAGCGCGGGCGGCACGGCCTACGACGAGATCAGTCGTGGGATTGCCGACGCCATCGCCCACTGCGTCTTCCGACTCGATCCGAAGCCCGGCGAGCGCATCCTCGATCTGTCGACGGGCACGGGCTGGGCGTCGCGGGCGATCGCGCGGCTGGGCGCCGACGTGACCGGCGTCGATATCGCCGCCGATCTCCTCGATACCGCGCGTGCGAAAGCCGGCGCGGAACGTCTGCCCATCGTGTACGAGCTCGGCGACGCCGAGGCGCTGCCGTTCGAGGACGGCGCATTCGACGCGGTCGTCTCCACCTTCGGCGTGATGTTCGCGACGAATCCGGAGGCGGCGGCCTGGGAGCTCGCGCGCGTGTGCCGGCGCGGCGGCCGAATCGCGCTCGCAACGTGGACGCCGGACGGCAACGTCTTCGAGATGTTCAAGGTGATGCGCCGTTACATGCCGCCACCGCACGGGGCGCCGCCGCCGTCGCCGTTCGAGTGGGGACGTCTCGATCGGGTGCATGAATGGCTCGGCGGCGCATTCGATCTGAGGTTCGAGGCGGGCACTTCCTACTACCGTGAGCCGAGCGCCGACGCCGCGTGGCAGACGTTCTCGGCGGGCTACGGACCGACGCGGGTGCTGGCCGAGAGTCTCGTGCCCGAGCGCGCGGCCGCGCTCCGGGCCGACTTCACCGCGTTCCACTCGCAGTTTGCGACCGACCTGGGCATCTGCGTGCCGCGCACGTATCTGGTGACCGTCGGAGCACGGTTGTAGCGATGGACGCGATTCGCCGCGCCTTCGAGCGCTGCGTGAAGGCGGTCACGCTGAAACCGTCGATCGGCCGCGGGACCGCCGTCAGCCGCACGCGCATGCGAGAGGGCCTCGTGTGCGAGATCGAAGACGGCACATGGAAGCTGACCGCCGACTTCTCGCAGCGGCTCGGCGGCGGCGAGACCGCGCCGAACCCCGGCGTCTTCGGCCGCGCCGCGCTCGGCAGCTGCCTCGCGATCGGCTACATGATCCGCGCCGCGAAGTACGGCGTCCCGATCGCGTCGCTCGAGGTCGCGGTGGAAGCGGACTACGACACGGGCGCGCTGCTTGGCACGAGCGCGACGCCGCCGGGCTATCGCGAAGTGCGCTACACGGTGACCGTCGAGAGCGCGGCGCCGGACGCCGACGTGCGCCGGATGCTCGACGAGGCCGACGCGCACAGCCCGTATCTCCACATCTTCACCGAGCCGCAGGTGTGCCGGCGCACCGTGCGCATCCTGGCTCCGCAAGAGGTCTGATGGACGCGAAACTGCAACGACGGATTCAACGGTACGGCTGGGACAAAGCCGCGCGGCACTACGAAACCGCGTGGGAACGACAGCTCGCGCCGGCGCATCGCGCACTGCTCGATGCCGCCGGGCTCCAATCCGGCGAACGCGTGGTCGACATCGCGTGCGGCACGGGACTCGTCACCTTCGCCGCGGCGGATGCGGTGAATCGATGGGGAATGGTCTTCGGAACCGACATCTCCGAAGAGATGGTGAAGTCCGGGCGCGCGCGTGCGTGCGAGGTCGGCTACCGGCACGTCTGGTTCGAGCGGGCGGACGCCGAGGAGCTGCAGTTCCCGAGCGGCGTCTTCGATGCCGCGCTCTGCGCGCTCGGGCTGATGTACATGCCAGATCCCGACGCCGTCGTCGCCGAAATGGCGCGCGTGCTCGCGCCTGGCGGCCGCGCGGTGGCTGCGGTATGGGGCGCGCGCACGCTCTGCGGCTGGTCGGAGATCTTTCCGATCGTCGACGCCCACGTGAAGACCGAAGTGTGTCCACTCTTCTTCGCGCTCGGGACCGGAGACCGCCTGGCGTCGACGTTCCGGCGCGCGGGGTTCACGGACGTCGAGTCGAACCGCATCGAGACGCCGCTCGAGTGGGAGTCGGCCGACGAAGCGTGTCGCGCCGCCTTCGCGGGTGGTCCGGTGGCGCTGGCGCACGCGCGGTTCGACGAGCCGACGCGCATTGCGGCATACGGCGAGTACCTCACGTCCATCGAGCGCTGGCGCGAAGGCGACGCCTATGAAGTGCCCGGCGAATTCGTCATCGTGAGCGGGCGGAAGGCCCGATAAAGAAACCGTATGGGGCGCGCGCTATACTGCCCTGACGAGCCCGCCGTGAGTGATCTGACGACGCTGCTCGCGTCGGCCGAGCGGGGCGATCGCCCCGCCGCCGACGCGCTGTTCACGGCGCTGTACGACGAGCTGCACCGCATGGCACGCCGCGAGCTGTCGAAGCGCGGCGCCATCACGCTCGGCGCGACGACGCTCCTGCACGACGCGTATCTGGATATCTCGGCCCGCGAGGGCGCGGCATTCCCCGATCGCCACCGCTTCATGGCGTACGCCGCGCGCGTGATGCGCGGCCTCATCATCGACTACGCGCGCAGGCGGCAGGCGCAGAAGCGCGGCGGCCAGTTCGAGATCACGTCGCTGCGCACCGAGATCATCGAAGCCATACCGCTGGCCGACGATCTCTCGCGTCTGAGCGACGCCCTCGACGAGCTCGCCGACGTCGATCCGCGTCTCGCGCGGATCGTCGACCTGAAGTTCTTCTGCGGCTTCTCGTTCGGAGAGATCGGCGCGATGACCGGAGTCTCCGAGCGTACGGCCCAGCGCGACTGGGACAAGGCGCGCATCTACCTGCACCAGGCGCTGCAGGACCCCGTGGTGGACCGCTGATGGCGACGATGGATCGCGAGCGGTGGCTCGCAGCGAGCAGCTATCTCGACGAAGTGCTCGATCTTCCGGCGAACGAGCGTGCGGCGAGGCTCGACGGCCTGCGGCGCGAGCATCCGGCGATCGCGGCGGACGTGGCCGCGCTGCTCGACGAGCATCGCCGGCTCACTGCAGAAGGATTCCTGGAATCGGCGCCGCCGGCGCCGGCAGCCGAGCCGTCGCTGACCGGTGTGACGATCGGCGCCTACACGCTGGTGTCGCGGATCGGGCAGGGCGGCATGGGCAGCGTATGGCTCGCGTCGCGCAGCGACGGGCGTTTCGAGGGACGCGCGGCGCTGAAGCTGCTCAACGTCGGCCTCATCGGTCATGGCGGCGAGGCGCGCTTCAGGCGTGAAGGGACGATCCTGGCGCGGCTGACGCATCCGCACATCGCACGATTGATCGACGCGGGCGTGTCGGACACGGGCCAGCCGTATCTGGTGCTCGAGTACGTCGAAGGGCAGCACATCGATCGCTACTGCGAGGGCGCGCAGCTCGACGTCGACGAACGGGTTCGGCTGTTCCTCGACGTGCAGGCCGCAGTCGCGCACGCGCACGCCAACCTCATCGTCCATCGCGATCTCAAGCCGTCGAATGTGCTCGTGACCGCGTCCGGCCAGGTCAAGCTGCTCGACTTCGGCATCGCGAAGCTGATCCAGGACGACAGCGCGCCCGCGATCACGCGGCTGACACACGACACCGGATCGGCGATGACGCCGCGCTACGCGGCCCCGGAGCAGATTGCCGGCGGCGCGGTGACGACGGCGACCGACGTCTACGCGCTCGGCGTGCTGCTGTACGAGTTGCTGACCGGGCGGCATCCAGCCGGCGCGACCGCCAAGTCGTCGGCTGCGCTCGCCAAGGCGATTCTCGAAGAAGAGCCGATGCGTCCCTCGGCAGCGGCGCCGGAGCGCTGGCAGCGTGCGCTGCGCGGCGATCTCGACACCATCCTCGGCAAGGCGCTGAAGAAGGAGCCGTCCGAGCGGTACCCATCGGTGACGGAGTTCGCCGACGACTTGCGGCGCTACCTGAATCATCAGCCGATCGGCGCGCGGCCCGACACGGTCGGCTATCGCGCAAGGAAGTTCGGCCGGCGGCACTGGCGCGGCATCATCACGACGACGATCGCGATCAACGTGCTGTCCGGCGTCATCGCGTTCTACACGATTCGTGTGGCGGCCGAGCGCGATCGCGCGCGCCTCCAGGCGGAGAAAGCGTCCCGCCTCAGCGCGCTGCTGACGACGCTGCTGACGAGCGACGATCCGTATCGCACGCCTGACATCGATCCATCGGTGCAGAACCCGATCGATCTCGCGGCCGCGCGGATCGCGTCGGAGCTCGGCGATCAGCCGGACGTGCAGGCGGAGATGTTCACCGTGATCGGGCGGACGTACGAGCGCATGGGGCAGTACGAGAAAGCGCTGCCGCTCCTGCAGCAGGCGCTGGCAATCGGACGCCGCGTCGACCGCGGCGACTCGGCCCGCGTCGCGCAGAGCCTGAACGATCTGGGTGTGCTTCACCGTCAGCTTGGCAACGTGGCTGCCGCGGAACCGCTGCTCGTCGAGAGTCTGGCGATGCGGCGGCGTCGGCTCGGGAGCATGCACCCGGACGTCGCGGTGACGCTCGTGGAACTCGCGCGCGTGCTGCGCGATCGCGGCCATGGCGCCGAGGCGGAAGCGCCGGCGCGCGAAGCGCTCGCGATCCGCCGGGCGGTTCTCGGTGAACAGCATCAAGAGACGGCGACCAGCAAGAACGAGCTCGGGCTGATTCTGCTCGAGCGCGGCGATCTCGCCGGCGCCGAGCCGCTGTTGCGAGAGAACGTCGAAACCACCAGGCATACGCTCGGCGACGATCATCCGAACGTCGCCGCGGCGGAATCGAACTACGCACGGCTGCTGCTCGCGAAGGGGGACGCGGCCGCCGCCGAGCCGCTGTATCGCGACGCGCTGCTCGTCATCGGTCGTGTGTTTGGCGAGCAGCACGTCGAGTACGCGCTTCGGCTGAACAATCTGGCGGTCGCGCTCGAGATGGAAGGACGGCTCGCCGAGGCCGAATCGATGCTCGCACAGGTGGTCCGCATCGCCCAGCCGCGGCTCGGCGACGGTCATCCACAGGTCGCGCTCTACCTCATCAACCAGTCGCGCGTGCAGATTGCGCGAGGCCATGGGGCGGCGACGGAGGCGACGCTCCGACGCATCCTGGCGCAGCGCGAACGGCTGCTGGAACAGGACGATTGGCGTATCGGCCAGGTGCAAAGCCTGCTCGGCGCATCGCTCGCCGCGCAGGGACGCGACGCGGAGGCCGAACCGTTGATGGTCGCGGCCGATCGATCGCTCGCCAACGTGCCGGGGCCGCAGGCGCGCGAGCGCGCCGCGAATCGAACGCGGCTCGCGGCGCTGTATCGGAGAACCGGCCGACCACACGCCGCCGACGCCTATCGGTGAGTTCGAGAGGCCGCCGACGTGACCGCGATGACCGAGGCGGGTCCGGAGGACCCGCCTGTCGTACCGGGTGTTATCGCTGCAAGGCCGCGCGGATGCGCGCCAGGTGATGGTAGCTGTGGCGCACGGCATGATCCTCGAGGAAGAACTGGCACGTGAGCGGCGCGTCGGCGTTCAGCGATATCGTGGCCGCGCGGTCCAGTTGCTCGTCGGTCAGCGCTCGAATCGCGTCCGCCGCCGCCGCGCTGTTCGCGCGCAGCAGATCGATCGCCTGTTGCTTCGTCACGCCGTCGAACTCGCTGGCGTGTTTTGCGTTGATCGCGTGCACGTTGTCCCACGCGACGCCGGCGATCGGCTGTCCCGCCGCGAGCGCCTGGGCGAGCTGAATCTCGAGCGGATACATGCTCGCGACGTGATGCACGACCACGCCGACCTTGCGGCCGTCGCCGGGCAGCCGCGTCTGCCACTGCGCTTCGGTGAGACCGCCGGCCAGATCGCCGAGCGCGCGCGCACCCTGTTCGAGGCGCTCGGCAAGCGCGGTGGTTCGGATAGTTGCCGTAGCCGTTTTCATACTCGTGCTCCTTTTGTTACGCATGTTAACGCGTTCACAAAAACATAGGCGGCCGCCCCCGAAAGATTTCGCGGCCCGAGGCCCTACCTAACGGGAAGGTGTCTCAACGAAGAGTGGCAACCGAAATGCAGAACAGGCGTCCTAAATCCCAAGTCCAACGCATTTCTTTCAGGCCTTACCGAGCGTTTCCCCCACGCGAGTCGGCCGACGAACAGAGAGCGGCGTGCACGTGCTGACCCAACAAGTCTTACGAGAAGAACCACAATTTACGCAAATTGCCTTCGGCCGGCTGCTGGCGTGGCTCGACGAAGGCATCGACTCGCACGGCGAGCGGTACCTCGAGATCCGCCGCCGGCTGGTCACCTATTTCGATCGGCGTAACCGTCCGGATTCGGACGAACTGGCCGACGAGACCTTGAGCCGCATCGGCCGCACGCTCGAACAGGATGGCCGCATCGAGACGACGCCGCCGGCCCGCTACTGTTACGTCGTCGCCAAGTTCGTGCTGCTCGAAGACTTCCGGCGCGAACGGCGGCACACGCGGCTGGACGGCGTCTGGCAGATCGAGCACGCGCGCGCGACGTCGGCGACCGACGTGGCCGAGCACGCGGCGGCGCGCGAACAGCGCCTGGACTGCCTCGATCGCTGCCTCGACGAGCTGCGGCCGGAGCAGCGCCAGCTGATCGTCGAGTACTACGCAGAGGTGCAGCGTCAGCGGATCGAGCGCCGGCGCGCGCTGGCCGGCAGGCTCGGCATCACGATGAACGCGCTCGCGATACGGGCCTGTCGCATCCGCGACGGCCTGCAGGCGTGTATCGAGCGCTGCCGCCGCCGACCGAAAGCTTCGCAGACCCCGGTCCTATCACGGTGGACCGGGAAACCAGAATGAAGATGCCACTGACGCACGACGCTTCCCCCGGCGATCGCCAGCTCGCCGACTACATCCTGGGCTTGCTGGACGAAGCGGCAACCGAGCGGCTCGACGAAGCCAGCGTCGCCGACGACGTCATCGCGGCGCGGCTGCGCGCCGTGGAAGACGACATGGTCGACGCCTACGTGCGGGGGACGCTGGCGGCGGATCGGCTGCTTCGGTTCGAGCGCTCTTACCTGACGTCCGCGCGGCGCCGCGACAAGGTCGCCTTCGCGCGCAACTTTGTCCGCGCCGTCGATCGCGCGTCCGCCGCGGCGCCCGTGTCTCCGGCGCCAGGCGCGTCGGCGTCCCACCGGGTCGTGTGGCGCCTCGTTGCGGTGGCCGCCGTACTGGTGATCGCCTGCGGAGGCCTGTGGTTCCAGATCGTCCGGCTGGGTCACGGCGCCAGCGTG
>Ga0335085_10007755_pt1 | contig 16516 bp, 14 predicted proteins | sample Lox_Sample_45_FD_206712 | JGI IMG/M metagenome (GOLD analysis project Ga0335085, IMG submission 206712) | Soil microbial communities from Loxahatchee National Wildlife Refuge, Florida, United States - Lox_Sample_4.5 | ecosystem: Environmental > Terrestrial > Soil > Wetlands | place: USA...
CGGGGCTGGCCGTGACGGGGCTGGCGGGCACCGGGACCTGGACCAGCCTCGGCGTACGCGGGTTCGCGGCCGGGCGGTTCGGCGCGGCCGCCACCGCCGCCGAGTACGGGATGCGGGCGCGGGACAAGACCGGCTTCGCCGTCCGGGTGCTCGCGGCCGGGCTCGTGCTCGGCCCGCAGGCCGTGCCGGACGCGATCGGGCGCTGCCGCGACCTGCTCGAGACGGTCCCCGGCCAGGCCGGCGACCTGCGCGACGCGCTGGCCGTCCTGCTCGCCATGAGCGGACGGCACGAGTCCGCGCGGGACACCCTGGCGGCCCGGGCTGGTCCCGGGGACCGGGTCGCCGCGGCCGCGGTCGAGCACCTGGCCGGCCGGTGGGACGCCGTCGGGCCGGCCCTGCGGGGCGGCCGGGACGGCCCGGCCGGCGGCCTCTCGCCCCGTGGCCGGAACCTGCTGGCCCGCTCCCTGCTGGCGCAGGAACGGATCGACGCGGCCGACGACCTGCTGCGCCGCGGCACCGCCGATGCCCTCGGGCCGGCCACGCTGGCCGACCGGTGCGGTATCGCGGCCCGCATCCTGGCGGCCAGGGGACGGCCCGCGTGTGCGCTGCTGCTGGCGCACTCGGCCGTGGCCACCGCGGGCCGCACCGACTCGACCGGCGGCCAGGGGCTGGCGTGCCTGGACCTGGCGCACACCTACCTCGCCCTCGGCGACGGCCAGGCGGCCCGCGCGGCGGCCACGGACGCCAGGCGGTCGTTCGGGCGCAAGGAACATCTCGTGGGGGTCGCGCGCGCCGATCAGCTCCTGTCCGCGACGGGCGGCTGACGGCCGGAGGCTGTGAGGAGGGCCCATGCCGCAAGTCCTGCTGATCAACCCGCCCAATTCGAGCAGCGTCCTGGACGGGGCGGACCCCACCGTCACCCGGTCTGAAGACCTGACGGACTGGGCGAACGTGCCGAGCCTGGGCGTTCTCACCCTCGCCTCCGCCATCGCGGACGTCCCCGGGGTCACCCCGGTCTACCTGGACGGCACCGTGGTGGCGTGGCCGGACATCCTCGCCTACATCGAGGAGAACGCGGGCGACCTGCTCGCCGTCGGGGTGAGCATGCTGACCGCCAACTACGAGGCGGCCCTGGCCCTGCTGCAAACCGTCAAGCGGATCAGGCCGCAGGTGCGCACCATCGCCGGGAACGACCATTTCACCGCCCTGGCCGGGCTCTGCCTGGACAAGCGGCCCGACTGCATCGACTTCGGCTTCGTCGGCAACGAGGTCATCGGCCCGTTCCGCACGCTGATCGGCGACCTCGCGGCGGGTACGCTGCGCGGCCCTGGCGCCTACCCGGGCCTGGCCGCGCGGACCCCTGACGGCCTGGTGTTCACCCCGCAGCGGCCCGAGCCCATCTTCACCGGCCAGCGCCCGCACCTGATCGACGCGGTGTTCCCGCACAGCCGGCACTACCAGGCGAACTTCCGCGGCCGGGTGGGCCGGCGGCTGGCCGAGCTGCTCGGGGTCGAGCTGCGGGCCGGCATCCCGGTCGAGCTCGCCCGCGGCTGCATCAAGTTCAGCCGCGACGACGCCTGTTCCTTCTGCTCGATCCAGTACGGCGGCCTGTGGCGCAACAGCGTGGAAGGACCGCAGAGCGCCTGGCGGCTGCTCGAGGACGCGGTGCGGGCCGGGTACGACTACCTGTCGCTGACCGCGGACGAGCTGCCGCTGACGTTCGGCTCGCTGCTGCGGCAGATGGTGCGGGACGCACCCGCCTGGTGGCGGGCGACCGCCCCGGCCGACCGGCCACTGCTGGCCGGCTACGCCCGGGCGGACGGGCTCTCCGACCCGCGGCACGCCGCCCTGCTGCGGACGCTGAACATCCGCTACCTGATGGTGGGCCTTGACGCCGGGTCGCCGGTCTCGCTGTCCGCCCTGAACAAGCCGCTGGCCCCGGTGCGGGGCGGCGACGCCGCCTACCGCGCGGAGCGGATGTTCGAGCACAACATCGCCGCCCTGGAAACCGCCCGCGACGAGGGCCTGCTGCTCAAGGCGGGCTTCGTGATGGGCCACATCGGCATGACCCCGGAGCTGCTCGAGCTGAATGTGGAGTCGATCTGCGCCCTGATCGACAGCGGAAAGGGCGCCATCGCCTCCGTCGACATCGAGGTCCTCTCGCCCGAGCCCGGCTCGCTTGACTACCGCTACCTGACCGAACCGCGGACCGCGGCCGCGGCGGCGGCCAGGGCTGGCCTCGAGATCGCGGGCGAGGGCCTGCGGCAGGAGATCGCCAGGCGGCACGAACGGCTTGACGTCATCGACCGCGAGGACGCGATGCGCGACCACGTGTGCGCGCTCATGCCCGGCCTCACGCTCGACGACCTGGCCGGCGCGCGGGCGCGGGTGCGGGCGCACTGCAAGGCGGCCGGAATCGTGATCGGGGAGTGAAGCGGATCATGGCCAGCGACCAGCGGCGCGGTTTCCTGCACCGGGGTTTCCTGCACCGGGGTTTCCTGCACCGGGGTTCCGTGCACCGGGGTTCCCTACGCCGGCCCCGGCCCGGCCTACGCGGGCCGGCGGGTGCGCCTACGCAGGCCGGCGGCGCGCCGCGGGCGGCCGGGGGCGCTGGATATGCGCATGCGTGGCCGGCGCGGAAACGCCCGTCAGAGCGGAGGATCGAACTAGACACCGGGGCCACAGGAGCCACCGGGACACCGGGGATCGTCCCGCTTCTCAAGGAGGAACTCAATGTCCGCCGACAACAGCAAGATCCGCGAGCTCGTGCAGCGCTGCGTCACCGACCCGGCCTTCGGCCGCTCGATCGTGTCCAACCCCGAGGCCGCGGCCGCCGAGTACGGCCTGACCACCGAGCAGGTCTCGTTCATCCACAAGCTCAACGACGAGGGCGTCCTGTCCTCCGCGGTCGAGGGCCACTTCGGCCTCACCGTCTACTAGTAAAGGCGGAAGCACATGTCCAGCGACAACAGCAAGATCCGCGAGCTCGTGCAGCGCTGCGTCACCGACCCGGCCTTCGGCCGCTCGATCGTGTCCAACCCCGAGGCCGCGGCGGGCGAGTACGGCCTGACCTCCGAGCAGGTCTCGTTCATCCACAAGCTCAGCGAAGAGGGCGTGCTGTCCTCTCCGGTGGAAGGGCACTTCGACCTCACCATCTACTGACCAGCGCAAACCACGCCGGGAGAGCATCCGCTCTCCCGGCGGGTCCGGCGTGCTACGGGGAGAGGACGTGAGCATGGACTTCGTAGGGCTGATCCCGGCCGCGGGCCGGGCCACCCGCCTGGCACCGTTCCGCTATCCGAAGGAACTCCTGCCGATCGGCTACGAGCTCACCCCGCAGGGCGGCGCGCGACCGCGCGCGGTCGCCGAGTACGGGGTGGAAGCGATCAAGGCCGCGGGCATCGACCACCTGTTCTTCGTGGTGGCGCCGTGGAAGCTCGACGTCGTCACGTACTTCGGCGACGGCGGGCAGTTCGGCGTGTCCGTCGGCTACCTGTACCAGGAGGAGGCCCGCGGGCTCCCGCACGCCGTAGACATCGCCTACCCCTGGATCGGCGGGCGCCACGTCGCGCTCGTGCTCCCGGACACCATCGTCACCCCGGCCGACGCGCTGGCCCGACTGCGCGCCCGGTACCTGGACACCGGCGCCGACCTCGCGCTGGCCGTCTTCCCGACCGAGCAGGCCTGGCGGCTCGGTCCCGTAGTCATGTCGGGCGGGAAGGTCGAGCGCGTGCTCGACAAGCCGCGCGGCCCCGCGCCCGCCAACACCTGGGGCGCGGCCATCTGGGGCGAGCGGTTCGCCGCCCTGCTCCACGAGGGCCTGGCCCAAGCCGATCCGCAGGCGGGCGAGCCAGTCCTCGGCATGTTCTTCGACCTGGCCGTGCGGCGCGGCCTGACGGCCGTGGCCGTCGAGTTCCCTGGCGGTTCCTTCGAGGACGCGGGGACCAGCGAGGGCATCGTGCGCACCGGCCTGGTCGCCCCCGGCATCGCTGGCTGGCCTGGCGCCGACCGCAGGCTGAATGCGTCATGAGGCTGCTCTTCCTGGCCCTGTCCCAGCACGGCTACGGCGAGACCGTCATCGGGATGTCGCTGGCCAGGCAGCTGCTCCCGCTGGGCGTGGAGTCCCATTTCGTGGTGGAGGCCACCGCCGAGCCGGTGGTCAGCCACGGCGGCTTCGGCTACACCGTGCTGAGCGAGTCGATGGGGCCGCTGGCCGGCCGGGTGCTCGACGGCGTGGTGGCCGAGTTCAAGCCGGACGCCCTGGTGCTGGCCGACTACCTCATCTTCTCGCGCGCGATGCGGACCCTCTTCCTGCTCGACCCGTGGTACATCGACCGCTACCGGCTGCCGGTCCTGCCCATCGACATCTGGGCGCTGGACGGCCAGCACCTGGAGATGGACTTCGGCGGGCAGGAGACCATCCGGCTCGACCCGCGGATCCGCGAGCTCACCGCTCAGCTGCGGCCGGTCCCGCTGACGCACCCGGAGCCGGACGGTGACGGCCGGGTCTTCCCGTTCCGGCTGTCCGACGCCGACGGGCGGGTCTCCCGGCGGACCCGCGGTCACCTGCACGACACCCTGGGGATCCCGCGCGGCCACCGTCTCGCCATGATCACCTTCGCCGGCTGGCAGCGCTCCCCCGATCCCCGGTACGACGAGCGGATCCACCGGGTCGCGCGGCGGGTGCCCGAGCTGCTGGCCCACTACCTGCGCGCGCTCCCGCCGACGACGCACTTCATGGTCATCGGCGGGATGCCGGACGCGTTCCGCGCGCTGCCCGCCGACCGCCTCATCACGCTGCCCGCCTGCCTGCCGAAGCGGTTCGCGGTCCTGACCGGCGCCGCCGACCTGCTCATCAGCCTCAACGCCGCCTCGACGGCGGTCGCCGAGGCGATCCTGGCCGACGTCCCCGCGGTGGTCCTGTCCAACCGGTTCACGGTCACCGACGAGCCCCCGGAGAAGGCGTCGGAGTTCGTCCGGACCTGGCTGGCCGGGACCGGGCCCCTCTACCCGTTCCGCATCTGGCCGCTCGGCTACCACCGCTTCCTCGGGCCGCTGCTGGCCGGCAACCCCTACGCCGACACGCTGGCCACCGCGGAACTGCTCGACGAGGACGGCGTCATGACCGTGCTGGAAGCCGCCCTGTACGACCGGGCGACCCGGGATTCCTACGCCCGGGCGCGCGCCGCCTACCACCGGACCGTCGCCGCCCTGCCGGGCACCTGCGAGACGTTCACCCGCGCCGCGCAGGCCGCCGGCCTCACTGTGAGGTGATCATGAAGACCCTGAGCCTGCACGTGACCGACCTGTGCAATGAGAAGTGCACCTTCTGCGTCGTCGGGTCGCCGCTGTACAAAAAGGACACCGTCCGGTACGCGGACCTGGCCCGCTTCCTGGTGGAGAACGCCGACGGCGGGTACGAGGTGGTGAACCTGCACGGCGGCGAGCCCACCATCCACCCCCGCCTGTTCGACCTGCTCGACCTGGCCAAGCTGTTCGGCTACCCGGCGGTCCAGCTCCAGACGAACGCGCGCCGGCTCAAGAACCCGGCGTTCGTGGCCCGGCTGGCCGAGCGGAACGTGAACCGCTACGTGGTCTCCCTGCACGGCGTCGACGCCGGCATCCAGGACCTGCTCACGCAGACACCAGGCGGGTACGACGAGACCATCGAGGGCATCCGCAACGTCAAGGCGGCCGGCGCCCGGGTCCAGGTGAACACCGTGCTCACCCGGACCAACATGGACCAGCTCGGCGCCATCTGCCGGCTGTGCATGGACCTCGAGGTCGACCAGATCAACATCTCCAACCTGCACCCGGTGGGCAGCGGCTACTTCGCCCTCGACCAGCAGGCGCCCGACGTCGCCGAGACCCGCCGGCACCTGCTGCCCGCCGTCGAGGAGGTGCTCGCGGCCGGCCGCGAGATCACCCTGGAAGGCTTCCCGCTGTGCGTGGTGGTCCCCTACGAGGGGCTCGCGATCGAGGACGACAGCCGGGACATCCGGATGATGTACCACGGCGAGGTCCACGACAGCTACGACACCTTCATGGACGAGGAGTGCCGGTCCTACGGGCCGCCGTGCCAGGGCTGCGCGCTGCGGGACGGCTGCGGCGGCGTCTACGTGGAGTATTCCGAGCGCCGCGGCTGGGCCGAGTTCGGCCTGGGCCAGCTGACCGTCAGCCAGCCGTGAACCGGGAGGCCGCCATGTCCGCCGTACGTGACCAGATCCTCCTGGTGTACCCGCCGCTCGCGTCGACCAGCTTCGGCAAGTACTACCCGTCGACCGCCGTCCTCGCCGCCTACCTGGCCACGGCCGGCATCGGCGCGCGCCAGGAGGACCTGAACCAGCAGTTCGCCGAGTACCTGCTCGACGACAGCGTGCTCGACCGCTACGGCACCGGGACGCTGTGCGCCGCGGACTCCAAGGCCGCGGCCGCCGCGCGCTGGGTCCGCGGCCACCGGGACGTGCTGGCGGATGAGGCGGGGTGCCTGCGGGCCGCCGCCTACGGCGACTACGAGCGCCACCTGGGCGCGCTGGCCGAACCGCTGACCGTGGACCCTGGACCGGCCGTGCTGCTGGCCGGCGACGCCGGCGTGCACCCGGAGATCCTGTCCGTCTACCGGGCCTTCTACTCCCGCAGCGGGATCGTGAGCCGGGCGGCGGGAGCGGCCCTGGTCGGCATCTCCTGTCCGATGGGCCCGCAGCTGGTGGCGGCGCTCATGCTGGCCGACCTGCTCAAGGCGGCGGATCCGGGGCTGCGGGTCGTGCTCGGCGGCCCGACCATGAGCCTGATGGACCCGGCCGACCTGGAGACCCTGCTGGACCAGCACCCGGCGGTGGACGCCATCGTCCGCTTCGACGGCGAGAAGCCGCTGCTTGAGCTGGCGCAGCAGGTGCTCGGCGGGCGCTGGGAACCGGTAAGGGTAGCCGGGGTGTCCGCCCGTTCTGGCGGGCGCGTGCACCACGAGCCGCCGACCGCCGGACCGCACGTGAACCAGCTGCCCTATCCGCTGTACGCGCACGAGCTGCTGGCCCGCCTGGTGACCCCGACCCTGGCGATCACCCAGGCGCGCGGCTGCTACTGGGGCAAGTGCGAGTACTGCGACTTCGTCGAGCTGTTCGACGGCAGCCCGCCGTTCCGCGGCCGGCACCCGGACGGTTTCGTCGACGAGCTCGAGCACCACATCACCGAGTACGGCGCGGACCGGTTCACCTTCGTCACCGAGTCGATCCCGCCTGCCTTCGCCCGGCGGATGTGCAAGCTCATCCTGGCGCGCGGCCTGAAGATCAGGTGGACCTCGTTCGCGATGGTGGACCGCCGGTTCGACCGGTCCCTGCTCGAGCTCATGGGCCAGTCCGGGTGCGAGTTCCTGGTCATCGGCATGGAGACGACGGTGACGCGGGTGCTCAAGCTGGTGAACAAGTCGGCCGACCGCGAGGAGAACCTCCGCTTCCTGAAGGACGCGAAGGCCGCGGGCGTCAAGCTGCGGGTCAACCTCATCCCCGACCTGCCCTCGACCACGTACGCCGAGGCGCTGGAGTCGCTGGAGGACATCCGCGCCCTGGCCGACTGCGTGACCAGCCTGGCCGTGTTCCCGTTCGAGCCCACCCGTTCGTCTGACGTGGGCCGCAACCCGGGGAAGTTCGGCCTGCTGCCGCTGGCCGACGGCGACGACACCGGCATCTTCAGCTACGCCCTGAACCACCTGCAGAGCGTGGACCCGGCGATGACCGCCGAGGAGCGCGCGGACGTGCACCGCCGCTACGACGAGTTCAGGTACTGGCTCAACGGCGGCGGCGCTCACCGGCGCCCGGCCCCCGTGAGTCAGCTGCCGCAGGGCCCGCTGCGGATCCGCACCGAGGACCTCGACATGCTCGACGTCAACGGCCAGCTGGTCTGCTACAACACCCGGACGCTGGACCGGGTAGCCGTCCCGTCGCCGCTGGCGCCGCTGCTGCGGACCTATCTGGACGGCCCCGAGGCGGCCGAGGTGCTCGGCCACGAGGCTATCGACCCGCTGGCCCACGACATCCTGCCGCTGTTCCTGGCCAGCGCCGGCCTGCTGGCCCCGGCTGACGAGGTAGCCCCGGGCAAGCTGGCCATCCTGGTGTGACCCGTGAACGCGCGAGCGGCCAGGCCCCCAGACCTGGCCGCTGGCGGCTTACCCTCGCCCCGGCATAATCAGGGTGTGGTCGAGCCGGTCCAGCTGGACGTCATGACGTTCAATCTCCGGTACGCCAGTACGAGAACTCCTCATTCCTGGGCCGAGCGCCGCCCGGTCACTCGTGAGCTGCTGCGCCGTGCGGCCCCGCATCTCATCTGCACCCAGGAAGGGCTGTACCAGCAACTGCGCGACATCGAGCACGACCTCGGCGCCGCTTACGCGTGGATCGGTACTGGCCGCGAAGGGGGCAGCCACGGCGAATTCGTGGCCATCTTCTACGACACCGGCCGGCTCATCCCGCTTGAATACGATCATTTCTGGCTCTCAGAAACCCCTGACCGGATTGGCTCGAAGGATGAATCCGGGGCAGAATCCGAACGCGCCGGCTCACCGCGCATGGCGACCTGGGTGCGCTTCCAGGTCCGGGGTACCCCCAGCGCGTTCTATGTCCTCAACACCCATCTGGACAACCGGAGCGAGCGAGCGCGCCAGCGCGCCGCAACTCAGCTAGCCAGCTTTCTGACCAGCCGCCTTGATCCGGCGTGGCCGCGGATCGTCACCGGCGACTTCAACGCCCCGGCCGAAGCGGGCACGAGCGTCTACGACACCATGCTCAGCGAGGGAAACCTGGTCGATTCGTGGCACCACGCTGCCCAGCGGGGCGAGCACTACAGCACCTGGCATGGCTATAACCAGCCGGTCGCCGGAGGTACGCGGATCGACTGGATCCTCACCTCGCCCAGCGTCATCACCAGGTACGCCACCATCAACGCCTACTGTGATGAAGGCCAGTATCCCAGCGACCATCTCCCGGTGCAGGTTGTCCTCAGGCTCCCGTAACGTGGCTAGTTCTCGCGGCCGGTCGCCGCCCTAGCCCGCGCCGCCTGGTGGCGCCTCACCGATCAACCGGAAGAATGCCCGTCGCCCCCCTCAAGCGATTCGTGCCCAGGATTCAAATCCCCGTCAACCCGGTTCAGCGTCGTTTTGGCGCCGTTTCAGCGGTCGTGGTTAGCGTGCGCGTAGCCCTGTGCGGACAGGGCGATTCCGATGTGCGAAGGAACGCGACATGACGCGGGAATGGAGCCAGCCGCCGTGAGACTACGACATAAACTGACCGTCCTGGGCGGCGCCCTGGCGCTGTCCGCCGGGCTGATCGCGGCCGAGACCGGCGTCGCGTCCGCCGATATCGGGGGTACGTACCGCAACTTCGGAGACTCGGAGTGCATCGCCGCGTCGATGACGAGCAACGCCATCACGCAGCAACTGTGCGGGACCACCCCGGGCCAGAGCTGGACCGTGATCGGCTCCGCTGGCGGGCCGCTCCAGATCGAGAACCTCGACACCGGCCTGTGCATGAACATCTCGAGCTTCAGCAACGGCGCGCCGGTCGTGCAGGTGAACTGCGGGGATCAGCGGATTACCTCGTTCTGGAACGTGACCCGGGTCGGCACGCACCCCCTCTACCCCGGCCCGCCCGGGGTGCCGTTGCTGCGGATCAGCTCTCCCTTCGCGAACGACTGCCTCGACCTGGAGGACGGCAGGCACGATGTGGGCCTGCCGATCCAGGTGTGGGCGTGCAATCCGAACACCAGCAACCAGAAGTGGTACGCCATATAACTGACCCGGTCGGCAACTTCGTAGCCTCAAAACAGTTCCCGCTCATCACCCCGCGCTGGTCCGGGTAACGACATCGATGTCACAACGGTGTCGCAATAACGACATCAATGTCACAGCGATGTCGTTATTGACCAATTCAGGATTGGGGGGAATTGCATCAAGCACACCACGAGCATCACCCATCTTGTGGTGCCGTGTGTTGATCACCCGGGCCCGCGCCGGCCCGATGCCGGGCGGGCTCGGGCGTGCAGACTGCTATCAGTTGCCTCAAGGACCACTCATGTAGCTGGCGTACCGGTCTCAGCCGAAGCGCCGGGCCTGGTCGCGGGCGTAGCGGCGGTAGGCGGCGCCGAAGAAGAAGACCGTCCAGCCCAGCAGCCAGCCGATGCTCGCCGCCGCCGTCTCGTCCGCCGCGCCGAGCGTGCCCCAGGCCAGCTGGGCGAAGTGGTAGGTCGGCAGGAAGCGGGCGACCTCGCGGACGGCGTGCGGCAACTGGCTCAGCGGGATGAACAGGCCCGAGCAGAACGACAGCAGCAGGTAGCTGAGCGACGCGGCCGCGCTGGCCGCGTCCGGGCCGGCCAGGTAGCCGATCAGCATGCCGAGGCCGAGGAACGGGATCGAGCCGAGGAGCAGCCGCAGCAGCAGGCTCGCCAGGATCGCCGCGGACAGCCCGTCGCGGTTGACCACGAGGGCCACCGCCTCCAGCAGTACCAGCGAGACGGCAGCCACGGTCAGCGCGACCAGCGTCTTGGCCAGGAAGTAGGACGCCGGGCGCATCGGGCTGGCCCGGAACAGCACGTCGACCTTCCGGCCCCGCTCCATGGCCAGGGCGACACCGAAGTTGAACACCATGATGCTGCCGGCCGAGTACGCGCCGAGCCCGGCGAGCGAGTAGGCGGTCCACGGCACCCCGTGGATGGTGGCGTTGCGGTTGGACGTGCCGAGCACCAGGTATAGCAGGACGGGGAGGGCGACCGTGGCCCCCAGCAGGGCGGGCGTGCGGCGCGCGATGAGGAACTGGGTCTTGGCGATCGCCGGGAAGGCGAGGCGAGCGGCGCGCGGCCGTTCCATGGTGGTCATCTACGACCTCCTCTTCCACAGGCTCTTGGAGTTGACGGGGGGATCGGCCGAGTGGGCCAGGACCGCCTCCCGCTCGCGGGCCGGCTGCGGCTCGCGGGCCGCCTCCGGCCCGGGCGACGGCACGCGGTGCAGCAGCATGGTGACGGCCTGCTCCAGGTCGGCCCCGGCCACCTCCAGGTCTGACAGCCGGATGCCGCGCAGCGCGAAGGCGGCCAGGACGTCCTCGGGCCTGCTGCTGTGGAACGTCGCCCGCGAGGCCGGCCCGGTCGCCCCGGTGACCTGCTCGAGCCGCAGGCCGTCGGCCGGCAGGCCGTCGAAGTCCCGCGGCTCGAGCACCTTGGCCGCGGCGAAGCTCACCTGCTTGCCGGTGGCCAGCGCGGTAACCTCCTGGCTGGAGCCGTCGATGACGAGCTGGCCCTGGTTGATCACGATGACCCGGTCGGCCACCTGGTCGGCCTCCCTGAGGTAGTGGGTGGTGAACAGGACGGCCTTGCCCGCCGCGGCGAACGAGCGGATCTGCTCGAGCGAGGCCGCCCGCGATTCGACGTCCATCGCCACCGTCGGCTCGTCGAGCAGCAGCAGGTCCGGATCGCCGCAGGTGGCCAGCGCGAAGTACAGGCGCTGCCGCTGGCCGCCGGACAGGGATCCCGCGCGGGCGTCCAGCTTGCCCTCGAGCGTGGCCATGCTGACCACCTCGCTGGGCGGGAGCGGCGCCGGGTAGAGCCGGCTGAACATGGCGATGAGCTCGCGCACGGTCAGCGTGGGCGGCACCCCCGATTCCTGGAGCATCACGCCCATCCGGCGGCGGGTCTGGAAGGAGCAGGGGTCACCGCCGAAGACGCTGACGCTTCCGCGGCTGGGCCGGCGCAGCCCGGCCACCATGTTGAGCGTGGTGGACTTCCCCGCGCCGTTCGGGCCGAGGAGGACCGTGACCTCCCCCGGCCTGATGGCGAAGTCAAGACCGGAGACCGCGCAGGCCGAGCCGTAATACTTCGCCACGCCGCGTAGCGCGGCCGGTTCCGCACGCACCGTCGATAAACCTCCTCATCAATGGCCGCCGCCGGGAGCGGCGGCGGTGGGATCTAGCCCGATCTCCACGTGCCCGACATCGAGCTGCCCGGCCGTGGTCATCGTGACCTTGGTGTCGAATCCGGCCGACAGGCCGGCGAATTCGGTGAGGATCTCGGCCGCCTCGGGGCCGTGGGCAAGAACCGGACGACCTCGATGCCGAACGGGTTGGCCGAAGCCCAGGCTGACCGGGTAGAGCGTCACCTCGGCGGGTCGCCCGTCGTCGAGCGCGACGACCGGCACCACGGTCTGCCAGTAGCGCCGGTGTGCACCGAACAACACCCGGTCGTCGTCGCTGCGGGTCCGGAAGAACTCCGCGGGCGTCGTCTCCGCCGGGTGGCAGCCGAACCGGGCCAGGTCCTCGGCGGGCACCCGTTCGTTCAGGTCGATCTGGCTGATCAGGTTGCCGAGGCTGTAGAAGATGGGGCGGCCCCGGTAGAGCTCCATCCCGCGCAGCCGGTGCGGGCCGTGCCCGGCGACGATGTCGGCGCCCGCGTCGACCATGAGCCGGGCGAACGTGCGCAGGAACGCGGCCGGCTCGTGCGGCGCCGCCCCCTGCTCGTGGGAGTGGACGCTGACCACGACGACGTCGGCCCGCTGCCGGGCGTCGGCCACCCAGGCGGAGATCTCCAGCACGTCGGTGAGATCGCTGACGGTGGCCAGCCCGGGCGCCTCCGCCCGGCGGAAGAGAAGATCCCCCAGGCGCAGCCGGCCGGGGTCCGCGCCGCCGAGTAGCTCCTCCCCGGCCCGGCGCTGCGCGGCCAGGCCGGTGGTCAGCTCGATGTCCCGCAGCGCGGTCAGCTGATCGCCGGTGACGTGGACGATGGCCTGGTGGTGCAGCGGGTTCAGCCCGGGACGGCCCCGCATGAGACCGCCGGCCGCCGCGGCCTGCGCGCCCGGGGCGAAGGACGCGCTGCACGAGATCAGGGCCAGGCTCCCGTGCGGGCGGTCGACGTAGGCGGGCTTGCGGGCGTCAGGCAGGTCATGGCCGACGCCCGCGAACGGCAGCCGGTGCCTCCTCAGCGCGTCCATCGCCGCGAGCAGGCCCTCGACGCCCATGTCCAGGCAGTGGTTGTTGGCGCAGCCCACCGCGTCCAGGCCCAGGTCCCGCAGCTCGTCGATCACGTCGGCGCCGGCGACCAGGTGACCACCCCACCGGTCGAAGGCGGGATAGCTGTCCCACCCGCTGACCAGCGTCTCCAGGTTGGCCACCGCGAAATCGGTGGTGCGCAGCAGGTCGCGCAGCCGCCCGGCGTACGGGTCCGACGTGATCAGCGCGCCGCGGCTCGGCATGCAGTCGCCGGCCACGGCCACCTCGAGTCGCGGCATAGCAATTCCTCCTACCGGCCACGTACGGCTCATCGTGCGCGGCGCGGCCTTGAGCTCGCCTCCGCGCCGGTTGCTTTCCGGTTTCACCAGGCCAAAGGCCGCCGGCGCGGGCCGGCCCTACGCCGGCGGCCGCCTTCGCCTACGCCGGCCGGGGAACCGGATTACGCCACCGCGGCGGAGGTGGCGCCTAGCCGGGGGCGGTCATGATGAGCCGGGGGCCGGGTGGGAGCGGACGGGAGGGTGACCGCGGGCGATGCCGACGACGAAAGCACTGTTCCTGGCACTGTCGCCGCACGGGTTCGGCGAGACGCTGATCGGGCTCAACCTGGCCGACCAGCTCGTGCCGCTGGGGGTGACCAGCCAGTTCATCGTGGAGGAGACCGCCAGGACCATCCTGGCCGAGCGCGGCCACTCCTTCGATGTCATCGAGCCCGGCATGGGCAAGCTGGCCGGGCTCATCGTCGACGACGTCGTCCAGCGGTTCCGGCCCGACGTGATCATCCTGGCCGACTACTTCACCTACGTCACGATCTCGGTGCGCTACCAGGTCGACCCGTGGTTCATCGAGCGGTACGGCATCCCGGTCGTCCCCATCGACATCTGGGAGTGGGGCGGCACCGACTTCGTCGTGGACATCGCCGGCGACTACGTCTACCGGGCCAGCGAGCGCTTCCGCTCCCTGCCCGCCTGCCTGCGCCCGGTGCCGCTGGCCCACCCCGAGCCCGACGACGCCGGGCACGCGCGCCCGTTCCGGGTCGGGACCGGGGAAGAGCCGCTGTCCGCCCGGGCGCGAAGCCACCTGCGGTCCTCGCTCGGCGTGGGCGAGCAGGACCGCCTGATCCTGCTCGCCACCGCCCGCTGGCAGGTCACCGGCGACGCCGCCTACAGCCAGGCCGCCAGCTCGGTGGCGGCCGGCGTGCCGCCGATGGTCACGCACTACCTGAAGCAGCTTCCGCCGCGCACGCGGTTCCTGCTGATCGGCGAGATCTCCCAGGCGTGGGCCGGCCTGCCCACCGACCGGACCCATGCCGTCCTGCCGTGCCCGCAGCAGGAATTCGGCGCCCTGCTGCAGGCGGCCGACGCCGTGCTCTCGCTCAACCTCGGGGGGACGACCGTGTGGCGGGCCGTCATGTCGGGGGTCCCGGCGATGGTCCTGGGCAACCGCTACCGGCTGCGGGACGCCGCCGACATCGAGCGGGCGGACGCCCAGGCCGGAGGGTTCACCGACTACGTGCGCGACGCCGTTACCGAGGTGGTACCACTTCATCCGTTCGTTCTATGGCCTTTGGGTTTTTATTCGTTCCTGCGCCCGCTGCTGGCCGGCAACCCGTATGCGGAGGCCGTTGCGCGGGCCGAGGTCCTGAACGAGCGGGCGGTCGTGGACGGCCTGACCCGCCTGCTGTACGACGACGGGTACCGGGCTGACCGGATCGCCGCCCAGGACCGCTACGCCGGGCAGGTCCTCGCGCTGCCGCCCACCGGCGAGGTGTTCACGGCCATGGCGGCCGAGCTGGGCATCGGGGCGGGCTGACAGATGGCCATCAGGATCGCCCTGTGGGGCGGCGCGAGCCTGTGCAACGTCGGCGACCAGATGCTCTTCGACGCGGTGGAGAGCGGTCTCGGCGGCCGCCTGCCCGGAGCCGAGTTCACCCGTTACTGCCCCTGGGCATCAGACGACGGGCCGGTGCGGCCGCTCTGGGTCAGCCCAGCCGGACGCTGGCCGGGTGCTGGCTCGTTCGATGCCGTCGTGATCGTCGGCGGGGTATTCGCCGGGCCGCCGTTCGCCAACGTGCTGATGCAGGCGTTCACGCTCGGCGCGGCCCCGGCCGCCTTCGATCCGGCCGTCCTGACCGCCTGGTACGGCGTCGGCCTGGACGACACCACGCGGCCGCCCAGCCAGCCGCAATGGCACGACTACCTGCGGGCGGCCGGCCGACGGCTCGATTTCTTCACGGTCAGGGCGCCGTCGGCGGCCGACCGGTTCCGGCAGGCGGGCGCGCCGGTGCCCCGGATAGTGCCCGATCCCGCCTTCGGCCTGCCCGCCCGGCCGCCGGCCGGGGAACAGCCCCCCGCGCACGGCGGCAGCCGGCCGCGAATCGGCGTGGCCGTCGGGGAGGCGGTCGTCTCCAGCCGACTGCTCGGGCTGTTCACCGACATGCGCATCGTCCTGCGCTACGTGCGCGAAAGCGGCTTCGACCGCACCACCTGCCTGGACGCCGTCGAGATCGCCGGGCGGGAGTTCGGCGCGGGCGAGATCGACCCCAAGCGCGCCTTCTCCACCCAGCTCGCCGCCGAACTGGCCGGCCTCCAGCGGATCGGCACGGTCGAGTTCATCGCCGTCGACAACATGTACGACGACGCGGCGGCCTCGGCTGATTTCGCCAGCGCGCTCGGCGGGGCGACGGTCAGGCGCCTGCCGCGGGCGGACGCCGCCACCCTCGGCGCGGCCTTCAGCCGCTACGACCTGGTGGTGGTATCCCGGTTCCACAGCGTGGTCCTGGCCCTCCAGGCCGGCGTGCCGTTCATCGCGGCCGACCCGTACTGGCACCCGGACACCAGGACCAGCAAGGTGTACCAGCTGCTCACGGACGTGGGCCGGGCGGACCGGCACTGGGCCGGCCCGCACGCGCAGGCGGCGCTGAGCGACCTCGCCGAGAAGGCCCTGGGCCGCGGGGACGAGGACCGGGAGTGCTATCTCGCGCAGCACGCCCGGGCCGGGCAGGTGCTCGACGAGCTCGCGGCGGCCATCGCGACGACTAGGTAACGCTCAAGCCGGGCCGGTCCTGGTCCTGCTCCGGGCTGGGCCGGACCTCAGCCGAGCTAGTCTTCGTCCGGGTGAGCCAGGTAGGCGTGCAGCCAGCGGGGCATCTCGAACCGCCCGTCGCCGGTCGCCGCGGCCGCGTGGACCTCCATCATGACGTCGAGCAGCTGCTCCGCCTTCCGGCCGGGCAGGTCCAGGATGGCCTCGATGTCCTCCGGCGAGAACTGCGGGCTTGGCAGCTTCCCGAGCCTGCGCAGATCCGCCCAGTCCCGGGCCGGGAGCTCGTCGGCGTAGGCCCGGGCGCAGCGGCGTACGGACAACCCCCCGATCTCCAGCGCGTCGAGCATGTCGCACTCGCAGGCCAGCCGCCCGGCCAGCTGCGCCAGCGAGAGGTGCGGCTGGAGCCGCAGCCTGGTCCCGGCGACCCTGATGGCCTGCGGCAGGCCGCCGCACCGGGCCGCGATCAGGTTCGCCGCGGCCCGTTCGGCCTCGACCCG
>Ga0335085_10007756_pt1 | contig 16512 bp, 13 predicted proteins | sample Lox_Sample_45_FD_206712 | JGI IMG/M metagenome (GOLD analysis project Ga0335085, IMG submission 206712) | Soil microbial communities from Loxahatchee National Wildlife Refuge, Florida, United States - Lox_Sample_4.5 | ecosystem: Environmental > Terrestrial > Soil > Wetlands | place: USA...
GGAGGCGGCCCGAAGGCCGCCATCCACTCCGGGCTTGAATCGGCGCTCGGGTCGCATCCCTGCGTTGCCCTATCCTCCTATCAAGCCCCTTCATTGTACGGCAGTCGCTGAGAAGCACCAAAGCAAAACCATCCACTCTGGAAGAAAACAGCGATAAATCCCGGGGGGCATGGGGGGCAGAGCCCCCCATCATGGCGATGACCGTTTCCTTATTGGCCGGTGCGGGAACAGATCGGCTGGCGTGCGATAGCCGAGCGCCTGGTGCGGTCGTTGGTGATTGTAAAAATGGAAGTATCGATCCAGCGCCTGGAACAGATCGGCTCCGTTGGCGAAGTCGCCTGGGTAGATGAGCTCGTACTTCAGACTGCGCCACAGACGCTCGATAAAAACGTTGTCCAGGGCGCGGCCTCTTCCATCCATGCTGATCCGCACGCCGCGTTTTTTCAGCGGCGCCAGGAAATCCGCCGACGTGAACTGAGATCCTTGATCGGAGTTCCAGATCTCGGGTTGGCCGAAGCGAAGCGCCGCCTCCAATGCCGCCAGGCAGAAGCCGGTCTCCATAGTGTTGGAGAGTTCCCAACTGAGCACGAAGCGACTGAACCAGTCCATCACGGCTACCAGGTAGAGGAAGCCGCCCTGCATCGGAACGTAAGTAATATCGGTGCTCCAGACGTGGTTGGGACGTTCGATTGAGACGCCGCGCAGCAAGTACGGATAGATCTCGTGGCCCGGAGCGGGTCGGCTCAGATTGGGTTTCGGATAAAGCGCTTCGATTCCCATAATCCGCATCAGCCGCTGGGCCCGCTTGCGATTGACTTCCAGCGTGACGGCCATCCGCCGGCTGCCGAAGAACGGGCAATCCAGGTACAGTTGGTCGAGCCTCCGCAGCAGACGCAGATTCTCGGCGCTCTCCGGCCGCGGCTGGTAGTAGTAGCTCGAGCGCGGCACGCCCAGCAATTCGCATTGCTGCTGAACACTCAAGTGCGGATATTGTGGGTCGATCCATTGGCGGCGATCTTCAATTGAGGAGGCCAGCTCTTTTTTTGAGAAAGTCCAGCTCCACTTTCAATTGGCCGATCTGCTTGTAGAGCTCGTCCTTCTCCATGTCGGCCTGCTGGCGGATCTGCTCGCGACCGTTGCCGAAGACGTCCGGCAATCCGGCCAGCGCTTGCCTCTTCCAACCCCCGACTTGGGTCGGGTGGACACCGTACAACTGGGCGATCTGCGTGGTCGTTTTCTGAGCTTTGATCGCCTCAATGGCGACCTTGGCCTTCAGGCTGGGCGGGTGATTCTTGCGCGTTCGGGGCATTGACTCTCCTTCATTTTCAATGCGGCCCACCATCTAAGAAAAGGCCTTTTTCCTGTCCAAAAAATGGGGTCCATTACACGCCTATCGTGTTGGGCTGACAGCGGCGCGCCGTAATAAAACAGGAGGTTCGGGTTCCCGCCGAAATAATCCGTCCAGGCCCGGAGACGCGCGCTGGGCGACCCGCTCTAAATTTGGCCGAGGCGCGGCTTGCGGGTGACTGTTGGACGGGTCATTCGTGATAATCTCTAAACCAAGCTGGCCATGCCTTACGTTCCAGGTTTCGATTACGACCTATTCTTCAGCTACGCTTCTAGTGACAATCACCAAGGCTGCATAGAGGAGGTCGCCGGCGTCCTGGCAAAGCACGTTTCGGACAATTTGGTGAATTGCTTCTCGCCCCTAGAAAAAATCCGAATCTATTTCGACCGAGAGCGCCTCGCAAACAGGACGGCAGTTGATTGGGAAGGAGATGTGGAAACGGCGGCTTCCTCCTCTGCGATCCTCGTGCCAGTACTGTCGCCGAACTACCTTAGTTCGGGGTATTGCAGCAAGGAACGAGCTTGGTTTGCCAAGCAACCGCATGTGGAAAACGGCTGTCCTTTTGCAGTCGTCGGGTGGTTGCCCACGTCGCAGAGTCCGTTGCCCAAAGAGTTCGAGAGAGCGCAGCGGCATCCGCCGGGTGAGTCATGGCTCGCGTTGTTGCCAGCCGAGGAACGAATGAAGAGCACGCAGGAGTTCGCCCTCAAGCTTCGAGATGCACTGGTAAAGATGCGTGCGTCCGTGAGCGCCGTTTTTTTGGGCCCCGCGGCCGGCCGGGGCCACGCAACGCGGAGCCGCCTGCGAGACGAGCTCGAAATGTGCGGGTACCGCGTAGTTCCGAGCGCGGACTTTGAGTATGCCAAAACGAAAGAAGTTCGGGCCTATCTGAAGGAGGCATTGCTAGCGATTCACTTTCCTGGTGACGGACTCAATTTGGAAGGCCTTGAAGCAATTGAAGAGTCGTTCGTCTCCGCCGGCAAGACTGTTCTTATCCAGCCCTTTGGCTCTATACCATCGGACGAAGAAAGCGGCGTACTGGCGGATATTGAGGAGCAACTGGGCTCGGAAGGCCGTTTTGCCGGCGCCGTGCACACACATCTGAAGGACAAGACTGACGATCAGGTCTGGGACATCGTGAAGCGGGAGGTCCGAGCGGCGCGGTTCCGGAGGCATAAGAGCGAATACAAGGTGGGGGTTGCATGCGAGGTCCAGGATCTGGTGGGAGCCAAAGCGGTGGCGTGCCTGCTTGGCCAGCAGGGTGTGCCGGCACAGTATCCAGCCTTTGCCACGGCGGCCAGCACCACTGAAAAGCTCCAGGCGCTGCGCAGGACGATTATGGAAAGCCAGGCCCTGCTCTGTTACTGGGCCAGAGCAGGAGGGAAGGGCTTGGCAAGCCGACTCGAACAGGACGCACGACGCCGGCTTCTGGCGAAGGCATGGTATCTGGCACCGCCATTGGACCTGCCCGGCAAAGAGAAGCTTTGTGAGCTGTCGTCGGAGACGGTGCTGAGGCAAAAAACCGAACACGTAGACCTCGAAACGCTGGAGCCGTTTCTTCGCGAGCTGGGATGGGAACCCCCGCAATGAGCAAGATCGCCGTGCCTGCGAATCCCTTCCCCGGGCTGCGCCCATTTGAACCGAGGGACTCTTCGCTCTTCTTTGGACGCGATGAGCAGGTCGGTGAGGGGCTAGACCGAATGTTGCGGCAGCGGTTTCTGGCGGTGGTCGGTGTATCGGGATGCGGGAAAAGTTCGCTGGTCGGCGCGGGGATGGTACCGGCACTGGAAATGGGCCTCGCCGGCGATCCCGAGCAGCGATGGCAAATAGCCACGATGCGGCCGGGTGATGGCCCGTTGATTGAGTTAGGGCGATGTCTTGGGTTCGGCGCAGGAGTCCTCGCGGAGCGCTCATATGGCCTCCTGACTGCGGCAGCAACCCATCTGAATCCCGGCGAGAATCTGCTGCTGGTGGTCGATCAGTTCGAGGAGATCTTTGCCTTCCGCGATCGGAAGCTGCACGAAGGTGCAGTAAGCGAGGCCAATCTGTTTGTGAGTTCCTTGCTCAGGGCTGCGCAGGATCCAAGCGAACGCGTGTATGTCTTGCTGACAATGCGATCAGACTACTTAGGCGAATGCGCCAAGTTCCACGGGCTTCCGGAGGCGTTGAACGATGGCCAATATCTAGTGCCACGTATGACGCGCCTGCAGTTGCAGGAGACCATAGAGGGTCCACTCGTCGCGGCCGGCGTGACAATGCATCCGGCGGTCGTCCAGGATCTGCTTAACCAGTGCGACGAAGAGCCGGACAACCTGCCGGTGCTGCAGCATCTGCTTAGGCGGACGTTTGAGCAGTGGCAGGAGGATGGCGGATTTGGCCCGATCACGCCGGCGATGGCGAAAAGTGTGGGCGGCCTCGCGGGGGCTATGGATCGGCACGCGGAGGCAGCGTACAGCGAACTCTCGACCGAAGAACGGGAAGTTGCTGAGGTAATGTTTCGGCGGATCACGGAATCGCGCCAGGCGGATCGAGCGGAAGATGATGAGCGGCCCGTCCGACGACCACAGACGGTCGCAGACTTGGCCACTCTGGCGCGGGCCTCTGAAACCATGCTGCGCGGCATAGTCCGACGCTTCGAAGAGCGAGGCCTGTTGGTTCTGCGGAAAACGGACCAGGGGGATAAGATTGACCTACCGCATGAATGCCTTTGCTTGAAGTGGCACCGGTTGAAGGAATGGGTCCGCTCGGAGGCCGAAGATGCCAAGAAGCTGTGCTTCATGCGGGATGCCGTCGGGAGAGGCTATTTGACCGCACTCGCGCTCAGCGAGGCACTGGAGTGGCAGAGGGGCGGCCGACTGGACTCGGACTGGTGCTTGAGGTATTTGAGCCCTGAGCAGATTTCCGGTGTAGTGGCTTGGGTGAAGGCGAGCCAGCGCTTGGTGGAGCAGGCGGCTGAGAAGGAGCGCCAGCGACAAGAGGAAGAGCGAAAACAGGCAGAAGAGCGTAGCCGACAGGCGTGGATCACGGCGGCCGTTTTAGGGGTGGCGTTTCTGGTCGCAGCCGCTCTCGCCATATATGCATACCACCAAAGAGCAGACGCGGAGAAGCAGCGCGCAGCAGCGGAGAATCAGCGGTTGGCTACAGCGGCTATGCTCAACAAGGAGACTCAAGCAGACGTGGCCGCGCTCCTGAGCATCGAGAGCTGGCACTTCGGCGATAGCTTCGAAGCTCGGAGTGCTCTCCTCATGTCGCTGCTAGCAAACCCCGGCCTACTCTCGTTCGTGAATCGCGGAGGCAGCGAGGCATTGTGTCTCGCGTTCAGCCCCGACGGTAAGGTGCTAGCTTCAGCCAACAAAGACGGAAGAGTGCGGCTCTGGGACGTGGCCAATCGCACGGCACTGGGGGCTCCGCTGGAAGGCCACACCGGCCCCGTGTGGAGCGTGGCATTCAGCCCCGACGGCAAGACCCTTGCCTCAGCGAGCGGAGACAACTCGTTGCAACTGTGGGATGTTGCCCGCCGGCAGGCGCTAGACACGCCTCTGCAAGGCCACACCAACTCTGTGTGGAGTGTGGCGTTCAGCCCCGACGGCAAGACCCTCGCCTCCTCGAGTAGCGACCAAACGGTGAGGCTGTGGGACGTAGTGAGCCGCCAGCCGCTCGGAGACCCTCTGCCGGGTGCTGTCTTGAGTGTAGCTTTCAGTCCCGATGGCGGGACGTTAGCTTTGGCTGGCCAAGACGGCACGGTGCGGCTGTGGGATGTTGCCCGCCGGCAGGCGCTAGGCACGCCTCTGCAAGGCCACACCAACTCTGTGTGGAGCGTGGCGTTCAGCCCCGACGGCAAGACCCTCGCCTCCTCGAGCAGCGACCAAACGGTGAGGCTGTGGGACGTAGTCCGCCACGAGCCGCTCGGCGAGCCTCTGAAGGGCCATACCAACCTTGTCACAAGCGTGGCGTTCAGCCGTGACGGAAAGATGCTGGCCTCGGCGAGCGATGACGAAACTGTACGGCTGTGGGACATCGGCGCGCACCGGCAGTTGGGGGAACCGCTGAGAGGTCACGCCGACTCTGTATCCGGCATAGCGTTCAGCTCCGATGGGAAGACGCTAGCCTCCGCCAGCAAAGACGAAACTGTGCGCCTTTGGGATGTGGCCCGCCGCCAGCCGCTGGGTTATGCGCTGGAAGGACACGCTAAGCCCGTCTTAAGCGTTGCATTCAGCCCCGACGGCAAGTTGCTGGCGTCGGGGAGCAGCGACCGAACTGTGCGGCTGTGGGACATCGCCGGCCGTCAGCCGTTGGGAGAACCGCTGAAAGGTCATAACGACTCAGTCTTGAGCGTCGCATTTAGCCCTGACGGTAAAGTCCTGGCCTCGGCAGGTAACGACCAGGTGGTGCTGCTATGGGACGTGGCACGCCACGGAATTTTGGGAGAACCGCTGAGAGGCCATAGGAAGTCCATCGAGAGCGTTGCGTTCAGCCCAGATGGCAGGATCCTAGCCTCGGCGAGCGATGACGAAACTGTGCGGCTCTGGGACGTCGCCGGGCACCGCTCGCTGGGACAACCGCTGAAGGACCACAATGGCTCTGTTCTGAGCGTCGCATTTAGCCCCGACGGCAAGGTCCTGGCTTCGGGAAGTAATGACAACACTGTGCGGCTATGGGATGTGGCTCGCCGTCAACCGATAGGGGACCCGCTGAAACGCCACAGCAATTCCGTTTTGAGCGTTGCGTTCAGCCCCGACGGGAAGACCCTGGCCTCAGCCGGCAGCGACAACACCGTATGGCTATGGGACGTGGCCCGCCGACAGCCGGTGGGCGAACCGCTGAAAGGTTCTGTCCTGCGCGTAGCGTTCAGCCCCGACGGCAAGATGCTTGCGTCGGCCAGCGGAGATAAGACGGTGCGGCTGTGGGACGTGGCTCACCGCCAACTAATAGGCGATCCACTGAAAGGCCATACCGGCGTTGTGAAAGGGCTTGCGTTCAGCCCCCACGGCGGCATGCTGGCCTCAGCCAGCGACGACCAAACGGTTTGGCTGTGGGACACCGATCCCACATCATGGCGGGTACAGCTCTGCCGCGTTGCGAACCGAAACCTCTCAGCGGCCGAATGGCTGCGGTACATCGGCACCAATGAGCCCTACCAGCGCACCTGTTCAGACTTGCCCCTGGATGAGGGGGTGCCACCGAGAGAGTTCTAAAGAAATGCCATGTCGAGAATGCAATATCGACGAATGTGAGGCTATATGAATAGGAAGAGAAGAGATCTCATTGCTGCCTTCGCCGGTATTATCGTGGCTACGCCAACTCCGGCCATGGCTTGTTTGTATGGGCGCTGGTATGTGCAATGTCCCAATGGACATATCGATACCGTCGAAGACGGTACATGCCAGCACGTATGCGAGACATGCGGGAAGCAAGCCTTCTCCGGGAGTGTTGTAACGGTTGTATGCCGGAATGGGCATGCCAACCGCATAGAGACTAGCGGTTGTGGAAGAGCTTGTACAAGCTTTATATGTCCCACCTGTAGGACCGACTGCCAACTTGGAGAGCTCCGTCGGCCGAAGTGATAAGCGCACAGTTGCACGCTTGTTCGGATGCGTGGACGCCGTCTTCTCATTCCCGTGCGGTCAAAGTATTCATGCCGCTCGGCAGTAGTATCGAAGCAAGCCTCCGAGACGATCGCGACAATGAACCGTTCGACGGCGCGTCGGCGCGGCCGGCGTAGGGAAGAGTAGGACGTTGTCTTTGCCCTGATGATTTCTCTCGGAGTGGTAGTGCGCGATGAACTCCGCCAACGCCCGCTGGAGCGCGCGCTCACCAACTAGGATTAGCTTGGCGAGGCACTCGTACTTGACCGAGCGCACCCACCGTTCGGCGAACGCGTTGAGGTTTGGGCTGCGTGGCGGAAGGCGGAGAGATTGGACGCGCTCGGACGCCAGCACTTCGTCGAATGCGGAACAGAATTTGGCGTCCTGGTCGTGCAGCACTGTAATGGCAATTGCCGAGTGCTCCGGCGTCGCCGACAGCATTCCGCGCCATTTGCGTCATCCAGCTTTCGGTCGGGTGTCGGGTGATTCCGGCGAGGGTGACGCGCCGGGTCTCCAGGTGGATAAAGAAGAGGACGTAGTATGTAACGAGACCACGCCAGGTCAGGACCTCGACGGTGAAGAAGTCTGTCCCGGCAAGGACGGCCATGTGGGAGGCGATGAAGTCCCTCCAACTCGTACTCTGGCTGCGTTTCGGCGCTGGAGCGATGCCGTGAAGGTTCAGAATGTTCCCGATCGTCTAATCTAATGTGAGACTATATGACCGAGATTGCCGAGAGCGCCGGCAATGCGATCATAGCCCCAGCCTTTGTTCTCCCGGGCCATGCGGACGATCAGCATTTCGAGTTCAGGACCGACCCGGGGACGTCCCGGATAGGAAGGGTGTATAGAGCCGTCGAACTTGCGGGCGATCAGACGGCGATACCAGGCGAGGATGGTTTCAGGTTTCGCAACACAAGCCACTTCCGCCAGCCACTTCCGACCGAGCCGCTTGCCGATTTCGGCGAGCGTAGAGCGCTCGGCGTCGGACAGCCGCAGTCGACCGGCGACGTGGGAGCGGAGGATTCGATTCTCGGCGCTCAGGTATTCGCACTGGAGGAGCAGGCGTTGGTTGACCAAACCAGTCGCGTACGCCAGCAACCGTGCCCAGTTGTTGTTTTGCATCACGAATCAAAATGGTAGCTGTACGGCCACGAGTCGCAGACGGATATTTTGACCGAACGGGAGGAAGATCCGTGTCGGCCTGGATTACCACGTGGAGGTGGGAGGTCACCACTACTCGACACCCTATCAACTGGTTGGCCAGTAGATTGAAGCCTGCTAAACGGCCACCGTAGTAGATATCCTGTTCCGCGGCAAACGGGCGACCGAGCAGACACGCATGAAAGCTCGCATGGGTTCGCAAAATGAGGTCCAAACCGCGCACTCGTTGATGTCCGTAAGCCACTGGTCATTACGGACTCAACTGCGTGCACGCTTCCATGAGCCTGAGATCCAAATTCGAAATCGCTATGGAAGAGCACATCGCCGGTGCAATTCGAAATCGACGGTACCCCTGGCGGGCTATACGGCATAGCCGTATAATGGTCTCGTGCGACGCGTCATCCGAAGCAGCCGTTATGAACGGGCCGCGGCCCGGCTGTTGCGGCCTTCGATGCAACAGGAGATGGAGGAAGAGATCGCCGCAGACCCCGATCGCCACCCGGTCATTCCGGGCGCGGGCGGCTTTCGGAAAGCACGGTGGCGCCGGCCCGGCGGCGGGAAGAGCGGCGGGGTGCGAGTGATCTACTACTTCATGGTCCGTCCGGACCTGATCTTCCTCGCCGACCTGTACGCCAAGAACGAGAAGGAGAATCTGACCCATGCGGAAAGAAACGAGCTCCAGAGAATCGCCTCGGAAATCCAGCGGGAGTTCGGTGCCTAAGCCCCGACGTCGCCGGACCGAACCCTCGCTCGGGGACCGCCTGCTCGATTCGATGAAAGAACTGCGGGCCCACCTGCGGGGGGAGATTCAATTGAGCGAGACGGTTTACCACGTGCCGCCCGAGACGGACGTGAGGGCGCTGCGGGAGAAGCTTGGCCTATCTCAATCGGACTTCGCTGCGCTATTCGGGTTCAATGTGCGGTCGTTGCAGGACTGGGAGCAGGGCCGTCGGCGGCCGGAGATTCCCATCCGCGCCTACCTGGCCGTCATTCAACGTGACCCACAGGCGGTCATCCGCGCCTTGCGCGCCGCCTGAACCACAAGCACCGCCACGCCTAGCAGGCCGGTGACCCGCAATCCAGCTCGCTCGGCCGCAACGCGACGATTGCGAACTCCCGCTGTGACAATCCGCTTGGCGCGTACTGCTGGACAACCTGCCGGGCCTCTTCCGAGCTTCGTTGTCGTGCGATGCCGCTAGTCTCGCCGCGGTTGCCTATGCTCGGCAAGAGGAGTTCGTCGGACGCTTCTGTAGCACCGAGTCCGGAATGTACTCTGAGCTGAGCGGGCACCTTCTGGCACAGCCTGCATCGTTTCAGTCCCAAATATGGCTCTGTGCCAATTATTTATAGACCTCGGGTCATCTTAGGTGATTTAGAATCAGCAGCTTGAGGGTTGGTGGACCTGGTGAGATTCGAACTCACGACCTCTTCCATGCCATGGAAGCGCGCTCCCAACTGCGCCACAGGCCCACTCTTAAGTCACACCGTGCAATTAATATAACACGCTTCGCCCAACGCCCGTTCATTGATGTGCTCAAGCACCGCTGTCTACAATGAAGCGATGCCCCACAGGCGCGTTGTTCTTTCTCTCCTCATGCTCTCCCTGATGGCGCTTGGGCTCCCCGGCTGCCTCGTACGCCGCCGGTCCATTTCCCAAAAAGGCGCCGGCGCCAACAAAAAACTCCTCGTCGCCGACCGCGAGACACTCCTCGGCATCGTCGTCCGGCAGTACGACCTCGTGCACGACTTCAGCGCCCAGGTCAATATGGTCCCCGCCCTCGGCAGTGCCGAGAAAAGCAAGATCACCGAGTACAAGGACATCCTCGCCTATATCATCTTCCGTAAACCCGCCGAGATCCGCCTCATCGGCCTCTACCCCGTCGTCCGCACCAAAGCTTTCGACATGGCTTCTACCGGTGGAGATTTCCGCCTCTACGTCCCGTCGCGCAACCGCTTCCTGGTCGGCAGCAACGAGATCCAGCAGGTCTCTGCCAACAAGCTCGAAAATCTCCGCCCCCAGCATTTCATCGACGCTATGCTCGTCCGCCCCGTCGATACCGTCAAAGAGAAAGTCCTGATGGAGAACTATACCGACGAGGACAACGCCTTCTACGTCCTCCACGTGATCCACGAGAACGGCAACGGGCAGTTGCTCCTGGCGCGCACCATCTGGTTTGCGCGCGACAACCTGATGCTCGCCCGCCAGTTGATTTTCGACGCCGACGGCAATATCCTCACCGACGCCCGCTACAGCGAATGGAAAGCCTACGACAACGTGCCCTTCCCCAAGCACATCGAGATCAACCGCCCGCGCGACGAATACGCCGTCGTCATTGATATCGTAAAGATGGATATCAATAAGGGCGTCACCCAGGACAAGTTCGTTCTGGAGCAGCCCGAAGGTACGGTGCTGCAAGTGGTCGGCCAGCAGCCTGCCCAGCCGCCAGCTCCGCCCGTGCCGCCAGCCAAAGGAAAAAAGAAAAAGAATTGACCGGCAAACTCGTACTCGAAAACCTGAAGCACCGGCCCATGCGCAGTCTGCTGAGTATTCTGCTCATCGGCGTGCCCGTGACTCTCATCCTCTGCCTTGTCGGCCTCAGCCGCGGCTTCATCGAGGATTCGCAGCGCCGCGCCCGCGGCGTCGGCGCCGATGTCCTCATCCGTCCCAAGGGCAGCTCGATGCTCTCGCTCGGCTACTCCATGCCCGCGGCGCTGGTCGACTACTTCCACCAGCAGCCCCACGTGCAGATCGCCACCGGCGTGCTCAACGCGACCGTCGAAGGCGTCACGCTCGGCGCCAGCGGCGTGGATCCCAAGGTCTTCGCCGAGATGAGCGGCGGCTTCCTCTTCCGCTCCGGCGGCACGTTCCAGGGTCCCGACGACGTCATCATCGACGACTACTACGCCGAACAGAAGAAGTACCGCGTGGGCGACAAGGTCAAAATGCTCAATCACGAGTGGCGCGTGTCGGGCATCATGGAGAGCGGCAAGCTCTCCCACATCATCGTGCCCCTCGCCACCATGCAGGAGGTCAAAGGGGAAGCCGGCAAAGTCAGCCAGATCTACCTCAAGCTCGACAACCCGGCCAACACGAAGATCGTTATCGACGCCCTCAATCACGACCCCAGGCTCGGCGGCGACTACCCGATCTACCCGATGGAAGAGTACACCTCACTGCTCAGCGTCAACAACATTCCCGGCCTCAAGCCGTTCACTTACGTGATCGTCGGCATCGGCGTGGTCATCGGGTTCGCCGTGGTCTGCCTCTCCATGTACATGGCGGTGTTGCAGCGCACGCGCGAGATCGGCATCCTCAAGAGCCTCGGCGGATCCAAAGGCTTCATCCTCCGCATCATTCTCGCCGAAGCGCTCATGCTCGGCGTCGGCGGCACCATTCTCGGCATCATCATGAGCTACGGCGCGTACTGGCTCATCCGCACGCTGGTTCCCGCATCCTTCCCCATGATCATCGTTCACGCGTGGTGGCCGATCGCCGGCGCCATCACTCTGGTCGCCACGGGACTCGGCGCCCTGTATCCCGGTCTCAGTGCCGCCGCGCACGACCCCATCGAGGCGCTGGCGTATGAGTAGCGGCATCATCGAAATCCGCGATCTGCACAAGACCTACCGAGTCGGCAAGGTCGATGTGCCCGCGCTTCGCGGCGTCGACCTCACCGTGCAGGGCGGCGAGTTCCTCTCCATCGTCGGTCCTTCCGGCTCGGGCAAATCGACGCTCTTCCACATTATCGGCGGCCTCACTCCGCCGACCTCGGGCGAAGTGCACGTGGACGGCCAGGACCTCTCCGCCCTTTCCGACGCCGGCCGCACCCGGATGCGCAAGCGCACAGTAGGCTTCGTCTTCCAGAAGTTCAACCTGCTGCCCAACCTCACCGCGCGCGACAACATCGCTGTCGCCCGCCACATCGCCGGGCTGGATCACAAGCCCACGGCGGAGTTCGACGAGGTGCTCAGGCTGTTGGGCATCTCCCACCGCCTTGACCACAAGCCCGCCGCACTCTCCGGCGGCGAGCAGCAGCGCGTGGCCATCGCGCGCGCCATCGTCAAACATCCTGCCATCCTGCTCGCCGACGAGCCCACCGGCAATCTGGACACCGAGAACTCCAGGGCGGTGCTGGAAGTCCTCCGCGACCTGAATCAGCGCCTCGGCCAGACCATCCTCATGATCACCCACAATCCCGAGGCCGCCGAGTACGGGCATGCCATCGTCCACATGCGCGACGGCAGGATCGTGGAGCGCCGATAACAACTCGGGGCAGGTCGGTAACCTGCCCCACTTACACCACCTCTAAGATCAGGCACTTGAGGTAGAGCGTTTCCGGAACGGTCAGCAGGATCGGATGGTCCTGCGCCTGCGTGCGGCGCTCGGCCACGCGCAGGGTGCGGTTGGCATCGAGCGCGGCTTGCGCGATCAGTTCCAGGAAGCTCGCCTCGCTCACATGGTAGGAGCACGAGCAGGTCACCAGCACGCCGCCGGGCGAGAGAAGGCGCAGGGCGCGCAGGTTGATCTCCTTGTACGCGCCCAAGGCCGGATCGAGGTTACGCCGGCTCTTGGCGAAAGCCGGCGGGTCCATCACGACGAGCGAGAACTGGCGGCGCGCGCTGGCATATCCCGCCAGCACGTCGAACACGTCCGCCTCGCGGAACTCGACGTTGCCGATCCCATTGGCGGCGGCATTGGCACGAGCGGTCTCCAGCGCGGGCCCGGACGAATCCACCGCCTCCACCGACTCGCATTTCCCCGCCAGGTGGAGCGCGAAGCCGCCCGTCGAGGTGAAGCAATCGAGCGCGCGCCCGCCGCGTGCATGCTTCGCCGCGGCAGGATAGTTTTCTCGCTGGTCCAGAAAGATGCCGGTCTTCTGGCCGTGGACGAGGTCCGCCTGAAAGGCGAGGCCGTTCATGCGCACCGCGACCGGCCCGAGAGTTTCACCGGAGAGCACCGCTGTCTCGAGCGGCAGCTCCTCTTTCGCGCGCACCGCGGCGTCGTTACGTGCAACGATCGCCCTGGGGTGGAAGATCTCTTCCAGGCAGGAGACGATTTCGCCTTTGGCGGTGTCCATGCCCTGATCGAGCGTCTGGATGGTCAGATACCCGGCGTAGCGATCGACAATCAGCGCGGGCAGTAGGTCGGCCTCGGCGTGGACCACGCGGTAGGCATCCGAGTTGCGCACCACGCGGCGCCGATGCTCCTCAGCGGCGCGCAGCCTGCGCAGGAAGAATTCGCGGCCGATCTCTTCCACCTGGGACGAAAGCATCCGCAGCGAAATCTGGCTGGCGGAGCTATAGTGGGCCGTGCCCAGCGGCCGCCCGCGCTGGTCGGCCACTTTGACCGCCTGCCCCGGCTGGGCGCCGTTTCGATCGAGAATGTCGCTCGCGAAGATCCACGGGTGGCCGGAAGCGACCCGGCCGGCCGCTTTCCGGTTCACGCGGACTTCGTTCATCGCATCGCCTGCAGGCGGGCGATCCGGTCCTCAGTGGAGGGGTGCGTCGAAAACAGCCGCATCAGGCTTTCGCCGGTGAACGGCTTGACGATGAACATGTGCGCCGTGGACGGGCTGGCGTCCAACGGGATGCGCTTCGACCAGGTATCCAGCTTCTGCAGTCCGCCGATCAGCGGATAGGGAGAGCCCACGTACTTGGCGCTGGCCGCGTCGGCGTCGTACTCGCGCGAGCGGCTGATCGCCATCTGGATGAGGGCCGCAGCGAGGGGCGCCAGGATCATCATGGCGATGGCCGCGATCGGGTTGCCGCGGTCTTCATCGTCGCGGCTGCCGCCGAACCAGAAGGCCATGCGCGCGAGGAATGTGATCGTGCCCGCGAGCATGGCGGCCACGGAGCTGATGAGGATGTCACGGTGCAGGACGTGGCCGAGCTCATGCGCGATCACGCCCTCGATCTCGTTATCGTTCATCAGCTTGAGAATACCGACGGTAAAGGCGACCGAGGCGTGGCCCGGATTCCGCCCGGTGGCGAACGCGTTGGGGGATTCTTCCGGGATGATCCAGAGCTTGGGCATGGGCAGACCCATGCGCTGCGCCAGCCCGCGGACAATCGGCGCGACCCGGCGATACACTTCGGGATTTTCGGTTTCCGACACCGGCTGGGCCGAATAGCTCATCAACGCGATCTTGTCGGAGAAGAAGTAGCTGGCCAGGTTCATGATCGCGGTGACGACGAAGGCTATGTAAAGGCCCTGGCGGCCGGCGATGGCCTGGCCGCCGACAAGAAGTATCGCGCTCAGCAGCGCGAGAAGCATTGCGGTTTTGAGGGCGTTCATTGGGTGACCTCCGAAGGACAGGCTGAAGCCTGTCCCACAGAAGAAAAGGTAAGGGAACCATCGGGGGCGGCATCGACCTTTACCGTGTCGCCTTCGGGGAAATCGCCCGAGAGAAGCTTCAGGGCAAGCGGGTCCTGCACCAGCCGCTGGATCGCGCGCCGCATCGGCCGCGCGCCGTACTGCGGGTCGTAGCCTTCGGAGATGATGGCTTCTTTCGCCGCCGGCGTGACCTCCATCTTCAGCTTACGATCCTTGAGGAGCTTCGCGACGCTCGCCAGTTGGATATCGACGATCTGGGAGAGGTGCTCGCGCGTGAGCTGGTTGAAGACGATGATGTCGTCGATGCGATTCAGGAACTCCGGCCGGAACTGCATCTTGAGCGTATCCAGCAGGCGCTTGCGCGTATCCGCGGTGCGCTGGTCGCGGGCATGAACCGAAAAGCCGATGGTATTTTTCTCCACCATCCCGGTACCCACGTTGCTGGTCATCACGATCACCACGTTTTTGAAGCTCACCGTGCGGCCCTGGCCGTCGGTCAGGCGCCCGTCGTCGAGAATCTGCAACAGCGTGTTGAACACCTCCGGATGCGCCTTCTCGATTTCGTCGAACAGCACTACCGAGTATGGACGGCGCCGCACCTGCTCGGTGAGCTGCCCGCCTTCATCGTAGCCCACATAGCCGGGAGGCGCGCCGATCATGCGCGCCACGGCATGCCGTTCCTGGTACTCGCTCATGTCGACGCGGATCATGGCCTTGTCGTCGTTGAACAGGTACGCGGCGAGGGCGCGCACCAGCTCCGTCTTGCCGACGCCGGTGGGCCCGAGGAAGATGAAACTGCCAATGGGCCGGTTCGGATCGCTGAGGCCGGCGCGATTACGCAGGATGGCGTTCGACACGAGCCGCACGGCCTCATCCTGCCCGACGACGCGATCTTTCAGGCGCTCGGGCATATGCACCAGCTTCTGAATTTCGCCTTCCATCATGCGGGTCACCGGAATGCCGGTCCACTTGGCGACGATGCGAGCGATATCGTCCTCGCCGATCTCCTCCTTGAGCAGCGCGTTTTCCTTGATGGCCTCCAGCGCAGCTTCGGCGGTCTGGATGTCTTTTTCGATCTGCGAGAGGCGGCCGTAGCGGAGTTGGGCGGCCTTCTCCCAATCGCCGGCGCGGCTGGCCTTCTCCTCTTCCTGGCGCAGCGTGTCCTGCTCTTCCTTGAGCTGGCGAACGCGGGCGATGGCCTCCTTTTCCCGGTTCCAGCGCTCCTTGAGGACCGCCGCCTGGCCGCGAATCGCCTCGAGCTCGCTCTCCACGTGGCGGAGCCGCTCGTGCGAACCGGCGTCCTTTTCCTTGGTGAGCGCCTGGCGTTCGATCTCGAGATGGGAGATGCGCCGGTCGAGGTCGTCGATCTCGATAGGCATGGAGCCGATCTGCAAGCGCAGCGCGCTGCCGGCTTCGTCGATCAGGTCTATGGCCTTGTCCGGCAGAAACCGGTCGGTGATGTAGCGCTGCGAGAGCACCGCGGCCGCGATGATGGCCGAATCCTTGATGCGCACTCCGTGGTGGATCTCGAACTTCTCTTTGAGCCCGCGCAGGATGGCGATGGTGTCGTCGATGGTGGGCTCACCCACCATCACGGTCTGGAAGCGGCGCGCCAGGGCGGCGTCCTTTTCGACGTGCTTCTTGTATTCGTTGAGCGTGGTGGCGCCGACGCAGCGCAGCTCGCCGCGTGCCAGTGCCGGCTTGAGCAGGTTGGCCGCGTCGATGGCGCCCTCCGCCCCGCCCGCGCCCACGAGCGTGTGCAGCTCGTCAATGAAGCACAGGATCTCGCCGTTGGAATCGATGATTTCCTTGACCACGGCTTTGAGCCGGTCTTCGAACTCGCCGCGGAACTTGGTGCCGGCTATCATGCTGCCCAGGTCGATGGCGACCAGACGCTTGCCCTTGAGCTGCTCGGGCACGTCGCCGCGCACGATGCGTTGCGCCAGCCCTTCGACGATGGCGGTCTTGCCAACGCCGGGCTCGCCGATGAGCACGGGGTTATTCTTGGTGCGCCGGCTGAGCACCTGCATCACGCGCCGGATTTCGTCGTCGCGGCCGATCACGGGATCGAGCTTTCCTTGCCTGGC
>Ga0335085_10007757_pt1 | contig 16512 bp, 14 predicted proteins | sample Lox_Sample_45_FD_206712 | JGI IMG/M metagenome (GOLD analysis project Ga0335085, IMG submission 206712) | Soil microbial communities from Loxahatchee National Wildlife Refuge, Florida, United States - Lox_Sample_4.5 | ecosystem: Environmental > Terrestrial > Soil > Wetlands | place: USA...
GTCACCGCGGCGCGGCGCGCGATGTTCGTGATGAAAGACGGCAAGGTCTTCAAGAATCTGCGCCCGGCGGCGCATTAGCGGGCGGTTTCGCGCACGGCGTTAGAATAAGGGCCGATGCGTGTTCTGCCCCTGATTCTTCCCGGAGTGCTGGCGCTCGGCCTCTCCGCGCAACAGAAGCCGCTGCCCAACGGCCTTTATGCGGTATTCGAAACCTCGATGGGCAACTTCAAGGCCCGCCTGTACGAAAAGGATGCGCCCCTCTCGGTGGCGGCGTTCGTAGGGCTGGCGATGGGCACCAAGCCGTGGCTCGATCCGCAAACCAAGAAACTGGTGCGGCGTCCGCTCTACAACGACATCACCTTTCACCGCGTGGTGGAAGGCACCATGATTCAGGCGGGCGATCCGACAGGCACCGGCCGGCACAACTGCGGTTTCACCATCCGCGACGAATTCCTGCCCGGCCTGCGCTTCGACCGTCCCGGCAAACTGGCCATGGCCAACACCGGCGCGCCCGATTCGGGCGGCTGCCAGTTCTTCATCACCGTGAACCCAATGCCCTCCTGGGACGGCAAGTACGCCATCTTCGGCGTGGTGGTGGAAGGGCAGAACGTCGTAGACAAAATCAACCGCGTGAGAACGGTGGATGAGAAACCGGTCGAGCCGGTGAAGTTGCTCAGCGTGATGATCGAGCGCATTGGGCCGGAGCCGAAATCGCGCAGGAAATAGCGTTCCGGGCCGCCCGCGTCAGCAAGCAGTCTGAATCGCTGAACTAGGCCTGCGCCGCGGGCGTAGGAGCGCGCTTCGCGGCAGCCGCCGGAGCACCGGCCTTGGCGGGTTGCGCGGGCTTCGGAGTAACGGCTTCCATTGCCCGGCGGATGACGTACATCACGTACATTCCGAAAACCACGGCGATCAGCAGAGAGGTCAGTAGAAGGAATAGTCCGTCCACCGTCCCTGCCTGTCCGGTAGCGAACAGCCATACCGCCGAGCCGATTCCTAGCCCGATCATCAAAAGACTGAATAAGAATAAAAATCCACGATCCGACATCGTGCTGTGCCAAGCCCCCTCAAATGGGTGTCAGGGAAACTTCCGTCCGAAACACATTGTATAGCAATCGACCGCGCACTGGGGCGGAAGGAAGCGGGTGCGTTCGGGTACACTTGCAGGCCGCTTGCTCAGATGGAGGGCGAGGTGGATAAAGAATGCGCGGTTTTACATTGTTGCTATTGTTTGCGGTAGCGTTTGCCTGCATGACCGTCACGGCGCCGAAAGCCACGGCGCAGGTCGCGGTGGAAGTCGGACCGGCTCCGGACTGCCCGTACGGTTATTACGATGTCCCGCCGTACAATTGCGCTCCGGCGGGATATTACGGTCCAGAATGGTTTACCGACGGCGTCTTCATCGGCGTCGGCCCGTGGTTCCATGGCCCGCATGAGTTCCACGGCTACGTGGACAATCATTTTCATCCGGAACATGGCTATCACGGCCCCTACCCCCATCGCGGCGAAAGGGCCGAAGCTTCGCGGCGCGTGGATTCGGCTCACTTCCATGGCAACGAGATGCGCGATGGAAGAGGCCACGTGGTAAAGCACTAACTCGCGAAACGTATTGGACCGCCGGGGCGGTCGTTCCTGTCCCGGGTGTTCCTGCTTGCAGAGGGATGCAGGCTCGTATAGTCTGGCGCTATGGACTTGAAAGCCAGCCTGCTCCTCTGCGTATTCGGCCTGCCGGCCCTGTTGAGCGCCCAGAACAATCTGAAGACCACGGTCGAGCAGCGCTATTTCAATAGCGTGCGGCGGAATCTGGAAGCCGCGGCCGAGGCCATGCCGGCGGCCAAGTACAGCTTCAAACTCACCGATGGGCAGATGTCCTTCGGCGAATGGCTCAACCATTCGACGGAGCGCAACTATGCCGATTGCGCGGTGCTCAAGGGCGAGGCCGCGCCGGATGCGGCCAAGAAAGTGCCTGCGTTGAAAGAGAAAGCGGAAGTCAGCCAGGCGCTGAAGGATTCGCTGGCCTACTGCGCGGCGGCCCTGGAGGGAATCGACGACCAGAAGGTGCTGGCCTCGCCGCAGATGACTTACTCGCTGCTGCACATCGTGGTACACAACAACGAAATCTACGGCAACATCGCCGGATACTTGCGATCGAGCGGCATCGTACCTCCATCGACCGCGGCGCGCGGGGGGCAGAAGAAGTAAGCCGCGAGCGGAACGGGGCCCGTTTTCACCGCAGAGTCACGGACGTCGCGGAGGAAGCGCGAAGGAAACACGGAGGAAGACGAGAGGTTCCGCGTTTCCTCGGCGATCTTGGCGGCTCTCCGGGAAGCTCCCCTCGCTTATCTCCGCGCTTCCTCCTCAACCTCCGTGGCTCTCTCGGAAATCTCTTCTTCCTCTCCCTGCTTTTGTCCGCACCCGCCGCGCCTCTGTGGTCAAGCGCTGCCGGCCCGAACCACCCCATTTTCATCGTGGCGGGTGCGAACGCGCCCCATGCCGGCTCCGCGGTGAAGGGCCTCAACGTCCGGCGTCCGTCTGGTCCCATAAACGGCGCCTCGCCGTTCGGGCTCTGCAGTGAACCGGCGCCGATTCGGATTAGCGAAAATTAACCGCAAATTCATTGCGGCGCAGGGTTTGCCTGCATAGAATCGAGTGATGATGAAAACCCGCATTGCTGCTGTCGTCCTCGGTTCGACGTTGTTCCTGGCGGGCGTTGCCCTCGGACAGCGCGTCAACCCAAAGCGCCATCCCAACCTGTCCGCCGCGCAGGAACTCTGCGAACAGGCCTTCGAGAAACTTACGGCCGCCCAGCGCGCCAATGAATACGACCTCAAGGGGCACGCCGCCAAGGCCAAGGAACTGCTGGAGCAGGTCAATCAGCAGATCAAGGAAGCGGCCGCCGCGTCCAACGCCCGCTAGCAGGGCCTGAAGAAGGTTGAAAGGCGAAAGCGCCTGTCCCACAAACAGCCGCCATCACTGGCAATTGAACAGAGTGCCGAATTCGGCGCTCATCGTAAACCCTGGATCCGTCAGCGCGCTGGTGCCCATCATGTTGATGCGCGTCTGCGCGCCCGCCGCGCCCTGGAACAATAGTCCAGGGCCGCCGCCGTTGGCGATGCGCAGCCAGTAGTTGTAGCCGGCGGTGTCGCGATCGCGCCCCAGGATCAGGAAATACAGCATGGAGATATACAGGCTGTTGCTGTGATCGGTCGTGAAGCCGCCGGTGGACTGAAACTCATTGGCTTGCGCACCGATCGCCGCGGCGATGCTGCTGGTGGCCGGATAGCCGATCAGAGTCTGAAACCAGTTCGCCAGACCCTGGCTTTCCGCGCTGGCGATCTCCCCCCCCAGCGGCCCGCGGTTCAGCAGGTTGTTGTACAGGGTCGAGACGGTGTCTGGGGTGGCTGAGTTGTTGGCTCCCAGTAGCGACGTGTACAATCCGGCAACCGATTGCGTCCCGGCGCGAATGGCCGACGCCGCCGACCAGAACTGCGCATAAGTAGGCGGCGCGCCGGTGGCGGCCTGATACGCGGCCATCACCGCAAAGTTGGTGTTGAAGTCCTCCGCGCTGGCGACAAAGGAATCGGTCATCTGGCCGAGCGCGGCGGTTCCGCTGGTAGCGCCGGCGCCGGTCCAGAAACCCTGACCGCTCGCGTCCGGATCGCGCCCCAGCACCGACTGGTACAGCACGCGGACGTCGCGGAGGAGCACCGGATCATTGGCGGCGTTTTCGATTACCGAGATGGTGGTGGAACCGCCGTTGGACGACGACACTGTGATGGAACCGTTTCGTGGGATCAGGTAGGGGTTGGCCAAAGCCACGAAAGTCACCGTGTTGCCACTCATGGTGGCGGTGAGCCAGTGATTCGGAAGGCTCGCCGGTAACTGGCAGCGCCCGGGTCCAGGGTAAGTGGGTGCGGCGACGGCGGTCAGAGTGCCGCAGTTGTTTTTGGTGGTGATGGAAGCGTTCTGGGGAATCTCCGGCAGCACTCCGCCGGAGGTGGCCGTACCGTATTCGCTGAGGAAAACTGCGTTGCCGGAGGTCAACGAGCAAGGCAGCAGAATTTGCGCCGCTGCGGGAATGCATGCCAGGAAGACTACCAGGAAGATCGGCAGCACGTGCCGGAAGGCAGTGTACCGGGACACCGAACAGGGAACTTGAGCCATGGCAATTCTCTTTCTGTGCGATTTCACACCGAAGAATAGGTGATCGCACCGGGCGCGTCAAGGCCCCGCCGGTTAGCGTTTTTGATAAATGCGCACGTAATCGACTTCAAACCGCGCCGGGAACGCCGTTGCCGATGGATCGCCGCCCGATGTTCCGCCGATAGCGAGGTTCAGCAGAATCGAATGCGCCTGCCGGAAGCCATTGAAGCCATCGGGATTAGCGGTCTGATTCAGGTCCGCGTCATTCAGGACTTCGCCATCGACGCTGATGGTGATGCGCTGCTCGTCCCAGTCCATGCGCCAGACGTGGAACTTCGCGGACCAATCGGGGTCGCTGAAAGATCCGATGGGCTTGCGCCGGGTGACCGAAGTGGTGCGGTACAAACCGCCGGATGCTGCCCAGATGAGATTCGCCAGCAGCGTGCCGCGGTAATACTCCATGATGTCGGTCTCGCCGTTATTCGGCCAGCGGCGTTCCACGCCCAGGGTCCAGAATGCCGGCCACAGCCCGGCGCGCGTATCGATGCGGCCGCGCATTTCGAAGCGTCCGTAACGCCAGCTGGCGATGCCTTTGGTGATGAGGCACGCCGAGGTGTACTCGGCGAACTCGCGGCTGGCTTTCCATTCCGCGGTGTCCTTGAGGTGGTTCGGATTTTTCTTGTGTTCGCGGCGCGCTTCGATGATCAACAGACCGTTTTCGCACCAGGCGTTTTCGGGCTGATACCACTGCAACTCCTGGTTGCGCACGAAGCCGGTTTCATAGGTCCATTTGGCCGGGTCGGGGCGGCCGTCGCGATTGAATTCGTCGGACCAGACCAGTTTCCACTCGGGCGCCTGCGCCGCGGCAGGCAGGGCCAGCAGGAGGCCGGCCCACACGACGGCTGGCTTCATGAGTTAATTATCCGAGGGCATTTTCTCGCACTGCTCGACGATGATGCGCTTCATCGGCTCTTTGCGCCGCTCGAGTTTCAGACCCATTGCTTTGAGCGCCGTAAAAATCGAGCCGCCGGGTTCGGAAGCTTCCGGCGCTTTCGAGGGGTCCGCCGCCCCGGCAGCGGCCTGCGCACCCGGACCGCCGAAGCGGCGCTGCACTTCCATCACTTCCGCCATCGAGATATCGAACGCCACGTCGTATTTGCCTTTCAGGTTGGTAGCGTTCACGATCGGCTCTTCGGTCAGCGGCGAGAGTCCGTCGGCCAGTTCATCCATGGTCAGGCCGGACGAATCGAAGTGCAGGTACTTGCCATCGGGCGTCGGAGTGACGGTCTGCTTGTGTCCGGCACCGTCCGACACGGTTCCGCCGCCGCCCTTATTGATGTTGACGCTGGCGGTGCTGCTGCCGGAAACTCCAGCCGTCTGCCCCGTCTCGTCGGCCGTGCTGGTGGACTTCAGCTTCGCACCGCCTTCGGCCACCACCATGGCGTAAACCGGTCTCTGCTCGTTTTCGATGCGCACCTTCAACTTGAAGCGGTCGGCCAGCAATTTCTGCAGCATCGCCGGCACCTGTTCCTTGGTGGCGCCTTCCGGCAGATTCGCCACGATGTCGAAGGCCTGGCCGCTGGTGAGGAACGGCGGCCCCTGCACCTGATACATCTTCACGTCGTACGCCTTCATGATCAGTTGCAGCAGGCGGAAATTGCCGATATCCACCCGTGCGCCATCGATGCGCATGCCGACGTGCAGTTTCCCGGATTGCACCATGGCCGCGGTAATCGGCTCCGACGGTTTGATGGACGCTACCTCGAACGCCGGTGTCGGTTGTCCCCATAAGGGCGCGGCCGCCAGCACTACGACGATGCCGAGGGCCGGTAGTTTCATATTTGTTACAACAGCTTTTTTCACGATAAGGTTATTGTCCGCTACGCCCGAATTGAAAGCAAACGGAGGCTAGTTCCGCTGGGCGCGAATGCGGGCCAGCGCGGCGGACTGCCCGGAAGGGGCGTACTCCAGGATGGCACCCTGCGAAACCAGCATGCGGGTCAGTTCCTTCGTGTCGACATCCTGCACGCTGCTTCCGCCGCGGATGGCCAGAGCCGCCGCCACTCCCGCGGCGTGCCCCAGGATCATGTATTGCGGTTCCATGCGCAGCGTGCTGTACGCCACGTGGCTGGCCGAAAAGCACACCGGCACCAGCAGGTTGGAGGCTTCTCCGCGTTTGGGCACCAGGATGCGATACGGGATCTGGTACGGCGTCACGGGCACCTGCATGTCGCCTTCGTTGCGCACGAAACCGGCCGCGTTCACGACCCGCTGCACATTGTGCGAATCGCTGTTGTAGGATCCCATGCCGATGGCGTCCGGCTTGCGCAGATCGGTCTGAATATCTTGCTGCGTCATGACGTATTCGCCGATCATGCGGCGCGCCTCGCGGATATAAAGCTGCCACGGGAAATTGCCGTTGTCGGTGAACTCGTCCTTCGCCAGACCCCAACGGTTCATCTCGGCGCGCAGGTTCGCGGGGACGGCGGGGTCGTGGGACAGGAACCAGAGCAGGCCCTTGGTGTAATCTTCGTGGGCGCGATAAATCTCCGCGCGGCGGGCGTAACTACCCTCCGGAAACTCCCAGCTTCCGCCGATATAGTCGGTGGAGAACGGGCCGTTATTATTGATATCCGCCTTATGATTGGGAATCGGACCGATGGACAACACGTCGGCCATGCGCAGGCCGGGCTGACGTTCGAGCAGCCGGCGGAAAAGCTCGTAACGTTGCGGATCGTAGCGTTCTGGTTTTGGATAGGGTGCCTGGTTGGCCGGATCGTCGGAAAAGACCATCCGGAAGTTGTAAGCCTGCACCTTGCGGTCGGCCGACCCTGGCACGCCCGCCGGCGACCCCGAGATTTCCGGCAGCAGTTTGCCATTGGCATCAGGCTTAAGGTTCACCAGAAACTGATGTTTCGGCGTTTCGTCCCGGACGCCCGCCAGCGACTCGTGGTATTGCGCCTGGCTCTCCCGCCCCCAGGTATAGGTAACGCGGGCGGCCGCCATCAGGTCGCCTTCGTAGGAGGCATCGGCAAAAATCTTCGCGGTGAAGCTGTCGCCGTTTTCGGTCGCCAGTAAGACCACGCGTCCGCCCTGCATTGTCACGCCGTCTTTTTCGCGCAGGCGATGGCCGTACAGCACCGTCACGCCGGCTTCGCGGAGCATGGTTTGAAAAATGTTCTCCGCCACATGCGGCTCGACATACCAGGCGATGTCCTGAAGGTATTGCGGCAGGGAGTAGTAAGTCCCGGCGCGCCAGTAAAACTCGAGAGAATCGCCGCCGATGACTTCGCGCTTACCCACATCGGTATGGGACAGGCCTGACGACACCATGCCGCCCACATGCCGGCCCGGTTCGAGCAGGACCGTCTTCAGGCCCATGCGAGCCGCGCTGACCGCGGTAATCGCGCCTCCGGCGGTACCGCCGTAGACCACCACATCGTAACTGGCGGCAGTTTGTCCCGCCAGCCCGCAGGCGGATAGTAGCAGTGCGGCTGCGATGCGGAATGGCCGCCGCCTGGCCCGGCTTTTACAGGGCAGTAGCATCAGACTTTGCAAGCCTGTCTCGTGGCAACTGGTACAATGCAAGCTTTGGATTCGCCGGCTCGCGGCGGGTCCTCTATATGCTCAGCAGGATACCGCACCGCTGAACGAGGCACACTATGTTGTTCCAGAACCGATGCCGTTCCACGCGCTGGGCAAAACTGGCCGCCGTGGCATTCATGCCGCTTGCCGGGATTGCCCTGCACGCGGCTGAGGACCGCATCTCCGGCCCGGTCGACCTGAGCCGCACCACTGTCCTGTCGGGACAGGTGCACCCGATGGCGCGGCCGGAATTCGACCAGGGTCCGGTCGATCCGTCGATGCCGATGAACCGCATTACGGTTCTGCTGCGCCCGGATCCGTCGCTCGACGCATTTCTCGAAGAACTCCATACGCCTGGCTCGCCGAATTATCGCAAGTTTCTGACGCCCGAGCAGTTCGGGGAGCGCTTCGGCGCCGGCTCGGGAGATTTGGCAACTCTGCGTAAATGGCTTGAGTCCGCGGGACTCAAGGTCACCGATTTGGCGCGCGGCCGCCATTGGCTGGCGGTCACCGGCGATGCGGCATCCGCCGGCCGCGCTTTCCACACCGAGTTCCATCGCTATCGCGTCAGCGGCAAGATGCACTTCGCCAATGCCACCGAACCCTCGATCCCCGCGGCCTTCCGTTCGGTGGTGGCGGGCATCTACGGCCTGCACGATTTCCGTCTGCAACCGTTGGCGGTTGCCGCCAAACCTTTCGGTGCTCATCCTGACGCCAACATCGGCGCCTCGCATTTCCTCGCTCCGGACGATTTCGCCACGATCTTCGATATCAGTGCGCTCTACAGCGCCGGGATCGACGGAACCGGCCAAAACATCGCCGTGGCCGGGCAAACCGCACTGAACCTCTCCGACATCCGGAATTTCCGCAGCCGCTTCAACCTGCCTCCGTCCGACCCGCAACTGGTGCTCGTGGGACGAAGTCCTGGCAATCTCGGCGGACTCGAACTGGCCGAGGCCGATTTGGACATCGAATGGTCCGGGGCCACCGCGCCAAACGCCAACATCATCTTCGTCTATTCCGACGACGCGTTCACTTCGGCCGAGTACATCATCGATCAGAACCTGGCGCCGGTGATGACCTTCAGTTTCGGGGCATGCGAGCAAAGCACCACACCCGCCTTCCACTACATCGCGCAGCAGGCCAATGCCCAGGGCATCACCTGGATGGCCGCCTCGGGGGATGCCGGTACGGCCACCTGCGACGTCATTTACGGCTCGCCGACGCCGCAAAGCTCGTTGGGGATCAGCGCGTCTTTTCCGGCGGACTTCCCGGAAATCACCGCGGTCGGCGGCACCCGGCTCAACGAAGGCGCGGGTACCTACTGGGCATCCACCAACGATGGCAACGGCGGGTCAGCGCTATCCTACATTCCGGAAATGGCTTGGAACGATTCGGCCGAGCGCAACGACCTCGCCTCCACCGGCGGCGCCCCCAGCCTGATTTTTGCGCAGCCCGTCTGGCAAACCGGCCCCGGCGTCCCCATGGACGGCGCCCGCCACGTCCCCGATGTGTCCTTTCCAGCTTCGCCCGATCATGACGGCTACGAAGTGATCACCGGCGGCGCCCTCAACATTTTCGGCGGCACGTCGGTGTCGTCTCCCGCCTTCGCCGGCGTGCTGGCGCTGTTGAATCAATACCTAACGTCCAAAGGGGTGCTGGCCAAACCCGGCCTCGGCAACATCAACCCGGACCTGTACCGCCTGGCGCAATCCTCCAGCGGCATCTTCCACGACATCACCGCGGGCGACAATCAGGTCCCCTGCGTGCAAGCCAGTCCGGGATGCGTCAACGGAATGGTGGGCTACAGCGCCGGCCCCGGTTACGACATGACCACCGGGCTGGGCTCGGTGGATGTGAACAACCTGGTCACTCAATGGAGCACTGCCAACGCTTCCACCGTCAGCCTCAGCGCGACGCCCACCAGCGCGGGACTCGGCGACACCGTCCAATTGACGGCTACGGTCAGCGGCGGCGGCGCGGTGCCTACCGGGACGGTCAACTTCCTGTCGAATAGCGTGAACCTCGGCAGCGCCACGCTTGCGGGTGGCGTTGCGACGGTCAGCCTCACCGGCGTTCAACTTGCGGGCGCGGGTGGCGTGGTGACCGCGCTCTATAGCGGCGACGCGGTTTATGACGGCTCGGGCGCCACCACGAAGGTCGGTATCACGATGCCTGCAAAAGGTTCGGCGGTGGTCCCGACGCTTTCACCGCAACCGGTCTTTGCCAACCAGAACCTGGCCGGGAATTACTGGCTCTACGATATTGTCCTCGCCAACCTCACGAGCACAGCCACCACCCTGACCGGCTTCGTTATTGACGGGACGGACGAAAGCTCGCAGATCCCGGTGTGGTTCGGGTCGAACAAAATCGGCGCGAACGGTTCGCTTTCCACCAGCCTCGAGGCCACCGGGTTGGTCCCGCCGGTGAACCGGGTTTTCACCTTCAGCGGAACTGACGCCGATGGCACGCTGTGGACCCAATCCATCACCGTGCCGTTCCTCGGCCCCGCCGGCCCCTCGCTGTTCCCGCAGATTTCGCTGACCGCCACGCCGGCATCGGTCGTCGAGAATCCGCAGGCTGACCCCACGTGCCGCTGGGCGGCGCAATTGACCATTCAGGAAAAATCCGGCTTCCCGGTGGTGCTGAGCCGCTTCAGCGCCGGCGGGACCGACTTCAGCACTTCCATTTCGAAGATGTTCGGGACCAACCGGCTGGCGCCCTACGGAACTCTGCAAGCCACCTGGTGCGCCGCGAACCTGACGCCGCCCGCGACCCAAACGGTGACGGTTTCGGGCTCGACCAACGCCGGGTCGATCAGCGCTACCGCTACGGTGCAGTTCGCCGCGCCATCATCGAATGCGGCGACGTTTACGGTCAGCCCGGCGTCGATCACCATCCCGGCCGGCAGTGACCTATCCGGTGTAGTGCCAGCGAAGTTGTCTCTGAACTTCACCGGCAACCAGCCGCAGTGGACCATCACGGTCCTGCCGGTGAATGGCAGCGCGTCGTGGCTCAGCGTCAGCGCAGTTTCGGGCAGCGGACCGGCGCAGATCAGTCTCGCGCCTCAGGCTTCGGCGCAGCGCGCGATTTCGGCGCAGACCACCGCCGGGTTGCTGCAGGCGATGTTACTGATCCAGTCGCCGGACGCCATTCCGCAGTACCTGACGGTTCCGGTGTCGCTAGTCATCGGCGCGTCCACAAGCACTTCCATCGCGGGCGCGGCCAATAACGCGTCCGCGGCGCCGACCTTCGCACCGGGCGAGCAGATCGCGGTCTATGGCACGCAACTGGCTCCTGCACGCACGGCTGCCGGGGCCAGCAGGTTCCCATTGCCGCTGACGCTGGCGGGTGTCTCCGCGACAATCAATGGGGTGTCCGCGCCTTTGTACTATGCTTCGCCGGGGCAACTCGATTTACAGATCCCCTATGAAACCGCGGCTGGTTCGGCCACGCTGGCCGTAAACAACAATGGCCAGGTCGCCACCTTTCTGCTGACGGTCGCGCCCACCGCGCCGGGGCTTTATGGCATCTGGACCGTGGGCGGCTTGCCCGCGACCAGCGCGAATCCCGGCGACTTGTTGGTGGCCTACATGACCGGGGACGGGGACGTTACGCCCAGCCTCGCCACCGGCGCGACGCCATCTTCGTCCACCGTCACGGGATTCCTGCCGAAGCCGCGGCAGGCGGTTTCCATCAGCGTCGGCGGAGTGACGGTGCCGTCGAACCAGGTGCTCTTCGTCGGCATTCCGCCCGGCGTGGCCGGTGTCACGCAGATCAATTTCACGGTTCCGGCGAGTGTGCCGGCGGGCAAGCAGGCGGTCGTGGTGACGGTCGGAGGAGTTGCCAGCCCTCCGGTGAGTCTGAATATCGGCGGCGGCTCGGCGCAGTAGTTACTTCCAATCCTCCCCATGAGTGGGGCGGAACTCGCGGGTGCTGAAGATCCGGAAACGACCTCCGGGACGCGCCACCTTCAGCACCAGCGCCACTTCGAAGCGCGGACCCTGGAAATACGAGATGCGGATGCGGTGCGCGCCGGCCGCCAACTCCGCGCTTTCCACCAGCGTCATCGCGGGATGAACGCCGTCATTATCGATCACCAGCCGGTCGTCGATGTAGAGCTTCGAGCCGTCGTCGGAAAGCAGCGAGAACTGGTAAATGCCGGGCTGGTCGATCCAGAAGCGGCCGTTGTAGTCGATGGCGAACCACTCGAAGCGGTTGGTCACGCCGGGGAAGCCTTCGTGGAAACTCCGCGGCGGAACGTTCAGCGAGGTCGTGTAGATGCTGCCCTTCGCCTTCAGCCTGGCGAAGTCGGGGAGCCGCTGCGAGTTGTGTTTGATCAGGTAGACCTTGCCTTCGAGGCCACTGGTGTCCACGACCGTGACGCCGAAAGTGGGATGCTCCGGATCCGGCGGCGCCTCCTGCGCGAATGCCGCGAGCGCCAGGACAGCGGCTGCAATGATCCGGCGCGCCCGCGCGCCTGCCGCCCCGATCAAGGCGCACCTTCGACCCGAGAACCGTACCGCTTGCTTGGCTCGTGCCTCTGTTGCGGGTTCCCGCGCGGCGACCGAGGAAGCGGTCCAGGGCGTTTTGATCTGGATTGGCGGCTCTCCCCGCTCCATACCTCAGCATAAGCGGATTCGCCCGTTTAAAATATGGGCTTGTCTCCTCCCTTGCTCGATTTCCAAAATGTAACCGTGATGCGCGGCGATCGGACCGCGCTCGACGGCATCAGTCTGTGCGTGGCTCAGGGCGAGCACGCAGCTATCCTGGGGCCGAACGGCTGCGGCAAGTCCACGCTCATCAAGGTGATTTCGCGTGAGCTGTATCCGCGGCTAAAGCCCGAGCCGTGGTTGCTGCGCATCATGGGCCGCGACCGTTGGCACCTGTTTGAACTGCGCCACCATCTCGGGATCGTCTCGAACGACTGGATGGCGCTGTGCACGCGCGACTATCCGGGATTCGAGATCGTGCTCTCCGGCTTCTTCGGCAGCGTGGGTATCTGGCCCAACCACCACGTCACATCCGAGATGGAGGAAAAGGCGCGCGCGGTGATGGAACTGCTCGAAATTCCGCACCTCGCCGAACGCAATACGGGAGAAATGTCTTCGGGCGAGGCGCGGCGTATCCTGATCGGCCGGGCGTTGGTGCACGATCCGCAGGCCCTTATGCTCGACGAACCGACCACCAGCCTGGACCTGCATGCCACCCACGAACTGCGCCGCATCCTGCGCAAACTGGCTGCGTCGGGTGTAGGCATCCTGATGGTGACGCATCACCTGCCGGACATCATCCCGGAGATTGGCCGCGTGGTGATGCTGCGCAATGGGTCGGTGTATGCCGATGGTCCTAAGCATGCCCTGCTGGAGTCCGGCAGGTTGTCCGGGCTGTTCGGCGTGCCGGTGGAGGTGCTGGAGCGCGGCGGGTATTACCACGTGCTGTAGCTTACCATTCGGGAGCGGTTACCGAACGTGCTTCAGCGCGTCCAGGCACCAGTGGTACGCCGCGGCTGCGAACAAACCGGCAGTCGGGACGGTGCATACAGCCGAGGTCACACACATCGCCTTGACCGGCCGGCTCTGTCGCTTGCGGGTCCAGAAGATGGCCATCGGCACTACCAGAAGCCACTGCACGAAACCCCAGTAAATGAGCATAAGGAAGCCAATCGCCTGCCGCCGGTCCACCGCTTTGGGAGAGGCGCCGGGATGCTCGTGATCCCAAGCCAAGAACGTAGCGCCGCAGAGCACCACCAGCAATTGGAAGAACAACGACGCGGCGATGCCCTTGAAAGATCCACCGCGGTCAAGCGGCGCCGAACGCGGAACCTGCATCGGGCGATTTTGTGAGAGCGTGACCACTTCACTTCATTCATGCTTCCAATCCGCCGCATATTTGGATCACACGGAAATTTCGTTACCATAAGAGCGTGCCCCAGCGGATATTCGAAGGCGTGCTGCCCGCGTTGGTAACGCCCTTTCGCAACGACGAACGCATCGATTTCAATGCCTGGCAGTCGGTCATCGATACCCAGATCGCGGCGGGGGTGCATGGTTTGTTCGTGTGCGGATCGGCTGGGGAGTTCTATTCGCTCTCAAACGAAGAGCGCCGCGTGGCGCTGCGATTCTGCCGCCAGGCCGCTGCCGGTCGCGTGCCGGTGTACGGCAATGCGGGCGCCATCACCACGCGCGAATCCATCGACCTGGCGCAGGCAGCCCAGGCGGCCGGCGTGGATGTGGTGGTCGTGGTCACGCCGTATTACTTAAAGCCTTCGCAGGACGAATTGGCGGAGCACTTCATCGAAATCTGCCGCGCGGTGAACCTTCCCGTGGTGGCCTACAATTTTCCGCTGCACGGCGGCGTCGAGTTGGCGGCTGAAACACTCGGCCGGATTGCCTCCGCGTGCGACAACCTGGTCGGCATCAAAGACTCGAGCGGCCGCCTGGAGCAGGCCCTGGCCTACCTCGATTGCGTTCGCGGACGGCGGCTGGCAGTGTTCGAAGCGTACGATAATCTGATCCTGCCCGCGATGCAGCGGGGCTGTCCGGGCACGGTAACGGCGTCGGCGAATCTCTGTCCGAAGTTGTTCGTAGATTTATATGACGCGCACCGCGCCGGCCGCACCGAAGAGGCCGCCCGCCTGCAATCAGTGGCCACCGAAGTCGGCGAATTGCATGGCCTGCACACCTTTCCGGCGGTAATCAAAGAAGCCATGCGGATGGCCGGGATGCCGGTGGGTCCGTGCCGCCGGCCGATTCACCCCATCCCAGAGGCGGTGCGGCAGCGGGCAGCCGCAATCATTGAGCGTCTGCGCACACAAAATTATCTCCCCGAAACCGGCCGCTTCGCCGCGGCCTGAGGCATCCAATCATCATGCCTGCAAATCGGCTGGAACGCGAGAAGAGTCCCTACCTGTTGCAACACGCGCACAATCCGGTGGATTGGTACGCCTGGGGTGAAGAGGCGTTCGCCAAAGCCCGCGCGGAGGACAAGCCCATCTTTTTGTCGATCGGCTATTCGACCTGCCACTGGTGCCACGTGATGGAGCGCGAATCGTTCGAAAACGAGCGCATCGCCGAGCTGCTCAATCGCGATTACGTTTCCATCAAGGTGGATCGCGAAGAGCGTCCCGATGTGGATCGCATCTACATGACCTTCGTGCAGGCCACCACCGGTGGAGGCGGATGGCCGATGTCGGTGTGGCTCACGCCTGATTTGCAGCCGTTCTTCGGCGGCACGTATTTTCCGCCCGAGAACCGTTACGGACACCCCGGCTTCGCTTCGGTGCTGCAGCAGATCGCCGATGCGTGGCGCAAGGAGCGCGGCCGGATTGTGGAATCGGCTCGCGATGTGGTGCAGCAGCTCAGCAAACACGCGGCGGTCGAAGCGGACCGCGGGGGTCCGGTCGATCGGGCGATGCTGGACCACGGATTCCAGATGTTCCGCCGCACCTTCGACACGCAGCTCGGCGGCTTCGGCGGCGTACCGAAATTTCCGCGGCCCACGGTGTTCAATTTCCTGCTGCGCTATTGGTTTCGGACGCGCAACAACGAGGCGCTCGACATGGTGCTGCTGACGCTGCGCGAGATGGCCAAGGGCGGCATGCACGATCAGCTCGGCGGGGGCTTTCACCGCTACTCCGTGGATGAACGCTGGTTCGTGCCGCATTTCGAAAAGATGCTGTACGACCAGGGCCAGCTCGCGGTGTCGTACCTCGAGGCGTTTCAGATCACCGGAGAGGCGCAGTACGCCGAGACGGCGCGCCGCACCCTGGACTATGTCCTGCGAGACATGACCGGTCCTGAGGGCGGCTTCTACTCCGCCGAGGATGCCGATAGTGTCATCAACCCCGATGAGCCGTCCGTGAAAGGCGAGGGCGCCTTCTATATCTGGTCCGCCGAGGAGATCCGCGAACTGGTGCCGCAGCCGGCCGCGGAGTGGTTCTGCCTGCGCTACGGCGTGGCCGACGGCGGCAACGTGGCGCAAGATCCGCACCACGAATTCACCGGCCGCAACATTTTGTACCAGGCGATGACAGTGGAGGAGACCGCCGCGCAGTTTGAGCGGCCGGTGGAGGAAGTGCGCGAGGCGCTCGACAGCGCGGCGCGCGTTCTGCTGGAGACGCGGGCCAAACGCGTCCGGCCGCATCTCGACGATAAGGTCCTGACCGCCTGGAACGGGCTGATGATTTCGGCGTTGGCGCTGGCGGGAGCGGTCTTGGAAGAGCCGCGCTATGCCGAGGCGGCCCGGCGCGCGGCCGATTTCCTGGCGAGCCGGATGTTCGACCCGGTCACGGGCGTCCTGCTGCGCCGCTACCGGCAGGGCGATGCGGCGATCCCAGGCTTTCTCGACGATTACGCGCTTTTCGCGCAAGCTCTGATCGATCTCTACGAGCGCCAGTTCGATCTGCGCCATCTGGAGTTGGCTGTGCACATCACCGAGGAGATGTGCCGGCGCTTCGAGGATGCGGCCCACGGCGGCTTCTACAGCTCTGCTGAGGGCGATGCCAGCCTGGTGATCCGGATCAAGGACGATTACGATGGCGCGGAGCCATCGGGGAACTCGGTCGCGGCGATGAACCTGCTGCGGCTGGCGGAGCTGACCGGCCGCGAGGATTTTCGCAAAGCCGCGGAGCGTACCATGGCGGCGTTCGGGTCACGGTTGGCGCATGCGCCGGTGGCGTTGCCGCAGTTGCTATGCGGCTGCGAACGAATCCTCTCGGGGACGCGGGAGATTGTGATTGCCGGAGCGCCCGCGGCGCCGGATACACAAGCCCTGCTGCGGACC
>Ga0335085_10007759_pt1 | contig 16507 bp, 13 predicted proteins | sample Lox_Sample_45_FD_206712 | JGI IMG/M metagenome (GOLD analysis project Ga0335085, IMG submission 206712) | Soil microbial communities from Loxahatchee National Wildlife Refuge, Florida, United States - Lox_Sample_4.5 | ecosystem: Environmental > Terrestrial > Soil > Wetlands | place: USA...
GACCCGGACGGCGAGGGCCAGTGCGTCCGACGGCCGGGCATCGATCTCGATCGTCCGATCGCCGGACTCGAGGACGAGGCGGGCATGGAAGGTCTCGTCCGAGAGCTCGGCGATGACGACCCGTCCGACGCTCACCCCGAGCTCCGCCAGCACCGATGCGAAGAGGTCGTGGGTCTGCGGCCGCTCGGGGGTCAGGCCCTGGAGCCGCATCGCGATCGCGCTCGCCTCCCAGGCGCCGATCCAGATCGGCAGATAGCGCTCGTGGTCGGGCTCCTTGAGGATGACGACGTGCCGGCTCGATGGCATGTGCACCCGCACGCTCTCGACGACCATCTCGACCAGCCCGTCGGCCATGGCCCGATTATCCCCCAGGCGCCGGTCCGTCGACCCGGAGTCGGGGTCCGGGCCGGCTCAGGGCTTCGCCGAAGGCGAGGCCTTGACCGAGCCGGAGGCGGACGGTGCCGCCGATCCGGACGGCCCGGCCGACGGTGACGCCGATGGCGACGCCCCAAGGTTGGCCTCGAGGACGGCGGTCATGAGCTGGTCGTGATCGATCCACGTGACCGAGGCGGGTCCATCCTCGATCCCGGCGGTATAGACGACCCCGCGGACATCCGACCAGGCGCCACCACGACCGGTGACGCGGTACTGCTCGACGTACGAGCCATCGGTCTTGTCGATCGCCACGAACCGGGCGTTCGGCCGGTCGTAGCCGTAGATGACGCCGGTCCGCTTCGCGTCGCCCGACCCGATGAGGGTGTAGCTCGGGGCGGAGCGGAGGAGCGTGTCGCCCGGCCCGGCGGCCCGCCAGCCATCGTCGCGACCACCGACGAAGCGCTCGATCGTCCCGCCGTCGGCGGCCCAGATATCGCCGTCGATGTAGAGGTCGGTGAAGCCCGACACGTCGCGGGCCGTCGCCAGCCGGCCGGTCGGATCGTCCGGGTAGCCGCTCCCGTCGGCGGCCGGGGAATACGTCAGGATCTGGCGCGAGGAGGGGTCGACCACGTACAGGTTGTAGAGCGAGCAGTCGGCTCGGCAGAACGTCCCGATCGCGAGGATGTCGTCGCCCCAGCTGGCCGAGTCCTTGACGCGGACCTGGCGGACCGTCCCCCGGCCGTTCTTGTCGGCCGGCGTCCAGCGCCACAGCTGGTCGGTGGTGTCCAGGACGAGGAGGTCGTTCCCGCCGACGCTCAGGAGCTTCGGCTCGCCGACGGTGATGCCGCCGATCTTGTCGCCGGCTCGCAGGATCGCCGTCGCCTCGCCCGCCTTGGCGTCGATCCGGAGGACGGCCTTCGACCCGCCGTCGATGACGAAGGCCTTGCCATCCGGACCGCGGACGAGGGCCGTCAGGTCGACCGGCGGATCCGACGTCGGGAAGCCGAACAGGATCTGGGGCGTCACCTCGACGACCCCGTAGAGGGTGTCCAGGCCGGTCGCGACACGGGTCTTGAGCGGTGTCGTCGTCGAGGTCGGGACGCCCGAGGTCTCGGCCGCGTCGAGCTGGCGGTAGGCGTCCTCGAGGAGGTCCTTCGCCCGGCCGGGATCGCCGGTCACGAGGTCGACCCCCGGCGCCCAGACCGTGGCGATGTCGTCGCGTGCCGTCTGGAGGGCCCGCTGGCCGGCGGTCAGCGAAGCGACCGACTGGTGCGGCGCGTTGCCCGCAGCGACCCAGACCGCGAAGCCGAGCCCGGCCGCGACGACGACGAAGGCGAGCAAGGCGACGGCCGCCCGGCGGCGCGTCTCCTGGCGGGTCGCGAACGGCGTGACCCGGGTCATCGGCGGGGATCGGTGCGGCAGCCGATCCTGGACGCCACGGACCATGCGGCCCGCCCACCCGCCGGCGGCGACGCGAGCCTGTCGCGCGCCGGCCGACACCGCGGCCACGCCATCGGTCACGCTGTCGGCGAGCGGGATCGGCGAGTGGTCAGGCAGGCCCGCGAGCGGCTCGTCGGGCCGGACCGGGATGAGCGCCCGAGGCTTCTCGATGGCCGACACCTCGGTCGCCTCGATCGCGATGACGCCGTCGCTCCCCTTGCCGCCGGCAGCGATGAACCGCTGGTGGAGCTGCTCCATCGCCGGCTGGGGATGGAGAGTGACCAGGAGGTCCTTCAGCTCGTCCGGGCCCAGACGCCCGACGACGTTCGGGGAGACGAGGACGAGCGAATCGCCGACGTTGATCTCGCCGCGCCAGATGTCGGGCGTGAGCTCGGCCGTCGGCAGGCCCCGATCGCGATGCGGGTCCGGGAGGGTCGAGAGCCGGGCGCTCCGGATGAGGTAGGCCTCGGCCGGGCCGACGGTCGCGACGTACAGCTCGGCGCCCCGGATGACCGCCACCGCGACCCCGATCGGCCCGCCGTTCGGACCGCTGCCGAGGCGGTCGTGGTGGGCCAGCCGCTTATTGGCCTGGGTCAGGACCTTCTCGAGGCAGACGCGGATGCCGGCCGATTCGTCGTAGTAGTACTCGTCCCGCATCGACTCGGCCGCCTGCCGGGTCGCATCCCTCGCCCGGGACCCGGCGACCGTCGACGTCACGAGGAGGTAGAGGCTGCCCTTCGAGCGGGCGATCGAGCCGATCGTCGGCTCGACCACGATGACGGCGTCCGGCGAGTCCGGCGTCCGATCGCGGTCGGCGACGACGCCGAGCTTCAGGCTGAGCCGCGGGGCCATGGTGCGGGGAGGGTCCCTCGGTCTGGCCACCATCGCCGCACGGTGACGCGGCACGGCAGCGGGTCGCGCGGTCCGGGGGATCGGCCCCGAGCCGCCGGGTGGCTGGCAGGCTCCGGGATGATACCGCGGGCCGGACGCCGGGTCAGGCGCCGGCGGATCCCGACCCGGGCGGCCGGACGCGCGTCCGGAGCGTCTCGGCCGGCGTGCCTCCCGGCGCGGCCCGGTAGGCGGCGAGGAGCTCGCTGGCCCGGATCCGGAGCTCCTGCGCCACGATCGGCGCATCGGCCTCGACGAGCAGGCTCGTCTCCTCGATGCCGACGAGCCGACAGGCGCCGCTGGCCGCGGGCGCATGCTCCTCCACGATCGCCGTCCAGGTCGCACGGGCCCGAGCGAGCCGGAGCTCGGCCTCCAGGCCGAGCTGGCGGGCCGCCTCCGGCAGCAGGTCGCCGATCCGCTCCATCCGCCGGCGGCTCACGCGACCGGCGCCGGCACGGTCGGGCCATCGAGGACCGCTCGGCCGTCGGCCGCCAGCCGGACCTCCCAGGCCGTCGAGCGAGCCCGGAGGGTCGGGTCGATGTCGTCGGGCGTCGTCGTCGTCACGAAGGCCTGCGGCAGTCGCTCGATCCGTCGGACGAGATGGCTCCGGCGCTCCGGATCGAGCTCGCTGAAGACGTCGTCGAGGAGCAGGAGGGGCGGCCGATCGTCGAGGGCCGTCAGCAGATCGAGCTCGGCGAGCTTGAAGGCCAGGATCGCCGTCCGCTGCTGACCCCGCGAGGCGAAGCCGGCGAGGTCCCGGCCGGCGAGCCCGAAGACCAGGTCGTCCCGATGAGGCCCGACGAGCGTCGAGCCGTTCCAGACCTCCTTCTCGGCCGTCTCGCGGAGCCGTCTCGCGAGCGCCTCACCGGGCGACTCGCCGGGCCCGGGTGGGGCATTCGACGCATAGCGGACCGTGAGCGGCCCTGCGGCGGCCTCGTCGGGCGCGATCTCGGCGTGCGCCGCCGCGAGCGGCCCGGCGAGCGCCTCGAGGAGGCGGAGTCGCTCGGCCACGATCGACCCCCCGGCCTCCAGGAGCGGCACGTCCCAGTAGCGGAGCTCGGCCGGGTCGGCACCATCCTCACGGATGGCCCGCAACAGGCGATTCCGCTGGGCCAGCGCCCGGCCGTAGGTCGCGAGGTCGGCCGCGTAGGCCGGCGTTCGCTGGCCGGCCAGGGCATCGAGCGCCGCGCGACGGAGCCCCGGCGGCCCGCTCACGAGGAGCATCTCCTCGGGCGCGAAGAGGACGACCCGGAGGGCGGCGGCGAGGCCGGCGGCGCGACGCGGGACGGCGTTGACCCGGATCCGCTTGCGTGCGCCTCCGCCGCTCCGGACGATGGCGACCTCGAGGGTCGTGGCCTCGCGCCCGGCGCCGGGTCCGGCGGTCGAGCCTTCGACGCGGGCGACCTCCGCCGACCACCGGATGAGCTCGGCGTCCGCCGCCGTCCGGTGGGACCCGCCGCGGGCCAGGACGACGATCGCCTCGAGGAGGCTCGTCTTGCCGGCGGCGTTCGGCCCCCAGACGAGCTGCGGCCCCGGGCCGAGGTCGACCTCGAGCGAGCGATAGCCCCGGAAGTCGGTGAGGCGCAACGAGGTCAGCAGGGTCGTTCGCGGCCGGGCCGGCCGCCTCCGCGGCGGCCGGTCAGGAGGTCGTCCGGACGGGCATGACGACGTGGACGTACTGGTCGTCGCCGACGGGCCGGAAGACGCCCGGTGAGAGCGGCCCATTGAGCTCGATCCCGAAGCGCTCGGCCTCGACGTTCGAAAGGACGTCGTTCAGGTAGCGGGCATTGAAGGCGATCGTCGTCCCGTCGCCCTCGACCATCGCGTCGACGTGGCCCTCGTAGTCGCCGACCTCGGCGTTGGCGCTGACCGTCAAGCCCCCCTCGCCCTCGATCCCGACGGCGAGCTTGATGATGTTCGCCGAGGAGCTGGCGATGAGGGCCGCCGGACGGACGGCCTTCAGGAGCTCGGCCCGGTCCACCTCGGCCCGCGTCGTGTGTGACGACGGCAGGACCTGCCGGTAGTTCGGGAACTGGCCGTCGATGAGGCGGCTGACGAGATCGACGCCTTCGAGATGGAAGACGATCTGGTTGCGGGCCTGGGCGAGGACGACCTCGACCGGCTCGTCGACGTCACCGAGGATCCGGACGACCTCCGCGAGGGCACGGGCCGGGACGACGACGCTCGTCTCCTCGACCGGGTCGAGCACCGAGATCGTCCGGACGGCGATCCGGTAGTTGTCGGCCGCCGCGAACGTGACCTTGTCGCCCTCGAACCGCGCCAGCACGCCGGTCAGGATCGGTCTCGCCTCGTCGGACGCGGCGGCGAAGATCGTCTCCTCGAGGGCGCGTCGCAGGAGGCCCTGGTTCATCCGGGTCGTCGGCCGCTCGCCGGCGGTCTGGATGGCCGGGAACTCGTCGGCATCGATGCCTTTGACGTGGGTCGCGAAGGGCCCGCATCGCAGCTGCAGCGTGTCGGTCCCCTTCAGCTCGAGGTCGACCCGCTCGGCGGCCGGCAGCGAGCCGACGAGATCCGTCAGGAGTCGGGCCGGGACCGTCGTCGCGCCGTCCGACTCGATCCGGCCCGGGACCCAGTAGGTGATCCCGATCTCGAGGTTCGTCGCCGTCAGCTTCAGCCCGGCGTCCTCGGTCCGGATCAGGACGTTCGCCAGGACCGGCAGGGTGCTTCGGGTGGAGACCGCCCGGCTGACGACCGACAGGCCGCGAGCAAGGTTCTCCTGCATGACCGACAGCTTCACGTAGCCTCTCCATCCAGGTGGGCCGCCGCGCCTCGCGGGCCGGATCCGGCGGCAGCCGGCGCGATCGTCCGGGGTCGTGCACCAGGACGTGGGTGATCCGTCTTTATCTTCTCACCTCATCATCACCGTCATCATGGCGTGGACGGCGTGGACGGCGAGCGTCGCCCGAGCGTCGCGGGGTCGTGGACGCCGGGCGTCCGGCGGTGGACACGGAGCGCCCGGACGTGGAGAGGGGGCGGGACGGGTCGTGGATGGAGTCTCCCGGTGTCCCTCCATGGACCCGATACGCCCGCCGAGAGCCGGGCGATCCGACCCCGACGAGGCCGCGGACTGTCCACAACCGGCCCTGGTTTTCCACCGAATCGGGGGTGTTATCAACAGTGCGGGGCTGTCCGGCGGGGTCGCTAGGCCCAGACCGGCCTCCGGGTTCAGTCGGCGTAGATGAGCTCGCGGACGGCCGCCAGCTCGCGGCGGAGCTCGTCGTTGCCGGCTGCCTCGCGGGTGATCTTGTCGCAGGCATGGAGGACGGTCGAGTGATCTCGTCCGCCGAGCTCGGCCCCGATCCGGAGCAGCGAGGCGTCGGTCTCCTCGCGCATGAGGAACATCGCGATCTGGCGCGGGACGACGATCGCCTTGTCGCGCTTCTGGCCGCGGAGCGCCTCGATGTCGACGCCGTAGTAGTCCGAGACGGCCTTGGCGATCCGCTCCGGCGTGACCTGCCGCTTCTTCGGGTTGTAGAGGACGTTGGAGAGGACCGCCTGGGCGAGCTCGATGCTGATCGGCATCGCCCCCATCGAGGCATAGGCGACGATCCGGTTCAGGGCCCCCTCGAGCTCACGGATGTTGCTCACGACCTTGCGGGCGATGAACTCGATGACGTCCGAGGTGATCGGGACACCCTGCTCCTCGGCCTTCGACCGGAGGATCGCGATCCGGGTCTCGAGGTCGGGTGCGGTCAGATCGGCGATGAGGCCCCACTCGAACCGGCTCCGGAGCCGCTCCTCGAGGGTCAGGATCGCCTTGGGCGGGCGGTCCGAGCTCAGGACGATCTGCTTGCCGTCCTCGTGGATGGCGTTGAACGTATGGAAGAACTCCTCCTGCGTCCGCTCCTTGTCGGCGATGAACTGGATGTCGTCGATGAGGAGGAGGTCGATCCGCCGGTAGCGAGCCCGGAAGTCGTCGATCTTGCCCTGCTGGATCGAGGTGATGAACTCGTTCGTGAACTTCTCGGACGTCGCGTAGACCACCCGCTTGCGCGGGAACTTGGCGATGACCTGGTTGCCGATGGCGTGCATGAGGTGGGTCTTGCCGAGGCCGACGCCGCCATACAGGAAGAGGGGGTTGTACGCGTGTCCGGGCCGCTCGGCGACCGACAGGCTGGCCGCGTGGGCGAGTCGGTTGGCCGACCCGACGATGAAGTTCGCGAATGTGTAGCGCGGGTTGAGCGTGCTCGCCCCGCCGTCGCCGGCGACCCGGACGGTCTCGATCCGGACGGGACTGTCGGACTTCGGCGGCGCCTCGCCCTCCGCCGGCGGCCGGACGACGAACTCGACCTGGACGCTGTAGCCGACGATCCGGGCGAGGGTCTGGCTGATAAGCGACCGGTAGCGGTTCTCGAGCCAGTCCTTGGCGAAGCCGTTGGGGACCGAGACCCGGAACCGGTTGTCGTCGACGTCGACCAGCTGCGTGTCGCGGAGCCAGGTCTCGAAGTTGGCCGGCGAGAGGGAGACCTGGAGCTCGCCGAGGGCGGCTCGCCACACGTGCTTCGCGTCCATCGATACGCGTGACCTTGTCTGCTCGAGGGTGGCCTGGGGGTGTCGGCTTCGCGTCGCCTGGGGTCGGGGAACCGGGGCGCGTGTCCGGCCGACGTTGGTCGTCAAGGTCCTCCGAAAGGGGGGTTCGGAGGGGGCGTTCCTCGAGCGTCCCGGCGCCGGGGGAACCGGAGGATAGCACCGCCCGGAGGACGCTCGCAAGGCGATCGCGCGACGGCCGGCCGATACTCCCTGGGGGTATCGTGGTTCGAACCGTCGTCGAGGCCGGCCTGTTCGTTTGACACCCCAGAACCCCCCGACCTATCATCCGCCGGACGGCGAGCGCGTCGGCATCTTCGGGTGCCCGTCGCACTCGCGTGCCTCAACGGAGCCCCGCCCCGGGCGTTCCCCGATCGGATCGAGAGCACGACCCACGACCGATGAAGCAGACGTACCAGCCCAAGAAGCGCCATCGCGCCAAGGAGCACGGCTTCCGCGCCCGGATGAAGTCCCCCGGGGGCCGTCGCGTGCTGGCGTCTCGACGGGCCAAGGGTCGGAAGCGGCTGACGGTCTGATCCGCGAGCGCGGCCAAGACCGGCCGCGGCTCGTGATGCTCTCTTCACCGCAGGCCTTCGCCGCGCTGCAGCGCGAGGGGACCCATCGGTCCCACCCGCTCCTCGTGGCCAGGCTCCGGCGGACCGGTCGCGAGACGACGCGGTTCGGCCTCTCGACCGGGCGGAAGCTCGGCGGGGCGGTCGTCCGCAACCGGACCCGGCGGCGGATCCGCGAGGCGCTCAGGGTGATGGCGCCCTCGTTCCAGCCCGGCTGGGACGTCCTCATCATCGCCCGGCCGGCGATCGTCGAAGCCGACCACGACGCCCTGGTGGCAGCTCTGCGCCGGGTCCTCGAACGAGGCGGCGCACTCGGAGGAACGACGGCCACGTGACGAAGCGCTTCGGCATCGCGCTCATCCGTGCCTACCGCGTCGCCTTCGCCTGGCTGCCGCCGAGCTGCCGGTACGAGCCGACCTGCTCCCGCTACACCGAGCAGGCGATCGCGAAGTACGGCCTCCTCCGTGGCTCCTGGATGGGCGCCCGCCGGATCGCCCGCTGCCACCCCTGGCATCCGGGCGGCTACGACCCCGTCCGCTGATCCGAGGAGACCGGGTGCCGATCCGACCTTCCCGCTCCTGGCTCCGGCCGGCGGCCATCGCCGCCCTGATCGTCCTCCTCGTCCTCCTCGTCGCCGCCTGCGCCCCGCTGGTCACGCCGGGGCCCTCGCCGTCGCCGGGCGTGTCGCCCACGCCGACCCCGACCCCGACCCTGCCGCCGGCGGCCAAGCCGCTCGTCCCGGCGACGCCCGGCGCGAACCCGCTCGACCTGCTCGCCTGGGCGTTCACGCCGATCTTCTGGCTCCTCTTCAACCTCCTCGTCATCTTCGACAAGCTGACCGGCAACATCGCGATCGCGATCGTCCTGCTGACGCTCGTCATCCGGGCCGTCCTCATCGCCCCCTTCCGATCGCAGATCGTCCAGCAGCGCCGGATGCAGATGGTCCAGCCCGAGCTGCGGGAGATCCAGCGCCGCTACAAGGGCGACCGGATGAAGATGACGGCCGCCCAGCAGCAGTTCTACAAGGAGCGTGGCGTCAGCCCGACGTCCGGCTGCCTGCCCCTCCTGCTCCAGTTCGGGCTCCTCATCCCGATGTACACGGTCATCAGCCAGGGCCTGACGAACTTCAACCCCCAGGCGATGACCCCGATCGACCTCGGCTGCGACGCGACCCCGGTCATCGCGATGGTCAATGGCCAGCCGCACGTCACGAACCCGTGCCTCGACCCGATCGCCTTCGGCATCAACTGGGGCGTGCCCGAGGTCTTCATCGGCACCGCCGGCGCCCTCTTCTCGGGCCTCAGCCTGCTGGCGATCATCTCGGCCTTCACCCAGCTCGTGGCAAGCCGGATGACCCTCCCGCCGCCCGACCCGAACAACACCGACCCCAACGTCCGGCTCCAGCGCCAGATGGTCGTCTTCCTGCCGTTCATCTCGCTCGTCTACGGCAGCATCCTGCCGGCCGGCCTCTTCATCTACTGGATCTTCGGGACGCTCTTCCAGATCGTCCAGCAGTACCTCATCGTCGGCTGGGGCTCGATGTTCCCGCTCTTCGGTTGGTATCCAGGCTTCGCTCGGGACCACCGACCCAGGTTCCCGGTCGCCCTCCCGCCGCCGAAGGCCGTCGAGTCGGGCGGGCCGACCATCACCTCGTCCGTCGATCGCTCCGCGTCCGCGGAGCAGACGATCCGATCCCGCAAACGCGGCCGACAGGGCCGTCGAGGGAGGCGCCGCTAGACCATGAGCGACTATCAGGAGTTCACCGGCCGCACCGTCGAGGAGGCGCTGCGAGCCGCCCGCGAGACGTTCGGCGTCGGGCTCGATGACCTCGACTTCGAGATCCTGACGTCGGGCAGCCGCGGGGTCCTCGGGATGGGGGCCGAGCCGGCCCGGATCGTCGCAGCGCCGCGCTCCGCGCTCGGCGGCGCCGCCCCGAAGCGGGAGGCCGCGGCCGCGCAACCTCTGCCGCCCCGCCCACCACGCGAGCATGACCGTGACCGCGGTCCGCGGCGCGACGACCGAGGCGCCCAGCGCCACGGCGAACGCGACCGTACGCCCCGGCCCGAGACGGCGTCCGCCGCCGCTGAGACCGTCGCGCGTCCGGACGACCGAGGTCCGGAACGAGCGCCCGGCGGGTCCGCCGATCGTCCGAGCCGGTCCGAGGGCCGCGGGCGGGGACCCGATCGCGGGCTGAGCCCGGTCCCCGAGGCGACCGCTGCCGGGATCGACGCCGGGCGCGGCTCCCTGTCGGCCGAGCGCGCCGAGCTCCAGGCCGCGGAGGCCTCGCCGGAGGCGCTCGCGGCGGCGCAGGCCATCCTCGAGCAGCTCATGCGCCATCTCGGCTATGACGTCGAGGTCGAGGTCGTGACCGGCGACACGAACCGCTTGAACGTGACCGCGGCGAGCGCCGCCGAGCGCGAGCAGCTCGGGGCGCTCATCGGCCGCAAGGGAGAGCGTCTCTCGGCGCTCCAGCACCTCGTCAACCTGATGCTCTCGAAGCAGATGGGCGAATGGACGCGGGTCCTCGTCGATGTCGAGGACTACCGCGGCCGACGCGAGCGCCAGCTGCGAGACCTCGCGACCCGGGCGGCCGCGCGGGTCGTGGAGACGGGTCGGATGCTCCAGCTCGAGCCGATGCCGGCCCTCGAGCGCCGATGGGTCCACCTGGCGCTCCGTGAGCGGAGCGACGTCGCCACGCAGTCCGTCGGCGAGGAGCCCAATCGGCGGGTCGTCGTCCTGCCACGCAACACCTGACGCCACGCCGGCTCGCGCAGCGGCGTCATAGCCACGCTCACGAAGCCGCTGGACAGCCGTTGCTAGGATGACGGACCGATGAGGTTACGCCGCCCACGCCGACGCCGGGCCGAGGTTCCCAGCCTCGTGCCAGAGACCCCGCCCATCGCCGAGCCCACCCCCGTCGGGGCCGAGCCGGTCGTCGATACCGGGTCTGCCACGCCGGCCGCGGCCGACGGCGCCGTCCCTGCCACCGTGAGCGTCGATCCGACCCCGCCGAGCGCGGCGTCAGCCATCGTCGACGCGGATCCGGGAACGGCGGCGGCGGAGATGCCCGGATCGGCGCCGGTCCTCGCAGCGACCGCGGCCGCCCCAGAGCCCGTGGCGGCACCGGAGCCGGAGCCGGTCGTGGCCGCCGAGCCGGAGCCGGTCGTGGCCGCCGAGCCGGAGCCGGTCGCCGCCGCCGAGCCGGAGCCGGTCGCCGCGCCAGCCGTCCTCCCCGCCCCGGACGTCGCGGTGCCCCGGCGGCGATCCCGCCGACGTGGCCTCGTCCTCCGCTTCGGGATCGCGTTCCTCATCGGGCTCATCGCCGCAGGAGCGCTCGGGTCCGGCGTCATCTACGCCTACGAGCAGCAGCATGTCGGTCGGATCCTGCCGGGCGTCCACGTCGGTGGCGTCGATCTGTCGGGTGCCGACCCGAGCGAGGCCGCGGACCGCCTCAAGGCGGCCTTCGGCTCCGTCGCTGACGGCAGCCTCGTCATCGATGCCTCGGTCACCCGGCTCGAGATCCCGTATGCGGCGTTCGCGCGGCGGGCGGACATCGACGGGATGGTCGCCGAGGCCCTCCAGGAGGGCCGCGCCGGGAGCCCCCTCGACCGAGCGGTGTCCGAGGTCAGGACGGTCGTTCGCGGCGTCGACCTCAGCCCGATGGTCACCCTCGATCCGACGGCGCTCGCCGACGCGATCGAGGCCAGGCTGGCGGTCCTCCACGTCGCCCCGATCGACGCGACCGCGACGATGGGCGCCGACGGCGTGACGACGACCCCGGCGACGATCGGCCGGACGTACGACCCGGCGCCGGTCATCGCGGCGGCGCTCACCGCCCTCCAGGACATCGATGCGCCGGCCGAGGTGGACGTGACCGCCGAACCGACGACGCTCGAGCCGACGATCGACGACGCCGACGTCGCCTCGGCCGTCGCGACCGCGGAGACGATGACGGCGCCACTGACGCTCGTGAACGGCAAGGAGTCCTGGGCCCTCGACCGGACGGCGATGCGCTCGACGGTCCACATCAGCCCGACGGTGGACGGAGACCTGGCGGTCGTGCCGGACGTCGCGGCCATCACCGCGCTGCTCGATCCGATCGCCGCGAAGGTCAAGCGCGCGGCGGTCGACTCCACGTTCCTCATCGGCAAGAACGGCGCGGTCATCGGCGCCACGGCGAGCAAGGACGGCCGGGCGCTCGACATCGCCGGGACCGCGGCGACCCTCGTCGGCGCCCTCGAGGCCCGAGCCGAGGGGCAGGCGGCGGCGACGGTGACGCCGGCGATCTCGACGACGGCGCCGACGTTGACGACCGCCCAGGCCGAGCAGGCGGCGCCGCTGATGACGCGGATCTCGACCTGGACGACGTACTTCCCGATCAGCGAGCGCAACGGGTTCGGGGCGAACATCTGGATCCCGTCGTCGATCATCAACGGCTACGTCCTCAACCCCGGTCGGACGTTCAGCTTCTGGCAGGCGATCGGGCCCGTGACCCGCGAGCGCGGCTACCGCGATGGCGGCGCGATCATCGACGGCCATACCGAGCCGACCGGCGCGCTCGCCGGCGGGATGTGCTCGTGCTCGACGACGCTCTTCAACGCGGCGGTCCGGGCCGGTCTGAAGATGGGCAAGCGGACGAACCACTACTACTACATCGACCGCTATCCGCTCGGGCTCGACGCGACCGTCTTCAAGAGCGGCTCGGGCATCTCGGCCGACATGACCTTCACGAACGACACGAAGTACCCGATCCTCATCCGGGGCATCAACACCCGCAAGGGCGGGTCCGGTTACGTCCGGTTCGACCTCTACAGCGTCCCGACGGGTCGGACGGTGACGTTCAGCAAGCCGATCGTGAAGGACGTCGTCAGGGCCACGACCGTCTACCAGTACACGAGCTCCCTCGCTCCGGGGGTCCGCAAGCAGGTCGAGTACCCGGTCGACGGGAAGAAGGTCTGGGTCACCCGGACCGTCCGCGACGCGAACGGCCGGATCATCCACCAGGAGACCTACTACTCGAACTACAAGAAGGTCGATGGGCTGATCCTCATCGGCCGCAAGCCCGCGGCCCCGAAGCCCGCGCCGTCGCCGTCGCCCGCCCCCTGACGGATCCTCGCCTCGACCGGCCCGTCGCCGGTCGGCGCCCCTAGCTGCCGAGGGCCTGGCGACCCTGGGCCATGACGCTCGCCGCATCGTCGATCGGGACGGCGAGACCGATCCCCTGGGCGCTCGTCGCCACGGCGTCGCTCACGCCGACGACGTGCCCCGCCGAATCGAGCAGCGGCCCGCCGCTGTTGCCCTCGTTGATCGCCGCGTCGGTCTGGAGGAGGCCCGAGAGCGTCCGGCCCTGACGCCCGTCGAGCGTCACCGAGCGCCCGGTCGCGGACAGGATCCCGGCCGTGACCGAGTCGGTGAACTCGTTCAGCGGGCTGCCGATGGCGATGAGCAGCTGGCCCACCTGCAGCCCGTGCGACGTCCCGATCTGCAGGGCCGTGAGCCCATCGGCGGTGACCCGGACGACGGCCAGGTCGTGGGCCTCGTCGGTCGCGACGACCTGGCCCTCGAGCTGGCGACCGGTCGAGAGGGTGACGGTCAGCCCGGACGAGCCATCGACGACATGGAGGCTCGTGAGGATGAGACCCCGGGCCTCGTAGACGAAGCCGGAGCCGGAGCCGGTCGCCTGGGACCCGAAGAAGCCGCCGCTCGACGTGGTGACCGTGACCACCCCGGGGCTGGCGGCCTCGGCGACGGCCACCACGGCGTCGTCGGCCGCGACGTGGACCGCCTGACCGGCCGGGCTCGGCGACGCCGCCGCGAGCGATGTGCTCGGGGCGGCCGTCACGGTCGGTGACGGTCCCACGAAGACCGCGACGAGGGTGACGGTCGCGACCGCGGCGAAGATCGCCGACAGGACGGCGGCGCCGATCACCGTCGCCAGCCCGCTCCCACGTTCGGGTGGCACGCTGGTCCCGGTCGTGGACGGCGGCTCGATCATCGGTCCCTTCCTACGGCTCCGGAGTGAGACCATCCTGAATGCCCGGCGCCATCTCGTCACGCGCGCCGGCCGCGGGGGGCGATGCCTCGGCCGGCGACGAGAGGGGCAGCCTGGCGGTCAGGCGCGCGCCGCCGGTCGGCCGGTTCTCGGCGCCGATCGAGCCGCCATGCCGCTCGACGATCCAGGCGGCGATCGCGAGCCCCAGGCCGGTCCCGCCCGCCGGAGCGTCGTCGGCTCGCCAGAACCGATCGAAGATCCGTGGCAGGTCCGAGGCCCGGATCCCGGGGCCATCGTCCTCGACGATGAGCTCGGCCTCGTCACCGCTGGGGCGGACGCGCACGGTGACGGTCCCTCCTGCCGGGCTGTGGGCGATCGCATTGTCGACGAGGATCGTCACGAGCTGGCGGAGTCGGAGCGGGTCGCCATGGAGCGGTGTCGGTAGCGGGTCGACGACGACCCGGACATCGCGGGTCGCGGCGAGCTGGCCGAGCGCGCCGACCGCCTCGGCCGCGGTGTCGGCGAGGTCGACGGCGGCCCGGTCGAGCTCGAGGCCGCCCGAATCGGCCCGGGCGAGGACGAGGAGGTCGTCGACGAGGGCGGTGAGGTGGGCGACGCCGTCGTCGATGTCATCGAGCGCCGTGCCGACGCTCGCGACCGGCTGGTCGGCGTTGCGACGAAGGTCGGTGATGCTCGTCCGGATGACCGTCAGCGGGGTGCGCAGCTCGTGGCTGGCGTTCGCGGCGAACTCGCGCTGGCGGTGGAGCGCCTCGTCACGCCGGGCGATCGAGGCCCGGATCGGCACGAGCGCGCGGCCGGCGTAGACATAGCCGGCGACGACGGCCAGGAGGAGGGCGACGAGACCCGCGGCCACGAGGACCAGGAGGAGCGCGCCGAGCAGCTGCTGCTCCGCCTGCCGCCCGCCGACGACCTGGACGACGTAGACGCCGTCGACGCGGTCGACCCGATCGGAGTAGACCCGGATCGGCACCTCGGCGACCGTCTCGGTCCGGACGTCCGAGCCGTTCTCCCGGGCATCGGCGACCGCGTCCGCGTCGGGCAGGTCGACGGATCCGGAGACATCGGCCGAGGCGATGACCCGGTCGTTCGGGCCGACGACGTACGTCAGGGTCCCCGCGTCCGCCGGGCCCGGGCCGGGGATATGGTCGGGGACCGAGGGACCCCGGGCGATGGCCTGGCCGACGTCCTCGGCCCGGTCCGCCAGGACCGCGGTCGCTCGGTCGGCCAGCGAGCCGGAGACGGCGGCGTAGACGGCGCCGCCGAGGACGACGAGGATGAGGAGCGTCAACCCGGCCGACCAGGCCATGAGTCGGAGGCGCGTCCGACGGAGAAGGGCGGCGTCGCCGTCGCCGGGCCGCTCAGTCGCCACGGATCCGGTACCCCACCCCGCGGACCGTCTCGATGCGCGCGGCACCCGATGGCCCGAGCTTCTCGCGGAGCAGGTGGATGTAGGCCTCGACGGTGTTCGGCGTCAGAGCCGCGCCGTAGGGCCAGGCGTGGTCGAGGATCTGGTCCCGGCTGAGCACCTGGTTCGGACGCCGGAGGAGGCACTCGAGGATCGAGAACTCGCGCTGGCTGAGGGTCACCTCCCGACCGTCGACGGTCACCCGTCGCTGGCCCTCGTCGAGGACGATCGGCCCGGCCTCGAGGCGGAGCGTCGTGCGAGCGGGCGGCCGCCGTCCGAGGGCTCGCAGCCGGGCGAGCAGCTCCTCGTACGCGAACGGCTTGACGAGGTAGTCGTCGGCTCCGGCGTCGAGGCCCTCGACCCGCGAGCTCACCGCGTCGCGGGCCGTCAACATGAGGATCGGCACGGTCGAGCCGGCCGAGCGCAAGGCCCGGGCGAGGTCGAAGCCGTTCCCGTCCGGGAGGCCGACGTCGAGGATGATCGCGTCAAGCTCGGCGGTCTCGGCCAGCTCCCGCCCGTCGCGCGCGGTCGTCGCGGTCTCGACGACGTGCTGGTCCTGCCCGAGCAGGCGGGCGAGCAATCGGACGAGGCGGGGATCGTCCTCGACGAGCAGCAGATGCACGGACCGTCCTCGCTCAGCCGGCGACACCGGACGTCGGCCGCGACGTCGAATCTAGCCCGGCCCGGAGCCGGGCGACGGCCGCCGTCCATCGGACCCGGTCGTCGTCGGTGATGACGAGGATCCCGGAGCCGGGATGGGCATCGACCCAGGCGATGCCAGGCTCGCCCATGACGAAGGCCGTCGTGGCGTAGGCGTCGGCCCACGTCAGGGTCGGACCCGTCACCGTCACGCTCCGGAACGGCCGGACGGGCGTGGGCCCGCCGGCCGCTCGCGGGTCGACGAGATGACCGCCCCGCTCGTACGTCGCCGACGTCGCGACGGCGAGGTCCCGGACCCCGAGGACGGCGGCCACCCGGTCCGGGCGGTCCGGGTGCCGGATCCCGACGCGCCACGGCCGGCCCGGCTCCGGCTCGCCGATCGCGAGGACGTCGCCGCCGGCGGCGATCGCGTACGACCGGGCACCGGCGGCCTCGAGGATCCGGGCCGCCCCGTCGACCGACCAGCCCTTGACGATGCCGGTCGGGTCGAGGCGCCCGTCGCGACGATGGCGGCGGGCGTCGAACGCCCCGCCGCTGTCGCGTCGAAGGGCCTCGCACAGCCCGAGGACATCGGCGACGTCGGGATGGCAGTCCTCGAGGGCCAGG
>Ga0335085_10007760_pt1 | contig 16507 bp, 16 predicted proteins | sample Lox_Sample_45_FD_206712 | JGI IMG/M metagenome (GOLD analysis project Ga0335085, IMG submission 206712) | Soil microbial communities from Loxahatchee National Wildlife Refuge, Florida, United States - Lox_Sample_4.5 | ecosystem: Environmental > Terrestrial > Soil > Wetlands | place: USA...
GACATCAAGTTCGAGACGTACGCGATCGCGCGGATCCGGGGCTCGATCATCGACGAGCTGCGGACGCTCGACTGGGTGCCGCGCTCGGTGCGGTCACGGGCGCGGGAGATCGAGCGCGCGATCCGCGAGCTCGAGGGCGTCCTCGGCCGCGCGCCGTCCGACGAGGAGATCGCCGAGAAGGTGGGGATCACGCCGAACGAGCTCGAGGAGTCGCTCGTCGACATCTCGCGCACCTCGATCGCGGCGCTCGACGAGCTGTGGTCGACGTCGAACGAGGGCGACCAGGTCTCGCTGCTCGACACGCTCGAGGATCCGGGCTCGATCCGGCCGGCCGACGCCCTCGACGAGACCGAGATGCGGGAAGCGCTCGCGGAGGCGATCTCGAGGCTGCCGGAGCGCGAGAAGCTCGTCGTGACGCTGTACTACTACGAGGAGCTGACGCTGCGCGAGATCGGCGAGGTGCTCGGCGTCACCGAGTCGCGCGTCTCACAGCTCCACACGAAGGCGATCCTGCGCCTCCGCTCGCGCCTGCACGGCGCCGCGCTGCCGACGTTCTGAGGTCCCGCGGCGGGGCGCCGCATCTGTGTTATTAGGATGGCCTGACCTCGTAACACGCGTCCGAGAGGAGTAGGCATGCCCCAGGAGCCCGGGAAGATCCGCAACGTCGCCGTCGTCGGTCACCGCGGGACGGGCAAGACGTCACTCGTGGAGGCGCTGCTCTACCAGGCCGGCGCGATCAACCGCCTCGGCAGCGTCGAGGCGGGGACGACGGTCTCGGACTGGGACGAGGACGAGCAGCGGCGGAAGATGTCGCTCTCCGCCTCGCTCACTCACGCCACCTGGCAGGGGCGGAAGATCAACCTGATCGACACGCCCGGCGACTCGGGCTTCCAGGCGGACGCGATCGCGAGCCTGCGCGTCGTCGAGGGGGCGCTCGTCGTCGTCTCCGGCGTCATGGGCGTGGAGGTGAACACCACCCGGGCGTGGGCGCGCTCGGACGCGCTCGAGCTCTCACGGGTCGTGTTCGTGAACATGCTCGACCGCGAGCGGGCCGACTTCTTCCGCACGCTGGGCGCGCTCCAGGAGCAGCTCTCCGACCGGTGCGTCGCGATCCAGCTGCCGATCGGCGCCGAGCACGAGCTGACGGGCGTCGTCGATCTGCTCCACAACTGCGCCTACATGGATCCCGGCGGCGCCCGCGAGGGCGACCCGGTGCCGATCCCGGACGAGCTGGCCGAGGTCGCGGCCGAGTACCGCGAGAAGCTGCTCGACGCCGTGGTCGAGACCGACGACGCGCTGATGGAGAGCTACCTCGGCGGCGAGGAGCTCGACCCGGCGGCGGTCGCGGCGGCGCTGAAGACCGCCGTCACGGCCGACCAGCTCTACCCGGTCGCCTGCGGCGTCGCGACGAAGAACCTCGGCACGCACGCGCTGCTGGATCTGCTCGTCGAGGGCATCCCGTCACCGCCGCGGAAGGCGACCACCGCGCTCGACACCAGGGGCGGGACGGCGGCGTTCGTCTTCAAGACCGTCGCCGACCCGTTCGCGGGGCGCATCTCCGTGTTCCGCGTTTACGGTGGCACGATCGGCGCCGACTCGACGCTCGTGAACCTGCGCGACAAGGCGAAGGAGCGGCTCGGCGGCCTGATGATGGTGCAGGGCAAGGACCACGAGAAGGCCGAGGCGTTCGTCGACGGCGATCTCGGCGCGGTCGCGAAGCTCAAGGACGTCCAGACGGGCGACCTGCTCGCCGACTCCGAGCGCGACATCGAGGTGCCGCAGCTCGAGTTCCCCGAGCCGGTGATGAGCTTTGCGGTGACGCCGAAGACCAAGGGCGACGAGGACAAGGTTGCGCAGGCGCTCCGCCGCCTGCACGAGGAGGACCCGACGCTGCAGCTGCGCCGGGACCCGCAGACGGGCGAGCAGCTGCTCTCGGGTATGAGCCAGGTGCACGTCGAGGTCGCGGTGGGGCGGCTCAAGAGCCGCTTCGGCGTCGAGGTGGAGCTGCACCAGCCGCGCGTGCCGTACGTCGAGACGATCAAGGGCGAGGCGCGCGCCCAGGGGCGCTACAAGAAGCAGACGGGCGGCCGCGGCCAGTTCGGCGACTGCCACATCGTGATCGAGCCGCTTGAGGGGCACGTCGGCTACGAGTTCGTCGACCAGATCGTCGGCGGCGTGATCCCGCAGGGGTTCCGGCCGGCGGTCGACAAGGGGATCCAGGAGGCGATGGCGTCCGGCGAGCTCGCGGGCGCGCCCATACAGGGGGTTCGGGTGCGGCTCGTGGACGGCTCGTACCACACCGTCGACTCCTCCGAGATGGCGTTCAAGGTCGCCGGCTCGATGGCCTTCAAGACCGCGTACGAGAAGGCGCAGCCCGTGCTCCTGGAGCCGATCATGGGCCTCGAGGTGACGGTGCCCGACGAAGCGGTGGGCGCCGTCAACGGCGACCTCAATTCCCGGCGCGGCCGCCTTCAGGGGATGGACCCGGTCGGCGGCATGACGACGATCCGCGCGGAGGTGCCGATGTCGGAGGTGCTGACCTACTCGCAGTCGCTCACCTCGATGACGGGCGGCCGCGGCGACTACCACATGGAGTTCCTCCGCTACGAGGAGGTTCCCGCCCACATCGCGCAGAAGCTGATCGAGGCGGCGAAGAAGGAGCGCGACGCGGTCCCCGCGTAGCTCCTTCTTTGCAGGGATTTTGACGCGACCAGGGTGCGGATCGGCTACCCTCGGCGCGTGAGGGTCACGCGGGTCAGCACGTCACGTCAGTGCGCGATCTGCGAGCGCACGCTGCTCATGGGCGAGCGATCGGTGCGCTTCTCGCCGAGCGGCTCGGGCGACTACGTCGACGTCTGCGCGCTCTGCCAGGAGCAGGCGCTCGACTCGGGCTGGGTGAAGGAAGGCTCGCCGATGACGCCCACGATCGCGGCCGAACGTCGCCGCAACCGCTTCTCGCTCGGCTCGCTCCTCGGCGTCCGGGCGGCGGCCGAGGCGCCGGTGGCGAGCGACCCGATCCTGCGGCGCCTCTCCGAGTCGGAGCTCGCGATCGTCGATGCGGCCGACCACTTCAACGCGTCGCAGTTCCGCCGCACCGTCGGCGGCATCGCGAAGAGCCTCGGCGACCCGGTCGTCTCGATCACGCCCCTCTCGGGCGTGAACACCGAGATCGTGATCACGGTCGCCTGGGACATCTCGTGGTACCAGTACCGCGTCACGCCCGACATGGCCCAACCGGTGCGCCTCGCCGAGCGGGGGCACGAGGTCGAGGAGCTCGACCCGAGCTTCACCGAGTGGAACGCACACATGGTCGAGGACGGCCGGATCGTCCCCGACATCGCCAGGGTGTAGACGAGAGCTGCCGTCGCGGCGTGAGCGTTCTCGACGGGTGGCGGCTCTGCCCGCGCTGCGGTGAGGAGCTCGAGCAGCGCGAGGGCGGCCACCGGCACTGCCCCGCGTGCGGCTCGAGCTACTGGGCCAACTCGGCCCCCGCCGTCCAGGGCCTCCTCGTCCGCGACGGGCGCGTCCTGATCGGCCGGCGCAAGCACGAGCCGCGGAAGGGCACGTGGGACCTCCCCGGCGGGTTCCTCGAGGAGGGTGAGGAGCCGCTCGACGGCCTGCGGCGCGAGTTCCTGGAGGAGACGGGGCTCGAGGTCGAGCCGCTCGAGTGGCTCGGCGCGAGCATCGACCCCTACGACTCGAGCTTCGTCCTCGCCCTCACCTGGCTCGTGGCCGGCGAGGGAGAGCCGGAGGCCGCCGACGACGTGGAGGAGCTCGTGTGGTTCGCGCCCGCGGAGCTCCCCCAGGAGATGGCGTTCCCGAGCCAGAACGCCGTCCTGCGCCGCTGGCGCGAGCGCCTCTAGAAGCCCAGGACGCGCCGGACGTCGCGCGCGATCTGGAGATCCTCGCGCGCAGCGACCACGAAGGTGCGGACGGCGGCGCCGCGGGCGCCGATGTCGGCATCCAGCTCCGGCTGCGCGTTCGCCGCGAGGTCGAGCGCGACGCCGAGGAACGAGAGGCCCGCCGCCGCGCGCGCCCGCACGGGCGCCGACCGCTCGCCGACGCCGCCGGTGAAGACGAGGACGTCGAGCCCGTTCATCGCCGCCGCCATCGCGGCGATCCCGGCCCGCAGCCGGTGGAGGTAGACGTCCACCGCGAGCGTCGCCTCCTCGTTCCCGGCTGCGGCCGCGTCGAGCACGGCGCGCATGTCGGCCGTCCCCGCGAGTCCGAGGAGCCCCGACCGGTGCTCGAGCGTCGAGGCGAGCTCCTGCGGCGGCATGCCGACGTGGTCCTCCAGCCAGAGCACGAGCCCGGGGTCGACCGACCCGGACCGCGTCGCCATCACGAGCCCTTCGAGCGGCGTGAAGCCCATCGTCGTGTCGACGGAGATCCCGGCCGCGACCGCCGCCAGCGACGCGCCGGCGCCGAGGTGGCAGGTGACGATGCGCAGGTCATCCACCGGCTCGCCCGCGAGCTCCGCCGCCCGCGCCGACGCGTAGGCGTGCGAGAGCCCGTGGAAGCCGAACCGGCGCAGGCTCCAGCGCTTGCGCCACTCCGGCGGCAGCGCGTAGGTCGAGGCCGCCGCGGGCATCCGCGCATGGAAGGCCGTGTCGAACGACGCCACTGCCGGCATCTCCGGCACGACCGCGGTCACCGCCTCGAGCGCCAGCAGCGACTTCGGCTGGTGGAGCGGCGCCAGGTCGGTGAGCGCCTCGAGGCGCCGGACGACTCGCTCGTCGATGCGCACCGGCTCGACGAACTCGGTGCCGCCGTGGACGATCCGGTGGCCGATCGCGTGGAACGGCCCCATGCGCCGGATCGCCGTGCCGAGAGCGTCGGCGTCCACCGAGCCCCCGGGCGCGGGGATCGTCTGCGACGAGACGGCCTCGTCGCCCTCGAGCACCGAGAGCTTCAGGCTGCTCGAGCCGGCGTTGACGACGAGGACGCGCACTGTCGGCCGATGATGGCTTTCAGTGCGGCCAGACCCAGTCGCGCACCTCCGGCAGGTCCTCGCCGGCCTCGCGCGTGTAGGTGCGCGCGCGGACACGCATGTCCATCATCTGCTGCCGCAGGTGCGCCGCCGTCGAGCCGAGCTGAGGGACGCGGTCGATCACGTCGAGGACGAGGTGGAAGCGGTCGAGGTCGTTCAGCATCACCATGTCGAACGGCGTCGTCGTCGTCCCCTCCTCCTTGTAGCCGCGCACGTGGAGGTTGGTGTGGTTCGTGCGCCGGTACGTGAGCCGGTGGATCAGCCACGGGTAGCCGTGGTAGGCGAAGACGACCGGCCGGTCGCGCGTGAAGAGCGTGTCGAACGCCTGGTCGGAGAGCCCGTGCGGGTGCTCGGAGTCGGGCTGGAGCCGCATCAGGTCGACGACGTTCACCACGCGCACCTTGAGGTCGGGCAGCTCGCGGCGGAGGATGTCGACCGCGGCGAGCGTCTCGAGGGTGGGGATGTCGCCGCAGCAGGCCATCACGACGTCCGGCTCGCCGCCGCCGTCGTTCGAGGCCCACTCCCAGATCCCGAGCCCGCGCGTGCAGTGGAGGATCGCGTCGTCGATCGAGAGGTAGTCGAGCGCCGGCTGCTTGCCCGCGACGATCACGTTGACGTAGTGGCGGCTGCGCAGGCAGTGGTCGCCGACCGAGAGCAGACAGTTGGCGTCGGGGGGCAGGTAGACGCGGATGATCTCGGCCTTCTTGTTCACGACGTGGTCGATGAAGCCGGGGTCCTGGTGGCTGAAGCCGTTGTGGTCCTGCCGCCAGACGTGCGAGGAGAGCAGGTAGTTCAGCGACGCGAGCGGGCGCCGCCACGGGATCGTCGCCGTCGTCTTCAGCCACTTCGCGTGCTGGTTGAACATGGAGTCGACGATGTGGATGAAGGCCTCGTAGCAGTTGAAGAGGCCGTGCCTTCCCGTGAGCAGGTAACCCTCGAGCCAGCCCTGGCACTGGTGCTCGGAGAGCACCTCCATCACGCGACCGTCCGGGGCGAGGAACTCGTCGGTGGGGAGCATCTCGGCGTCCCACGCGCGGCCCGTCGCCTCGAAGACCGCCCCGAGCCGGTTCGACGCCGTCTCGTCCGGGCCCATGATGCGGAAGCGGTCGGGGTTCCGGCGGACGACGTCGCGCAGGAACGTGCCGAGCACGCGCGTCGCCTCGGAGAACGTCGTCCCCGGCGCGTCGACCGGGACGGCGTAGTCGCGGAAGTCCGGCAGTGAGAGGTCCTGCAGCAGGAGCCCGCCGTTCGTGTGCGGGTTCGCGCTCATACGGCGGTAGCTCTTCGGCGGCAGCGCCGCAAGCTCGGGCATGAGCGTGCCGTTCCGGTCGAAGAGCTCGTCGGAGCGGTAGCTCTTGAGCCACGTCTCGAGCTGCTCGAGGTGGTCGATGTTCGTCCGCACCTCGGCGAGCGGCACCTGGTGCGACCGCCACGATCCCTCGGCCGGCTTCCCGTCGACCTCCTTCGGCCCCGTCCAGCCCTTCGGCGTGCGCAGGACGATCATCGGCCACCGCGGCCGCTCCGTCCGGCCCTGCTCGCGCGCCCCGCGCTGGATCGCCGCGATCTCCTCGACGACCGTGTCCAGCACCTCCGCCATCCGCTGGTGCATCACCCGGGGCTCCGAGCCGTCGACCCAGTGGACGCGGTGGCCGTAGCCCTCGAGCAGCGAGGTGAGCTCGTCGTCGCCGATGCGGGCGAGCACGGTCGGGTTGGCGATCTTGTAGCCGTTCAGGTGCAGGATCGGCAGCACCGCGCCGTCGGTGACGGGGTCGAGGAACTTGTTCGAGTGCCAGCCGGTCGCGAGCGGGCCGGTCTCGGCCTCGCCGTCGCCGACCACGCAGCAGACGAGCAGGTCGGGGTTGTCGAAGACGGCGCCGTAGGCGTGGGAGAGGGCGTAGCCGAGCTCGCCGCCCTCGTGAATCGAGCCGGGAGTCTCGGGCGCCACGTGCGACGGGATGCCGCCCGGGAACGAGAACTGCCGGAAGAGCCGCCGCATGCCCTCCTCGTCCTGCGAGATCCGGGGGTACACCTCGGAGTACGTCCCCTCGAGGTAGGCGTTCGCGACCGCTGCCGGGCCGCCGTGGCCCGGGCCGACGACCAGGAACGCGTTCAGGTCCCAGTTGCGGATCACGCGGTTCAGGTGCACGTAGACGAAGTTCAGGCCCGGCGTCGTGCCCCAGTGGCCGAGCAGGCGCGGCTTCACGTGCTCGGGCTCGAGCCGGTGGCGGAGGAGCGGGTTGTCGAGCAGGTAGATCTGCCCGACGGAGAGGTAGTTGGCGGCGCGCCAGTAGGCGTCGATCAGCCGGAGCTCGTCGGCTCCGAGGGTGCCCGCCGGCGCCTCCTGCGCGACTTCCGCCTCCACCTCGGTGGGAACCATACGCCTGCGCTACCCGGTGGTCATACTCTCAACCGATGATCTACTGCGTCGTCCCGCGCGAGCTGACGGAGTCCGAGCCGGATCTCTACGACCGTCTCGTCGCCCACTACGCCGACAACTCCGGCGTCACGGTCATCGTCGACCGGCGCCTCGGGCGCGATCGCCGGCGCGGCCGCGACTCCGACCTTCCGCGCGAGCAGCGGCAGGTCCGCGACCGCCGCCGGGCGAGGGCGGCGGGGACGTTTCCGTCGACCGACGTGCCGACGCCCTAGCGCGAGTTTCCGGTAGTTCTTGGTTGTTGGGGGCGGCTGGGGCGAAAAGGCCTGTTGTGGAGGGGCTTTTCCTCTGCCCGCGGGTGTATTACCCTTTTTCAAGGCTGCTGTCGGCGAGTGATCTGTTGGAGCTGTGGGGTCGAGGCTGCGGTCTGTCCGCTCGTTGTATTACCCTTATTGGTGGGTGGCTGGGACGATCATCAGGAAGCAGAAGGGCGGGCGCGACTACTTCTACTGGGCGCGCTCGGCGCGGGTGGGCGGCAAGCCGAGGATCGTCGAGCAGGTCTACCTGGGGACGGCGGACGCGCTCAAGCAGGCGCGTGAGCAGGCCGAGCCGATCCTGACCCGTCATCGCAAGGCCGGCCCGCTGGTGTTATGGGCGCAGGCCGAGCGGCTGGGGCTGCGCGCGTTGATCGACGAGGAGGTCGCGACCACGGGGCTCGCGCACTCGGTCGGCAGCTACCTGCAGCTCGTGGTCGTCAACCGGGCACACGCTCCCTGCGCGAAGCTGCGCGTCGCCGACTGGTACGCGAAGACGGCGCTCGCGAGCGCGCTTGCGATCCCGGCCGCCGATCTCGACCACCGGCGGATCTGGGACGCGATGGACCAGCTGCCCGAGGAGGCGATCGAGCGGATCGAGCAGAAGCTGTGCGCGCGTCTGGTCGCGGCGGGCGCGCTCGGGGCCGAGGAGGAGCTGTTCGTCTTCGACCCCACCAACCTGTACACGTTCATCGCCTCCTCGAACGAGCGCAACACGATCGCCAAGCGCGGCCACAACAAGCAGAAGCGGCACGACCTGCGCCAGGTCGGACTCGCGCTGCTGACCAGCCGCAGCTTCCAGCTGCCGCTGCTCCACCACGTCTACGCCGGCGACCGGCCCGACGCGCCCACCACCCGCGAGCTGGCCCAGCAGCTCCGCCGCCGCTTCCGCGCCGTGCTCGAACGCGCGACCAGGGTCACGCTCGTCTACGACCGCGGCTGCCACTCCGACGAGCTGCTGACCCTGTTCGAGCCAGGCGAGTTCCACTTCGTCTGCGGGCTGCAGGCCAACCGCTACCGAAGCCGGCTCGAGGTCGTCCCCGAGGAGCTCGAGGCGCTTCCCGACCTGCCCGGCTACCACGCCAAACGCGGCCAGGCCACGATCGGCGGCCGCTCCTACACGCTCCTCTGCGTCCGCTCCGACAGCTTCGCCGCCCGCCAAAGCGCCAGCTTCCGGCAAACACTCGCGAAAGCGACACGCGCGCTCGACGAGCTCCGCCGCATCAGCAAGGGCCCACGGGGACGACGCAGCAAGTCCGACCTCAAAACGATCGTCGCCCAGCTCCTCAAGGCCCGCTACCTCAAGCGTGTCCTCACCGTTGAGATCACCGGCAGCGACGACAAGCCGAAGCTCGACTACACCCTCGACGAGGACGCGCTCACCCTGCTCGAACAACGCGTCTTCGGCCGCTCGCTCCTGCTCACCGACCGCCACGACTGGACCGACGCCGAGATCATCGCCGCCTACCACGCCCTCAACCGCAACGAGCGCGCGATCCGCCAGGCCAAAGACACCGACTACCTCGCCGCCCGACCCATCTACCACTGGACCGACCAGAAGATCCGCGTCCACCTCTTCTGCTGCGTCCTCGCCCTCCTGCTCACCCACACCATCTGGCAGCAAGCCACCACCGCCGGCATCACCGCCTCACCCGAACACCTCCTCGAAGCACTCGCCGAGCTCGACCAGATCGAACTCGTCTACCCCCCACACGGCACCGGCCGCGGCCGCCCCCGCACCCGCCGCCACCTCGCGCAACCAACCCAACTCCAACTCGACCTCCTCGCCGCCCTCGACTACGACCCCGAACAAGTAGGTACGACACCCTCAAACCGATGACAACCGCTCAACCAAGCAAAAAAAGCCGCCAAACACGGCTCAACCGCGGAAACTCGCGCTAGCCCTGCGACCGGCCAATTCCCGGCCGAAGGTGGGGCCAATTCGTTAGGCGTTCGGCCTGGTTCGCCCCTACCCTTGGTGCATGGGGAAGGGGTCGCGGTTCTGGGCTGGCCGGCGTGCGCTCGCGGGCGCATGCGTTGCGCTGCTCGCCGCGGTCGTGATCGCGAGCGCGTCGGCGGGCGGCGCACTGACGCCCGCGACGTTCACCGGTTCGATCAGCGTCACCTGCTCGCTCGGCCAGTGCGGCAACTTCTACGGCTGGACCTGCGACCGGCCGGTCGCGCTCGACTCGCTCACGGTCAACCTGGACGTCCCCGGCGGGCTCAAGAGCAAGGCGCGCGACGCCGTGTACCTCGGCCCGGGCTGCACCGGGACGATCGGCACGATCTCCGTCGTCACGACCGGCGGCGACGGGATCAAGGTCGCCGAGGGCGCCCATGACCTGACGATCGGCTCGGGCACTGTCTCGTGCACCTCGTCGTTCGCCGACGTGCACCAGGACGGCGTGCAGGTGATGGGCGGCAGCCACATCACGTTCACGAACCTCGTCGTCGCCTGCACGAGCGCGAACTCCGACCAGTTCCGCGTCGTCATGGCCGGCTCCTCGACGGTACCGCCCGACTCGATCGTCTGCGAGGCGTGCGAGTTCCATCCCGGCCCGACCGCCTACCACGACGTCACGATCGGCGCCTCCACGAACTCGGGCGTGGCGGACTCGCTCGTCTGCCCGAGCGTCTCGCCGAACCTGGTCTTCAACGCCGGCGGCGCGACGAGCCCGGTGAACCGGAACAACCGGTTCCCGTCGGCCTGCTGAGCCCTCGGATCTAGGATGCGCGGCGTGGCGGTCGCGCAGCGCCTGGAGAACTTCATCGGCGGCGAGTGGGTCGGTGCGAGCGGCGGCGAGACGTTCGAGTCGATCGTGCCGGCGACGGGCGAGACGCTCGCGTCGTTCCCCCGCTCGGGCGCGGCCGACGTCGACCGCGCCGTCGCGGCCGCGAAGGAGGCGTTCGAGAGCTGGCGGCTCGTGCCGGCGCCGCGGCGGGGCGAGATCGTCTTCCGGCTCGGCGAGCTCCTGCGTGAGCACAAGGAGGAGCTGACCGACCTGATGACGCGCGAGATGGGGAAGGTGCGCGCGGAGGCGGGCGGCGACGTCCAGGAGGCGATCGACATGAGCTACTACATGGCCGGCGAAGGCCGCCGCCTGTTCGGCCAGACGACGCCGAGCGAGCTCCCGGACAAGTTCATGATGAGCGTGCGGATGCCGATCGGCGTCGTCGGCGCGATCACACCGTGGAACTTCCCGATCGCGATCCCGTCGTGGAAGCTCTGCCCGGCGCTCGTCTGCGGCAACACCGTGGTGCTCAAGCCGGCGGAGGACACGCCGTTCCTCGCGGAGCGGTTCGTCGAGCTGCTCGCGGAGGCGGGCGTGCCGGCGGGCGTCGTCAACGTCGTCCACGGCTACGGCGAGGAGGCGGGCGACGCGCTCGTGCGCCATCCCGACGTGCCGGTGATCACGTTCACCGGCTCGCGCGAGACGGGCGTCGCGGTGACGAAGGCGGCCGCCGACGAGCTCAAGCACGTGCACCTCGAGCTCGGCGGCAAGAACGCGATCATCGTGATGGACGACGCCGACCTCGACCTCGCGGTCGACGGCATCGTCTGGTCGGCGTTCGGCACGACGGGCCAGCGCTGCACCGCCGCGTCGCGCGTGATCGTCCACCAGTCGGTCTACGGCGAGCTCTCCTCGAAGCTCGTCGCGCGCGCCGAGCAGCTGCGCCTCGGGCCGGGGTGGGAGGCCGACACCGACGTCGGCCCGCTGATCAACCGCGCGGCGCTCGAGAAGGTCGCGAGCTACACGGACATCGGCAAGGGGGAGGGCGCGAAGCTGCTCACGGGCGGCGAGGCCGTCTCGGGCGACGGCTTCTTCTACCGGCCGACCGTGTTCGGCGACGTCGAGGCCGGGATGCGGATCGCCCAGGAGGAGATCTTCGGCCCGACGACGGCGCTGATCCCGGTGACGAGCTTCGAGGAGGCGGTCGCGGCCGCGAACTCGGTCGAGTACGGCCTCTCGTCCTCGATCTTCACGCGCGACGTCAACACGGCGTTCCGCGCCATGCGCGACCTGCAGGCCGGCATCACGTACATCAACGCCGGCACGACCGGCGCCGAGGTGCACCTCCCGTTCGGCGGCACCAAGGACACCGGCAACGGGCACCGCGAGGCGGGGCAGGCGGCACTCGACGTGTTCACGGAGTGGAAGTCGATCTACGTCGACTACTCCGGCCGGCTCCAGCGCGCCCAGATCGACAATCAGTGAACCGGAAGCTCGTCGTGTTCGTGCCGCCCGAGGCGCTCGAGGCGGTGCGCGACGCGGTCTTCGCCGCCGGCGCCGGCCGGATCGGCGACTACGAGCGCTGTTCCTGGTACGCCGAGGGCACCGGGACGTTCCGGCCCCTGGCGGGTGCGAACCCCACGGTCGGCGAGGTGGGCGAGGATGAGCAGGTGGTCGAGCTCCGGCTCGAGACGGTGTTCCCCGAGGAGGCGCACGAGCGCGTCGTGGACGCGCTGCGCGCCGCGCACCCGTACGAGGAGCCGGCCTTCGACGTGTACGCGCTGCTGTGAAGGCGCTCCTCTACACCGACGGCGGCGCGCGCGGGAACCCCGGCCCGGCGGCGTACGGCTACGTGCTCGAGGCCGAGGACGGGACGGTGCTCGACGCACGGGGCGTGGCGATCGGCGTCGCGACGAACAACGTCGCGGAGTACCGCGGCCTCGTGGCCGGGCTCGCCCGCGCGCTCGAGCTCTCCGTGCCGGAGGTCGAGGTTCGGTCGGACTCCGAGCTCCTCGTGAAGCAGATGAACGGGGTCTACCGGGTGAAGAACGAGGCGCTGCGGGAGCTGTCGCTCGAGGCGTCCCGGCTCGCCCGCCGGCTCGACCGCGTCGCCTACGTCCATGTCAGGCGCGACGAGAACGAGCTCGCCGACCGGCTCGTGAACGAGGCACTCGATGCAGCCGTCCGGCAGCGGGCGTAGCGTCCCCGGCGTGGACGAGGAGCGGCGGATCGAGGAGATCGAGGCCGCCTTCGTCGACGGCGCGCACCGGCTGCGTCTGCGTCTCGCGCACGACGGCTGGGAGGCCGTCTATGCGCACGCCGACGGCCCGTGTGGGCGCACCGCCTACGGGCGCACCAGGCTCGAGGCCGCCGAGACGGCGCTGACCGCCTGGCGCTGCGAGCTCGCCGTGCGAACGGGCGGGCTCGCGGCCTGACGAGATCCGGCGTCAGGTCACGCGGGGGCGCCCATCGGAATCGCGCCGAGCTGCTGCATCATTCCCAGCGCGTCGAAGATCCCCCAGTGCTCGTGTGCGAGCCCGTCGTCGCCGAAGCGGATGATGTCGATCCCTTCGACCTCGATGCGGTTGCCGCTCGGAGGCATGCCCATCAGCTCGCCGTCCTGCGTCCCCGAGGCCCGGAACCGGCCGACGACCTTGTCGCCGCTCGTGATGATGTCCTCGGTGGCGAAGCGAAGGTCGGGAAAAGCAGCCATGTACATCGTGAAGAACTCCCGCGTGCCTGCCTTGGTTGGGGCCATCCCCGGCAGCACCTCGTGCTCGACGAAGCCCTCGGCGAGGTGAGCGCAGAAGCCGTCGACGTCGTGGGCATTGATCCGGTCGTACATCTGCTGAAGCGTCGCCGCGTGATCCACAGGATCCTCCTTGCTCGGTAAGGCCCGATCCTACGACGCGCCGTGGAGCCCCGCTTCGCCCACCGTGGAACCACCACGGGGCGGACCGCGCGACCCTCGCCTTCTCACCTGATTCTCAGGTTGCTTTCATGTTCTTCTTAAGGGCCGCCACGAGGGTCTTCGCGTGGATGCGGTGAACTCGTGAGCCCCATCGTCGAGGCCGGATTCGCCGACGCGGCGGCGATCGCCGTGATCGTGTTCGCCGTGTACTTCCCGCGGCATCGGCGCCGCGACCTTGCAGTCGCGTTCTTCGGCGTCAACATCTGCGTCTTCGCCGTCGCCAGCATCCTGTCGTCGTCGGGCGTCGGCGTCGGGCTCGGGCTCGGGCTCTTCGGGGTCCTGTCGATCATCCGGCTTCGCTCGATCGAGCTCAGCCAGGTCGAGGTCGCGTACTACTTCGCGGTGCTCTCACTCGGCCTGCTCGGAGGACTCTCGGTCGTGCGGCTCGACGTCGCCGCCGGGCTGATGGCGATGATCGTGGCGGGGCTGTTCATTGGTGATCACCCGCGCCTGTTCGGCACGCACCGGCACCAGGTCGTCGTGCTCGATCGCGCCTACACCGACGAGCGCGCGTTGCGGACGGAGCTCGAGGCACGACTCGGGGCGACGATCCACGGCTTCCATGTCACGAAGCTCGACCTCGTCAACGAGATGACGTGGGTCGACGTGCGCTACGCCGTTACCGCGCCGGCAGGCGAGGCGGCAGCGGGTGCCGTAACGGTCGCGAGCACGACATGAGCGCCACCCGGGTCCTCGTCCCCGAGGAGCTCGCTGCGATCGAGCTTTCCGAGCTCGTCGAGCTGGCCGCGCTGCTCGTGCGCGTCGAACGCAAGTACGTCGTCTCGCGCGCGGACGCAGAGGTCCTCTGCAGGATGCTGCCGCCGGAGGCGCAGGTGCTGGAGATCGACGGCCAGCGCAGTTTCGACTACGCCTCCGTCTATTTCGACACGCCCGGCCGCGACGTGTACCTTGCTGCCGCACGGGACCGCCGACGGCGGTTCAAGGTGCGGACGCGCGAGTACCTCGGTTCGGGCGAGAGGTTCATCGAGATCAAGACGCGGCGTGGCCGGTTCAAGAACAAGGATCGGATGGCCTGCGAGTCCATGGAACGGCTCACACCGACAGCGGCGCGGCACGTCGCGGACTGCCTGGACGGAGCGTCCATCTCAGCCATCGACGCCACGACGCTGGCGCCGGCGCTGCGGACGAGCTTCCGGCGAACGTCGGTGTACCTCCCCGAGAGCGGCAGCCGCGTCACGATCGACGTCGACCTGTCTTTCTCGTCCTGCTCCGCGTCCGCGCACCGGCCGGTGCTCTCCTTCCCGAAGCTTGCGATCGTCGAGACGAAGGCGGCGGGACCGCCGACCGCCTTCGACCGGCTGCTCTGGTCGCTCGGGCTCCGGCCGTCGAGATTCTCGAAGTTTGGCACCGGCATCGCGCTGACGCTGCCGGCGCTTCCGCGCACTCGCTGGGCGCGCCTGCTGCGAACGGAGCTGGCCGCCGGCGCACGGGCCGCGGCCTGAGCCGGTCGTCCGTGATCAGACCAGGCCTGGTGATGGTCGCCGCCGCCCTCGCGGCGATCATCGCACTGCCGGCCGCCCAGGGTATGGAGCTCGCCGGCGTACCGACCGCCGATGACAGCACCGCCTGGCTCTACAACCCGCTCCAGGTGAACGAGATCGACCTCAGCGCGAGCCAGGCCGCGCTCGATTCGCTGCGCGCCAACCCGAGGACGTACGTCGACGCGCAGATCACCCTCCACGACGGCACGGCTGCGTACGGCCCGTACGCAGTCGGCCTCAAGCTCAAAGGGCAGAGCTCGTTCCGCGACCTCGACGGCAAGGCCGCGTTCAGGATCAAGTTCGACTACTCGGTGCCCCACCAGGAGTTCGAGGGCCTGAAGAACCTGACCCTCAACAACATGGTCCAGGATCCGTCGATGATCGCGGAGGCCTCCTCGTCGATCGTGATGAGGGCAGTGGGCCTGCCTGCTTCGCGCGTCGGGTACGCGTACGTCAGCCTGAACGGTGCGGAGTACGGCTTGTACGCCAACGTCGAGACGGTCGACAAGGTGATGGCAAAGCGGTGGTTTCCGAGCACGCAGCACATCTACGAGGCCAACTACACCGCAGACGTAATTCCCGGCGACGTAGGCGCGTTCGACATCTCCACGGGCTCCTCGAAGGACACCTCGGACCTGCAGGCGCTGATCAACGCGGCTTCCGGCAGTGCATCCGGCTGGACACAGCGGATGAACCTCGTCGCCGATCTCAAGGAGATGACGCTCGCGTTCGCGGTCGAGCACTACGTCGGGCAGTTCGACGGATACTCGTACGGCTCGACGCAGGCGCAGCCCAACAACTACGACCTCCACAGCGACGACAGCGGGCTCTTCTCGATCATCATCACCGGCACCGACCAGACGTGGACCGACGGTCCGAACTTCGGGCTTACGGGCAACGGCGTGCTCCTGCGCGAGTGCCTCGTCGCCGAGGGGTGCGAGCCGCTCTATACGCAGGCGCTGCAACAGATCGCCGCCAACAAGCAGGTGGCCGCGCTTGCAACGACCGCCCGCGCGATCGACACGGCGATCGCCCCCTGGCGCAAGCGCGACCCTCGCCGTGAGCAATCCGTGGCGGACGGCGAAGCGTCGGCGGACGCCAAGATCGCCCTGATGGCCGCCCGTCCGGCGGAGCTCAAGAGCTGGCTCGGGCTCAGCTCGTCCTCTTCCACGACCACCGCGAAATCGGCCGCCGCATCGTCTGTCCGGCCGCTGTTCGGAAAGCCGGCTGCGGGCCCGGCGACACCCTCGGCCGGAAAGCAGTTCACCTTCGTGCTGCCCGTGACCCGAAGCGACACAGGCACAGTCCTGACATCGGGCAAGCTCGACGCGAGCACCTCGGTCGGAACCACGGCGATCAAGACAGCGAGCTCGTTTGCCGGCGGCCGGATACGGCTCTCGCTGACGGTCCCGAAGGCGGTGAAGGGAAAGCTCCTGAAGATCAAGGTCCAACTCACGGCCGCCGGTCAGACGGCGCTCGGCATCTACACGTATACGGTTCGATGACCTGGAGGGTCAGGTGCTCCGTGCGGCGCTTGCGGTCGCAGTCCCCGGGCTGCTCGGCGCCGTGGTCGCGACGGGAGGGCGCGCGGACCCTCCGAGCGTCACGTTTCAGGCCCGGTCCC
>Ga0335085_10007762_pt1 | contig 16503 bp, 12 predicted proteins | sample Lox_Sample_45_FD_206712 | JGI IMG/M metagenome (GOLD analysis project Ga0335085, IMG submission 206712) | Soil microbial communities from Loxahatchee National Wildlife Refuge, Florida, United States - Lox_Sample_4.5 | ecosystem: Environmental > Terrestrial > Soil > Wetlands | place: USA...
GTAACCGGGACATGCCCCGGGCCGCGATGGGTTCGGGGAGGAGGTGCCCGTCCGGATAGAGGAGATAGGCGTCGTCTCGTGACTCCATCTCAGCCGGGAAGCGCTCGAACCAGCCGACTACCGCGGTCTTCAGCCGACCGGGAAAGACGGAATCACCCTCGGAAGGGTGACGACACCCCCGAGTCGGCCCGAACAGAATTTGGGAAGCGGTCTCGAACAGGAGAGCGTGAGCAGACGACCGTCACGCGTCAATATGTCGCACTGTGTTCGCCGGGGCACGCCAAGAGTGCAATATCAGCGTCCTGAGGAAGGGAACGACCATGGATAGGCGTGGTGAAGGGTGGGTCGTGTTCGCCGCCATTGTGCTGGGCGTGGCGGGCATCATGCGGATCTTCGATGCGATCTGGGCGTTCCGTTATCACGGGGTGCTCCCGGAAAATCTCGAAGGTGCGATTTTCGGGCACAGCCTCAAGACCTACGGCTGGGTCTATCTCGTGGTGGCTGCCGTGCTCATCGTGTGCGCGTTCCTGGTGCTCAGCGGGTCGCAGGTGGGCCGGTGGGTCGGGATTATTGCCGGCGCGATCGGGTGCATCAGCGCCATCTGGTGGATGCCTTATTACCCGATCTGGTCGCTGACCTATGTTGCCATCGGTGCGCTTGTGATCTACGCGCTCGCCACGTACGGAGGTAAAGCCGAAGCTGCGTAGCACGGCAGTCGCGCGGCCTTCTTGACGTTTGTGTTCACGACCCTCGTCCACCAGCCCCGCCTCAGCTGTGTCGTGGCGGGGTTCCGGCGTTGCTTCGGGCTGGGCGGCCGAGGCGCGTTCACCCGACGGAGAAAGGACTGACGACGATGGCCGACAAGAAAGCCGAGCGTATCGCTGAGTTGATCAAGCCGCTGCGGGTCAAGCCGGGATCGAAGGTGAACCTGGCCAAGGACTTCGACCCGGACTATAAGGCGGGCTTCGTGAAGAAAGAGGACGGCAGGCAGCTGTTGCGGACGGGTATCGAGCTGCTGGCCGACTACCAGCGGCGGCTGGCCGCCCAGGACACCTATGGGGTGCTGGTGTGCCTGCAGGCGCTGGACGCCGGCGGCAAGGACGGCACGATCCGCCATGTGATGAGCGGGGTGAACCCGCAGGGCGTGCATGTCAGCGGCTTCAAGGTGCCCTCGGTGGAGGAACTGGACCACGGCAGGCGTTCTCGCAGATGCTGTCGGCCACCAGTACCAGATGGGCACCCTGGTACGTGATACCGGCGGACCGCAAGTGGTTCGCGCGTATCTGCGTGGCGGCGGTTCTGGCGCACACGCTGATCGAGATCGATCCGCAGTTCCCGGCGGTGACCGCGGATCGGCGCCAGGACCTGCTGGTGGTCAAGGGTGAACTTGAGGCCCAGGCACCCAAGGGTGCCCCGGCCGACCCGTTCGCAGCCAAGAAGGCCAAGAAGGAAGCCATGGCACAGGCCAGCAAAAAGGCAGAGGCCAGCCAGGTTGATGAGGACGGGCATCGGCCTGACGAGAGCCCGGGTCAGCCGGCGCGGGCAAGCCGGGCCCGGGGCGGCGCGGCCACCCAGGGCCAGCCGGCGCAGGTGAACCCCAGGACCGGCAGGTCCCGGGCCAAGGGCCAGCCGAGCTAGCCGATGTCCGGATAGGAGGCATAGACATGGCGGTGCAAGCTGACGCCACAGGGCAGCCGACCACGGCGGGCCAGCAGTGGTACTCGCGCTCACCGGATGAGGTGACCGCAGCGCTGGACGTCGATCCGCCCATTGGGCTGACCGCTGCGCGGGCCGCTGAGTTGCTGAACGCGAACGGGCCGAACGCGCTGCCGGAGGAGACGCCGAAGCCGGGCTGGCGCCGGTTTCTCGAGGAGTACCGCGCCTATATGCAGATCATCCTGGTCGCCGCGGCGGTGGTGTCGCTGGTGGTTAAGGAGTGGAGCACCGCGGTCCTGTTGCTGTTGCTGACGGTGCTGAACGCGGTGGTGGGCCTGCGGCAGGGGGGCAAGGCCGAGAGCGCCATGAATGCCCTGAAGTCGATGATGAAGGCGACCGCCCGGGTCCGGCGGGACGGAGCCGAGGCGCAGATCCCGGCTGAACAGGTGGTCGTGGGCGATGTTGTTCTCATCGCCGCCGGGGACGAGGTGCCGGCCGACGGCCGGATCATCGCGGCCAGCGCCCTGCAGATCGACGAGTCGGCGCTGACCGGGGAGAGCACGCCCGCGGCCAAGGACGCCGAGACACTGCCCGGTGACCGGCTAGGGCCGGGTGACCAGACGAACATGGCGTTCATGAATACGCCGGTCACGCACGGCAGCGGCACGGTGATCGTCACGGGCACGGGCGCGGGCACCGAGCTGGGGAAGATCTCTGGGATGCTGTCGGCCACCGCCAGGGAGGAATCGCCTCTGACCAGGGAACTCAACAAGCTCACCTTGTGGATCGCCGCGGCGGCCGGTCTGACGATGGTCGTGATGTTCGTCCTCGGCCGCCAGCGTGGCCTGGCCTGGGACGCGCTGTTCGTCAGCGCGGTGTCCCTGGCGATTGCGGCCATCCCGGAAGCCCTGCCCACCGTGACGCAGACGATCCTGTCGATCGGCGGGGTCGACCTGGCCAAGCGCAACGCGATCGTGAAAGATCTCCCGTCGGTGGAGACGCTGGGGTTCACCTCGGCGATCAACTCCGACAAGACCGGCACGCTGACGATGAACCAGATGACCGCCGTGGAGGTGGTGGACCCGGCCGACCGCTACACCATCTCTGGCATTGGTTACGGCCTGGAGGGCACGGTCCACCACGCCGCGGGCTCGGCGGCCACCATCGAGGATGCGATCCTGCCGTACATCGTCGCCAGCGACGCCACGCTCGTGGACGGCAAGGTCGTCGGCGATCCCACCGAGGGCGCGTTGCTGGTGCTGGGTTACAAGGCCGGCCTGGATATCGACGCCACCCGCGAGCAGCTGCCCCGGCTGGCCACGCTGCCGTTCGACCCGGCGTACAAGCTGATGGCCACCTTCAATTCGGCCACCGACGCGGCGGGTCGGCCGGTCGTGCGGTGCTTCGTCAAGGGCGCGGCGCCCGCGGTGATGGCACGCGCCGCGGCGGCACTGTCCGTCGGCGCGAGCATCCCCTGGGACACCGACCTCAAAGCACGGGCGCACGCGCACATGGAACGCATGGAGGGCGAGGGCCGCCGGGTGATGGCCGCCGCCACCCGGGACCTCGACCCGGCCGGCTTCGATCCCGGCGGCGACCTGCTCGGCTATGTCACCCAGTTGCAGATGACCAGCCTGGTCGCGATGGTCGACCCGGCCCGGGAGGAGTCCAAGGCCGCGGTCGCCAGCGCCCAGGCGGCCCACATCCGGGTCCGCATGGTGACCGGGGACGACGTGATCACCGGCGCGGCCATCGCCAGGCAGGTCGGCATCGGCGGCGAGGCGATCCTGGGCGCCGACTTCGCGGCCCTGACCGAGGATGAGCGGCAAGCCCGCATCGAGCACATCGGGGTGGTCGGCCGGGTGGCCCCCGAGCACAAGGTGCTGCTGGCCGACACGCTGAAAAGAAAGGGCGACGTCGTGGCGATGACCGGCGACGGCGTCAACGACGCTCCGGCGATCAAGGCGGCCGACATCGGGATCGCCATGGGCACCGGCACCGAGGTGGCCAAGAACGCCGGCCGGATGATCTTGTCCGATGACAACTTCGCCACCATCGTCTTCGCCGTCGAGCAGGGCCGCAAGATCTACGACAACCTCACCAAGTACATCCGTTTCGTGCTGGTGCTCCTGGTGGTGTTCGTGCTGACATTCCTCGGCGCGAGCCTGTTCAACATCGCCGCCGGTGAGCCGTTCACCCCGGCTCAGGTGCTGTGGATCCACTTCGTCGTCAACGCTCCGTTCGGCTTCGCGCTCGGCTTCGACCGGGCAAGCCCGGGGCTCATGGCGCGCAGACCGCGGCCCCGGGGCGAGTCGGTGCTGACCACACCGGTGATGGTCACGGTCGGGCTCGCCGGGCTGGCCATCACCATTGGCCTGCTCACGCTGACCAAGCTCGGGACATCCCACTTCGGCAGCGCCGCCATCGGCAACTCCATCGCGTTCACCTCCTTCGCGCTCTGCCTGATCGTGGCCGCCCTCGAATGCCGCAGCGAGACCGGTACGGTGCTGACCACCGCCACCTTCGACAGCAAGCAGATCAACTGGACGATCCTCGGGGAGTTCGTCCTCGCCGTGCTCGTCACCCAGATGGACGTCTTCAACCGCCTGCTCGGAACGACCGGGCTCAACCTGCGCGAGTTCGCGTGGGCGCTGGTGCTCCCCGTCGCGCTCCTGGTGCTGTGGGAGCTCGGCAAGCTCATAGCACGGCGATCAACATCCACATCGTCCGGCCCGGCACCTGAGGCCGGGCAAATACGGCGACACAGTCCCCGGCCGAACTCACCCACCGGTAGGTGAGGAATCGGGTGGCGGGCCCGCGGCAGGATCTGCACATGTGCCATGCTTGTGTCCGGGGCGTTCCTGACCAGGAGCCGGACGTCGGCCAGCCGTGCCGGCCATGCGCCCGGCCGCACAGATCACCCCGTTCTGGCGCGGCACGGGCGGCCAGGCTGGCGACCAGATCGGCGCCCATGTCGATGCCTCTACCAGCGGGCCGGAACGGCCTGCTGCTCCGTGATCTGCACCGCCAGCTCGATGACCCGCCGGGCACCGTCAGCGGCGGCGTGCCGCGCGGTGAACAGCCTGATCAGCCACTGACCGCCGGGATCAAGGCTGGTGAGGGCGCCGCCCGCCGCGGTGCGCTGCTGGCCGTCGTGGATGACCTCATCCAGTTGGCCGCGGATGCTGTCCAGCCGCAGTGCCGCCTCGGCGACCGGCCACCGGTCGAGCGGATGGCCCGGGCCGCGCCGCCCGGCGGCATGATCGCCATCGGCCTGGCGGTGCGCCCGTTCGACGGCCAGATCGAAGGCCCGCCGGGCGATGGCGTAGAACGTCATGCCCGCCAGCGGCAGCCCCCAGCCGAACGTGCCGGCGACGAACGTGTCACCCGGCGCCCCGGGCAGCAGCACCCGCGCCGTCCGCAGGCCCGGCCCGGCCTGGCCGGCCTGCGCCCGGACACTTCCGCCGCGGGAGGCGTCGGCCCGGGACACGAAGGCGTGCACCATCGCCGGCCGCGCGGTCCCGTCTCCGCCCGCCACCTGCACGCCGAGCCAGTCCCAGCCCGGCGGCTCGCACGCCAGGGCCGCGAGCTCATCCAGCCCGCAGCCTCCCGCCGTCCGCCTGGGGCCCGGATGAGCGGGCCGCTGGCTGCGCGCACCGGCGTACCCCGCGTTCGCGGGGCCCCGGTGTCCGGCGCCCGGCGGGCCGATACCCCCGGCGCCGCCGGCGAAGAACCGTCCCCGCGCGGCCTCGCTGAGCAGCCACTCCGCGACCGGATCGGACGCGTCACCGGCCGGGCCGGCCAGCGTGTCTGCGGCCGCCCCGACCCAGGCGTGGTGGGCGGTCACGGCGAGCGCGGCGGCCGGAGCGCGCACGGCGAGCTGGCGCTGGGCGCAGGCGACCTGGCTGAGGTTCAGCCCCGCGCCACCGAGTTGCGGCGGCACCGCCAGCTTCAGGTAGCCGCTCTCTCTGAGCAGGGCAATGTCCCTGGCCAGCAGCTCCGGATCCGCCGCCGCCTCGCCGGGGGCGGTCGCGCCGGGGGTGGTCCCGCCGCCGGGAACTGCCGCGTCGAGGATCGCGTCGTCGGACCGCCAGGTGAGCCGGCCGAGGAGCGCGTGGGGGAGGGGGCCACCTGCGTCAGGTGCTGACATCAGCACGCTCCCTCCGCTGCCGCCGCAAGGCTCACGATCCCAAGCTCAGCACGCCCGCTGGACGAAAGTCAATCAAACAGATTGGAAAACTATGGAAGCCCTCCAGGCCCAGTCGGCGCGGCGGGCGCGTCCCGGGACCGGGCCGGTCAGGGGTTGAGCACGCGGATGGGGTGCCGCCGGCGAAGGCCACGATGTCCTCGACCGCCTCCCCGGGAAGGGCGGGCGCCGTCCTGGTACCGTCGGCTCTGGTGCGTGCCGGACCGTCGGGGCCGGATGCATCCGGACCCGCGGCGAGAGGATGGCGATCCATGCAGTGGCTTGACGTGCTGACGGCCAAGGCACTGGACCGCCAGCGGCCGGCGCGGGACGAGGCGCTCGCCGTCCTGGCCAGCGGAGACGACGACCTGCTCGACGTCGTGGCGGCGGCGTTCCGGGTCCGGCAGCGGTACTTCGGCCGCCGGGTCAAGCTCAACTTCCTGGTCAACGTCAAGAGCGGGCTGTGCCCGGAGGACTGCTTCTACTGCTCCCAGCGGCTCGGCTCCGGCGCCGATGTGCTGAAGTACACCTGGCTCAGGCCGGACGACGTGCTGGCCGCCGCCGAGGCGGGGGTCACCGCGGGCGCGAAGCGGGTCTGCCTGGTCGCCAGCGGCCGCGGCCCGGCCGACCGCGACATCACCCGCGTGTCGGAGATGATCGGGGCGTTCAAGGCGGAGCACCCGGACGTCGAGGTGTGCGCCTGCCTGGGCCTGCTCACCCAGGACCAGGCGGAACGCCTGCGCGGTGCGGGCGCCGACGCGTACAACCACAACCTGAACACGGCCGAGGCGCACTACGGCGACATCTGCACCACGCACGGCTTCGGCGACCGGGTGGACACCGTGCGCCAGGCCGCCGCGGCGGGCCTGTCCGCCTGCTCCGGCCTGATCGCCGGGACAGGGGAGAGCGACGCCGACCTGGTGGACGCCGCCTTCGCGCTGCGGGACCTCAACCCGGACTCGGTCCCGGTCAACTTCCTGATCCCGTTCGACGGCACCCCGCTGGCCGGGCAGTGGGCCCTCACGCCGCAGCGCTGCCTGCGGATCCTGGCCATGGTCCGGTTCGTGCACCCGGACGCCGAGGTCCGGCTGGCCGGCGGCCGGGAGATCCACCTGCGCAGCCTCCAGTCGCTTGCGCTGCACATCGCCAACTCCATCTTCCTGGGTGACTACCTGACCAGCGAGGGCCAGGCGGCCCGCCAGGACCTGGACATGATCGCCGACGCGGGCTTCACCGTCGAGGGCGCCGCCGAGCCCACCCTCCCCGAGCACCGCCGCGACCTGGTCAAGGTCCGCCGCCGCGGCCCCGGCACCCCCCTGCCCGCCAACACCTGACTCCAGGCCCGCTTCCCCCTCACGCGCCCCCGCCATCCGCGTCCCGCGTCCACCGTCCCCGCGCATGTACCTCTTCTTCCTGCGTACCACCCGCACCTGCATCCGCTTCCTGCGCACCACCCGCACCTGCATCCGCGCTCACAGCCCCGATTACACCTAGAGGTGCCAGCGCATGTACCCGGGTACACGCGGAGGCGCCATTGCCGACATTGCGGGGGCCGAGCGATGGCCCGGGCCCGCGGGGTGGCAGACACGCCGGGGCGGGTCCCCCACGGGGAGCGGGTTATTCGTTAGCTTGGTCATCATGGCCACCCGTGCGCCCAAGGGTTCCACCCACCCGCGCAGCGGCAGCTCCGAGAACGCCCGTGCGGAGCCGGACCGGCCTGCCCGGCGCACAGCCGGCACGACGGGACGTCCCGGCGGGGCCCGTTCGGCCTCGGGATCGGCGCGGCGAGGCGGCTCGTCCACCAGCCGCAACCAGCGCAAAGGCAACGGGCGTCGCCCCGCCGGCAACGGGCGCCGACCGCCGGCGCGGCCGAAGACCCGCGACCCCATCCTGATCCTGATCGAGTGGATCGGCCACGCGCTCGCGGCGGCGTGGATGGTGGTGGCCGGCACCGTGGGCTTCACGGCGCGGCGGTTCGGGCGCAGCGCGCGCGACCTTGATCCCGAACATCGCCGGGACGGGGTCGGGCTCGTGTGGCTGGGCACCGCCATCGTGCTCGCGGCCAGCATCTGGTGGCGGATGGGCAACCCGGTCGGCCGGTCCGTCTCGGCGTTGGTGCACGGCGCCGCCGGGTCGGCGGCCTGGCTGACCCCCGTACTGGCCGCGCTGCTGTCCTGGCGGTACCTGCGGCATCCCGACCGTAACTCGGAGACGGGCCGCGTCGTCATCGGCTGGTCCGCGCTGAGCATCGGCGTGCTCGGCCTGGTGCACATCGCCAACGGCACGCCGGCACCCTCCGACGGCGGCGTGGCCATGCGGCACGCCGGCGGCCTCATCGGATTCGCCGCGTCCGCTCCGCTCGCCAAGGCGGCGACGGCGTGGGTCGCGGCGCCGATCCTGGCGCTGGTCGCGGGCTTCGGCCTGCTGGTCATCTCCGGTACCCCGGTGCACCGGATTCCCGAGCGCATGGACGAGGCGCGCGTGTTCTTCGGCCGCCGGACCCGCATCCTCGGCGATGACCAGGATTACGGTGAGGAGTTCGGCGGGGACGGCGAACAGGCCGGCGAGCTCGAAGGCGGCGGCAAGCGGATCCGCGGCCAGCTGGCCCGGGCCGCTCGCGGGGCCCGCGGCGGCCGCCCGGCGATCGGGGGCGGCGACCGGATCAAGCCGTACGATTCGCCTCTGCTGGGCCCCGAAACGCGGGCCCGTCGCGGCACCATGGAAGATCCCGCCGCCGGGCTCGGGGACACCGGGCCGGCGAGCCCAGCGGCCCCCACGGACCCTGCGGGGCAGACGACCGACCACGACGACGAGGGGCTGCTCGAAGCGCTCGGCTTCCTGCCGGGGGGATCCACGGGCGAGCCCGGACCCGGGGGGGCCGGGACGGCTGCGGCTGAGCCTGCCCGGCCGCCGGCGCCGCACGAGCCGTTCCGGCGCCCCGAGCAGCTGACGCTGACCGGATCGGCCGACGGCAGTTACACGCTGCCCCCGGCTGCGCTGCTGCGTCCCGGCTCCGCGCCCAAGGCCCGGACCAAGGCCAACGACACCATGGTGGCCGCCCTGTCGGAGGTCCTGGAACAGTTCAACGTCGACGCGCAGGTCACCGGGTTCACCCGGGGCCCCACGGTGACCCGGTACGAGATCGAGCTCGGGCCCGCGGTCAAGGTTGAGCGGGTCACCGCGCTGTCCAGGAACATCTCCTACGCGGTCAAGAGCGCGGAGGTGCGGATCATCTCCCCGATCCCCGGCAAGTCCGCGATCGGGGTGGAGATCCCGAACAGTGACAAGGAGATCGTCAGCCTCGGTGACGTGCTGAAGTCGCAGGTGGCGATCACCGACCACCACCCGATGGTGGTCGGCCTGGGCAAGGATGTCGAGGGCCACACGGTGGTCGCCAACGTCGCCAAGATGCCGCACATGCTGATCGCCGGCGCTACCGGGTCCGGCAAGGCGCTCGCTCTCGATACGCCGATCCCGACGCCGGATGGCTGGGCGACCATGGGCGAGATCCAGGTCGGCGGCGAGGTCTTCGATGAGCACGGTCACGCATGCAAGGTGACCGCCGCGACTCCGGTCATGCACGGCCGCCCGTGCTACGAGGTCGAGTTCTCCGATGGCACCGTCATCGTCGCCGATGCCGAGCACCTTTGGCGTACCGCGACCGTGGCGGGGCGCCAGCAGCGAGGGCGGCCACCGGAGGGGCTGCCACATTGGCCTCCGGAGGACGTGACTCGCGTTGAGAACCGAGCGGCTGAAGTGATGTGTGAACCCGACGCGCTCACCACGACCGCCGAGGTGCTCGCGGACGTCGGAGCGCAGTTCCGTAACGTCCTTTACCAGCGCGTCGTTCCGAACCTGCCGCGTGAAGGCCGCCCGCTGCGGTCCTGGTATCGCCGCAACGGTCGCGATGTCTCATTCTGGACACCGGCCTATTCGCGTCACCTGATCTACAAGGCGCTCGCGGAACGCGTCAAGACTCCACTAGGGGTCGGCCGGCTACGCCAGTTCGACAGCGAGCCGATTACGACCGCCGAGCTTGCGGCTTCCCTCCGGGCAGGCGGACGCCTGAACCACTCGGTTGCGCTGTGCGGACCGCTTGACTATCCCGAACGGGATCTGCCTGTGGCTCCGTACACATTCGGCTGCTGGCTTGGTGACGGGCGGACTGGCGGTGCCGATATCACCAGTGCCGACCAAGAGATTCTTGACCATATCCGCGATGACGGATACGAAATCACGCATCACCCCAGTACCCAGATGCAGTACACGATCTGGAACCGCCCCGAGCGCAAGCGTCGCATCGTCGAAGCGCTTGACCTCGCGGAACAGGGGATGAGCGTCGCCAACGCAGCGGCCCACGTTGGTGTCGGGCTTTCGGCCGTGCTCCGGGCAGCGGATGGCCATTTCCCGCAAGGGCGCAGGGGAAGCTTTGTGCCGGTCTCTCCTCGCCGTGAGCGGTACCGGACCATGAGCGAGATCTTCCGCGAGGTTGGACCAAAGCACATACCCGAGGCGTATCTGCATGCCTCCGTCCCGCAGCGCCGGGCCTTGCTCGCGGGCCTGCTTGACACAGACGGCTACTGCAGTCCCCAGGGAACGGCCGAATTCACGGCGACCAACCGGGACCTCGCCTATGGCGTAACGGAATTGGCGCAGGGTCTTGGGTACAAGGCCACACTCAGGACTAAGTCGTGCAACGGCCGCAGCGAGAGCACGTCAACTGTCTACACCGTTGCCTTCACTCCGCACGAGCCGGTGTTCAGGCTTAGCCGAAAGCTGGCGCGGCAGCGCCAGATCAAGCCAGCGAGCACGGCACGATGGCGATACATAGTCGATGTGCGGCCGGTCGAATCAGTACCGGTTCGGTGCATCGAAGTCAGCAGCCCCAGCCGCCTCTACCTCGCTAGTCGGTCATGCATCCCGACGCACAACTCGGTCTGCATCAACGGGCTGATCACCTCGGTGCTGACGCGCGCCACCCCGGATGAGGTCCGGATGATCCTGGTCGACCCCAAGCGGGTCGAGCTGAGCATCTACGAGGGCATCCCGCACCTGATCACCCCGATCATCACCAGTCCCAAGAAGGCCGCCGAGGCGCTGGAGTGGGTCGTGGGGGAGATGGAGCGGCGCTACGACGACCTGGCCGCCTCCGGGTTCCGGCACGTGGACGACTTCAACAAGGCGGTGCGGGCCGGCAAGCTGACCGTGCCGCCCGGCAGCGAGCGCGTGTACCGGCCCTACCCCTACCTGCTGGCCATCGTGGACGAGCTGGCCGACCTGATGATGGTCGCGCCGCGCGACGTGGAAGATTCCGTGGTCCGGATCACCCAGCTCGCGCGGGCCGCCGGCATTCACCTCGTCCTGGCCACCCAGCGGCCGAGCGTGGACGTGGTGACCGGGCTGATCAAGGCGAATGTGCCGTCCCGGCTCGCGTTCGCCACCTCCAGCCTGACCGATAGCCGGGTCGTCCTGGACCAGCCCGGCGCGGAAAAGCTGGTCGGGCAGGGTGACGCGCTGTTCCTGCCGATGGGCGCCAGCAAGCCGATGCGGCTGCAGAACGCGTTTGTCTCGGAGAAGGAAATCCGGGATATCGTCGCGCACTGCAAGAAGCAGGCCGAGCCCGAGTACCGCGAGGACGTCGCTGCCGCGCCCGAACGGTCCCGGGAGATCGACGCCGACATCGGCGACGACCTCGACCTGCTGGTCCAGGCTGCGGAGCTGATCGTCAGCACCCAGTTCGGCTCCACGTCCATGCTCCAGCGCAAGCTGCGGGTCGGGTTCGCCAAGGCCGGACGGCTGATGGACCTGCTGGAAAGCCGCGGCATCGTCGGGCCCAGCGAGGGTTCCAAAGCGCGGGACGTCCTCATCAAGCCCGACGACCTGGGCGAGGTGCTCAGCTCGCTGCGTGGCGACTGACCGGCGGCGTGAGGGGGTAGCCTGCGTGGAGTTGAGGGCGGCAGTCCGGGCACGGAACCGGGCGGGAGGACCTCCCGGGTAGGCCGCCGGGCCCGGCGTGGCGGTCCGGGAAGGTCGTTCGGCCGTGCCTGGATCGTCGCGCACACGTTAACTGGTCCTTCATTGTGAGGACCATCGGGATGCCTACACTTGGTGACGGCTCCCGTACGCGGAGAGGATACGTACGACGAAAGCCAGTGGAGGCGCAGCGTGAGCATCGGTGACACGCTGGCGGCGGCGCGCCGGCAGTCCGGTCTCACCGTGACGCAGGTCAGCGAGCGGACCCGCATCAGGGAAACGATCATCCGGGGTATCGAGCAGAACGATTTTTCAGCCTGCGGCGGCGACTTCTACGCCCGGGGGCACATCCGGAGTATCGCGGCCGCGGTCGGTGCCGATCCCGACCCGCTGATCCGCGACTACGACGAGGAACACGGCGCGCTGGAGGCGGTCCGGGCGGCCGACGTGTTCGAGCCGTCGACGCCGCTGCGGATCAAGGAACGGCGGTCGCTGAACTGGAGCGTCGCCATGATCGCCGCGCTGCTGATCGTGATCGGGTACGTCGCGTACCACCTCGCGTCGTCGGGGTCCTCGCCCCGCGGGAAGAGCGCCGCGGCCGTGGCGGCCTCCCCGACGCACCGCGCCACCGCCCCCGCCACGTCCCCGGCGGCCTCGCCCGCCGCCCCGGCCACGCCCAACGACGTGGTCATTCGGCTGACCGCGGTCGAGGACTGCTGGGTCTTCCTGACCAGCGACCGGGGCAGCACGATCTACAGCGGGGTCGTCCCGGCCGGTGCCACCCAGACGTGGACGGAGACCCGGGCGGTGAACCTGCGCCTCGGCAACCCGGCAGGCGTTGTCCTGACCGTCAACGGCAAGAAGGAGTCGCCGGGCACCGACCAGCCGGTCACGCTCACCCTGGGGCCGGCCCAGAAGGTCTCCGGGCAGGCCTCCGGCCAGCCCGTGCCGGGAAGCGCCAGCTAGCCCGCCCCAGCTGCCCAGGCCGGCCCGGGCCAGCCCCGGCTGACGGCCGTCGCACCGGCGGCCGTGCCGTAATCTGCCGGTGTGCCTTCCACACCCCGCGAGCCCGCCGGACACCGCGAGCCTGCCGGCGCCGGTGCTCCGGGTTCCCCCGTTCCGGATGAGGGCCGCGGCCGCCGCACGGTCAGCCTGGTCACGCTCGGCTGCGCCCGCAACGAGGTCGACTCCGAAGAGCTCGCCGCCCGGCTCGCCGCGGGCGGCTGGGAACTCGCCGCCGAGGGCGAGGACGCGAACGTCGTCATGGTCAACACCTGCGGGTTCATCCAGGCGGCCAAGCAGGAATCCATCGACGAGCTGCTCGGCGCGGCCGAATCCGGCGCCAGGGTCGCTGCCGTCGGCTGCCTGGCCGAACGGTACGGCAGTGAGCTCGCCGAAGCGCTGCCGGAGGCCCAGATCCTCAGCTTCGACGACTACGGCGATATCGCCGCCCGCCTCGACGACGTCCTGTCCGGCCGGCGAAAGGCCGCGCACACGCCCCGGGACCGCCGCACGCTGCTCCCGATCAGCCCCGCCGACCGCCCCGGCCCCGGCCCCGGCCCCCGTCCCGGGACCGCGGCCGCCGGGACCGCCGTGCCGCCCGGGACCGGCCCGGCCGCAACGGCCGGAACGGGCGACCTGCCGGCCGGCGTCGCGCCGCCGTCCGGCCCCCGGACGATGCGCCGACGGCTGTCGCAGGGGGTCGTGGCGCCGCTGAAGATCGCTTCCGGGTGTGACCGGCGGTGCTCCTTCTGCGCGATCCCCGCGTTCCGCGGGGCCTACCTGTCGCGGCGCCCGCACGAACTGCTCGCCGAGGCCGAGTGGCTGGCCGGCCAGGGCGTCAGGGAGCTCTTCCTGGTCAGCGAGAACTCCACCTCCTACGGCAAGGACCTGGGCAACCTCCGCCTCCTGGAGGAGATCCTGCCCTCGCTGGCGGCGACCCCGGGGATCGAGCGGGTGCGGATCAGCTACCTGCAGCCGGCCGAGCTGCGGCCCGGCCTCATCGAGGTCATCGCCGGCACGCCGGGCGTGGCGCCGTACTTCGACCTGTCCTTCCAGCACGCCAGCGGGCCGCTGCTGCGCGCGATGCGGAGGTTCGGGGACCGGACGCGCTTCCTCGACCTGATCGACCGGATCAGGACCGCCAGCCCGGAGGCCGGCATCCGGTCCAACTTCATCGTCGGCTTCCCCGGGGAGACCGCCGACGACCTGCGCGAGCTGGAGCTGTTCCTGTCCAGCGCGCGGCTGGACGCGATCGGTGTCTTCGGCTACTCGGACGAGGACGGCACCGAGGCCGCCTCCCTCCCGGGCAAGCTCGAAGAGGCAGAGGTGGCCCGCCGTGTCGAGGAGGTGGCCGACCTCGCCGACGAACTGATGGCCCAGCGGGGCGCCGACCGCATCGGGGAGACCGTCGAGGTGCTCATCGAGGAGCGGCTCGCCGCCGGCCTGTTCGAGGGGCGTGCGGCGCACCAGGCGCCCGAGGTCGACGGGGTTACCACCGTCCAGGCCAGCGCGGATCTTGTCCCGGGACAGCTGGTCCAGGCCACGGTCGTGTCCTCCGACGGGGTCGACCTCGTGGCCAGCGCCTCGCCCGGCCGGGGCCAGGACGCGCGGCTCCCTGCGGACCGCTCGCTGGCGGATCGGCGTTGACCTCCCCCGGGGCGGCTTCGCAGCCACCCGGGCCGCCCGGGGCGGCTCAGCGGCCCCCGGGGCCTGCTCAGGTATCCGCCGCCGCAGCGGACGCTGGCCCTGGCGCCCCTCCGGGCGTGGCCGCCCGGCCGGGCCTGGTGAACGTGGCCAACGTGCTGACCGTGCTGCGCATCGTCCTGGTGCCCGCCTTTGTCGCCTGCCTGGCCGCCGGCGGCACCGGATGGCGGGTCACGGCCTTCGTGCTGTTCTGGATCGCGTCCGTGACGGACTTTCTGGATGGGTGGCTGGCACGCCAGCGCGGGCTGGTCACCGATTTCGGCAAGGTCGCCGACCCGATCGCCGACAAGGCGCTGACCGGTGCCGCGCTGATCAGCCTGTCGGTGATGCACGAGCTGCCCTGGTGGGTCACGGCGGTGATCCTGGTGCGCGAGGTCGGGGTCACGCTGCTGCGCTTCGCCGTCATCAAGCGCGGTGTGATCGCGGCGAGCCGGGGCGGCAAGCTCAAGACCCTGCTGCAGATCCTGGCGATCAGCCTGTACGTGCTGCCGGGGCCGTTCGGCGTGGCCCGCCCCATCGTGATGGGCCTGGCGGTCGCGGTGACGCTGGTGACCGGCGCCGATTATGTGCTGCGCGCCGCCCGCCTGCGCCGCGCGCCCGCGGCGCCGTAGCGACGGGGCGGCATGGCCGCTGCCATTGCGGGACCGGGGAGAAAAATGACCGAAAATGGACCGATTAGCGACGATACGAGAGTCCTCGCCGAGCAGGTGATCACCGTGCTGCGGGCCGCGGGGCAGACCGTCGCGGCCGCCGAATCGCTGACCGGAGGCCTCGTCGTGGCGGGGCTGACGACGGTCCCCGGGGCGTCCTACGCCGTGCGCGGCGGCGTCGTGGCCTACGCGACCGAGCTGAAGGCCGTGCTGCTCGGCGTTCCGCGGGCGATGCTGGCCGAGCACGGCGCGGTGTACCCCGGCGTGGCCGCGGCCATGGCAGACGGCGTGCGGCAGCGGCTGGGCGCCACGTTCGGCGTGGCCACCACCGGGGTGGCGGGCCCGGACCCGCAGGACGGCCAGCCGGTCGGGACCGTCCACATCGCGGTCAGCGCGGACGATGACACGGTGGTCCGGACACTGGCCCTTGACGGGGACCGAGACCGGATCCGTAGGCTGACGGTAGAGCGGTCGCTTGCCTTCCTGCTGGGTCGGCTTCGGGAAGACATCCGCTGATTACAGCGTTACGTCAGAAGCGAAACGGACCGTTGCGGACTCCCGGACTGACCGTCTGGGCAGGTACCGTGGAGAGGTAACGGTTCTGCCCCGGGAAGGAGTGCGACGATGGTTTTGCTTCGTCACTTGCTCGGTGACGTGCTGCGTCGGCTGCGCCTGAGGCAGGGTCGGACCCTGCGAGAGGTGTCTGCCTCGGCTCGGGTCTCACTGGGTTACCTGTCTGAAGTTGAGCGGGGACAGAAAGAGGCGTCCTCCGAGCTGCTGGCGGCGATCTGCAGCGCGCTGGGGATTCCCCTCTCCCAGGTCTTCCGCGAGGTTGCCGACAACTTCGCGCTGGCCGAGCTGCAGAACGAGCCGGTGCTGGAGGCGCCGCGCGAGCCGAAGCTGCCCGCCGGCGGCGAGATCCCCATCGGCGTGGTGCGCAACGCGGGATTCAGCTCCGCGGACATGGCCTCCGACCCGGCCGGCGAGTTCGGTGTGGTCAAGTCCCACGTACGGGAAGTCACCGACATGGTGCCGGTGTAACCGGCTCGGATATACAGATACCCGCAGGGCGGCGGGCGCGGCGAGACCGGGCCCGCCGTTCGCGTCTCCGGGAGGTCGCGGGTTCCGCGTGATCCCGGCCGGGGGACGCCCGCGGTCCGGGGTGGCCCCCAGCGTCAGACCCAGGCCTGGGGATTGTCGGCCAGCGTCCGCACCCTGGCGGGCAGCTGACCAGAGACGATGTGCTCGAGCGACACCTCTTCGAGGATGGCGCGCTCGTTGGCCCGCAGGGCGATCCACACCTGCTGAAGGGGCTCGGCCACCCCCGGGTAT
>Ga0335085_10007763_pt1 | contig 16503 bp, 16 predicted proteins | sample Lox_Sample_45_FD_206712 | JGI IMG/M metagenome (GOLD analysis project Ga0335085, IMG submission 206712) | Soil microbial communities from Loxahatchee National Wildlife Refuge, Florida, United States - Lox_Sample_4.5 | ecosystem: Environmental > Terrestrial > Soil > Wetlands | place: USA...
GTCCCTCATGTTGAGACTTTGGCCCGGGCCCTGCACACCGTATCCAAGGACAGCGACGGTATCTCCTTGAAGGACCTCTTGTGCCCTCGAAAGGGGAAATTCTTCACGTGTCACGACTCTTTCTTCCACTCCACCGAAGTTCATCTTAGCCATGGATCATCCTCCTGAAATGATAGAAAATAATCATTATATTCTAATGCATCTATCAAGTTAATGCAATCATTTCCAAAAGTTCTGGATTTTTCTTAGAATTTCGAGTAGGATGATATGAGTATCGGACCATCGTATCCCAGGATAGATGAAGAGTAACTTAAAGGAGACCTTGAAATGAAAAGAAAGAAATCAATCGGACTTTACCGGAGAGCGTCGGGGTTAATTCCGGGAGGAGTGAACAGCCCGGTCAGGGCCTTCCGGGCTGTTGGCATTTCACCCGTCTTTATTGATCGCGCGAAGGGAGCAAAGATTTGGGATATCGACGGGAATGAATATATCGACTACGTCGGATCCTGGGGCCCGATGATTTTAGGACATGCCCATCCGAGGGTGATTGCGGCACTCAAAAAGATGGCCCCCAAGGGTACAAGTTTTGGCGCTCCTACGCCTCTGGAAGTTGAGCTTGCCATCAAAGTGAAGAACGCGTTCCCTTCGATGGAATTGTTGAGGATGGTGAGCTCCGGCACCGAGGCGGTGATGAGTGCGATTCGGGTAGCCCGTGGATTCACCGGAAGAGATAAGATTCTCAAATTCGAAGGCTGCTACCATGGTCATGGTGACAGTCTGCTGGTAAAGGCCGGTTCCGGAGCGACCACCTTCGGGATTCCGGATAGTCTCGGAGTCCCCGAAGATGTGGCGAAGCATACGCTCACAGCATCGTATAATGATCTGGAGGGCGTGAAGACGTTAGTGGAGCGATATCCAGAGCAGATCGCCTGCATCATTGTAGAGCCTGTGGCAGGAAATATGGGTGTGGTCCTTCCGGAGCGAGGATTTTTGGAAGGGCTGAGAAAGATCTGTGACGAACAAGGGATCCTGCTTCTTTTTGATGAAGTGATCACGGGATTTCGGATCGCCCATGGAGGGGCTCAGGAACTTTACGGGATCAGGGCGGATCTGACTTGCCTCGGGAAGATCATTGGGGGTGGTCTTCCGGTTGGGGCTTATGGTGGAAAAGAGAAGATCATGGAGGCGGTATCTCCTCTCGGAGGAGTCTATCAGGCAGGGACACTTTCTGGAAACCCCCTTGCGATGGCAGCCGGCCTCGAGACATTAAAACTCCTCAGGACTAAGAAGGTTTATCAGGATCTGGAGAAGAAGACCACCTACTTGACCGATGCTCTTGCAAGAAGTGCTGAGGAGAAGAGGATTCCTGTGACCATCAACCGAACAACGGGGTTATTCACCCTCTTTTTTGCTGAAGGACTGGTGAAAGACTATCGAACAGCCAAGATGAGCAATACGAAACGATTCGCTCAATTCTTTGTCGAGATGATGGAGCAGGGGATCTATCTTCCCCCCTCCCAGTTCGAAGCTTGGTTCCTCTCTTTGGCACATACCCAGAAGGATCTGGACAGAACCATAGAGGCCTGTGATACGACCTTCAAAAAGATTTGATCATTGAATGATCCATATGCCCCCGCCTGACGCAATGAGTTGCATCAGCGACGGCGACAAAGCATCAGGATCGGCTGGCATGAAGGGGTGGAATTCACACTCGAAAGAAAGGGCACCCCATAGTAATCCGTAGGATGCGTCAGAAAGATTATTCAATAAGGGCTTTGACTAACTTATCGATCTTGATGTGGCCCAAAGACTCCTTGGGAATATAACAATTGTCTCCAGCCCGAATTGCAGCTCCCCGGTATTCTAAAGAATCATAACTTGTTAGAAAAATAATTTTTGCATTGGGGTACTTTACCTTTATTTTTTGGGTAAGCTGAATGCCGTTCTCTCCGGGCAGTCGAATATCCATAAAAACAAGTTCTGGTTTTAAGTCGTCGACTTTTTGAAGAGCTTCCCTTCCTTCTGCCGCCTCATAAATGACCATTGAGGAAGAAAAGGTTTGAAGCTTTTCCTTGAGCATTTCTCTGAAAAAAGCGTTGTCCTCCACAATCAACGTCTTCACACTTAGGACCTTTTCTGGGAAGCCCACTTCGTCATCCTCCGGGAGATTGGTAGTTTGTTGACCTTTTGGGTTATCGGAAATTTCAAGCACAACCTCTTCGCTTTCTTCCCCGAGGCAAATCCCTTTCGCTGCATCGCAGAAGAGCGGACGGGGACACCCTTTCCGCCTGAATCTCGCTGCTAAAATTTGATAGTTTTACTTGACCGTGATTTTAAACTCCTTTTTCCAGTCCCTTCGAATTTTGGAAGTTTCTCGATCCATTGCCAGATCTCCCGTTCATGAGCGATGGGACTCTCTTCGAAAAGGTGATCCCGCGCACGGTCCATTTTCTCCTTCATCCTCTGGAAATCAGCTAATGATGTAACTCCCCATTCCATAAGAAGTGCCTCCTTCTAAACGCTGTTTAATATTCGTCGGTCTTTTTAATCAAAACTTCTCCCTCTTTCTTAATAAACCCAAATCCTCCACAGTTTTCACAAACCTTCAGATCATCAGGGGAGCGGATAAGGCCATATCCGTCACAGACCGGACAGGTCATCATTTGGTATTTTCCCGGGTCAAATGGTTTATCCATGAGATAATTTACTCTGGAACTCTAAGTTTTTTGCATAAATTTGACTGTCGAATCATCACAACCTCCTCTTGTTCACTCTTCACCTCCAGCAAAGACCGGACGGACATAGAACACAACACTCAAATCAAAATTTGTAGGAGAGAGTTTCTTAAAGAGATCGATAAAGATTAGCAGCGCAGGACGGAAGTGAGAAAATTGACTTTTTGCAGAAGAATTGCATTCAAGGACTTCAGGACATCGGGATGAATGTTCAATTGGGGGGCAAAGACAGGGAGAACGGGGGCAGAGCACGCCACCGCAAGGTCTAGGAATTCGTCCGGAAAATCGTCGTTGCAAACGACATAGTCGGTTGCTGTGAAAGCAAGAACGCCCAGTATGCTGATCAATAAAAGCAGGTTCAAGAAGCGGTTATTCTTCCTCATCACTTACCGAGAATACTTAAATAGCGCCAGAAAAGTGAATAGGGTTAGGACCGTATTCTTTTCAGAAAAATGCTGTATTTTTCTTCTGGCAATGAGCGCTTAGGGTTGAGAAACCGGTCGGATAGGGTAAGGTTCGAGAATTACGAGGAAGGTTTCATATTCCAATGTTCGATAAAGCACTGCAGATCGAATTGACAATCCCCACGAGCTTGGGATGGGAGTTCTCAAATCTTTCCACGGAGGTGGAAAGCCCCTTCAAGGATAGCTTGAGAAGCTGCGGATTTTTCTCCTCACGCGTTGCTTCGTGAATTGAAACTTCGGTAAAACCGGTAATACTCTGGGCGTCGTCAGCGTCGGTTTTGGAGAGTTTGGAAACTTCGGTTTTCAGCGTAGAAAGCAGATCGAGTAATTCCTTTTTTCTTTCGGCATCCATAGACTTGGCTTTTCTAATCCTTGTTTCAATCTGAGATATTGTCTCCTCAACCATAGTTTAATCCTTTCCTTTGAACTCCGTGAGCGAAACTTATTCCGCTGGCCGGCTAGGGTTGGCAGAGCAGGGAAAGTGGGAAAAGGGATTCCAAAATATCCTTTGTCATCGGTTAACCTTATTTCACGGGTTAACCTTCTTCTCCCTTTCCCGATAGAACGATTTTGTTTTTAGAGTCTCAGCCTCGGTTAAGATTTGCCGATCTCCCTCTCTCGATTGAAGAACAACCATCTTGTTAACGATGTCCTTAACGACATACTCCATCCCGTCCAAAAGACTTTCAAAAATGTCTCCCTCCTTCATGGTAACTTGCCCCCTTTTCCGCTCCAATGATTGGCGAAGGATTCCTCTCTTTCCGGTTCCTTTTTGACGAAGCCAAAGCCCCCGCAGTTCGCACACCATTAAACGTTTGAATATATCCAGAACCGTTACGGCGGCATGAACGGTCGAAGGTCCTTGGGTTCATTTCTGTCTTCTAAATCACGTTTAAATCACCTTCTTGACGACCTCTCAAAATATCCGAATGAGTTTCTTATTCTTTCTTGTCCTTAGTCTTAAGGGGTGCAGTTTCGACCGACGGAATAGATGCTACCAGGATGGTTATTGCCTATCTTTTCACCGCGCATGGGAGTCCGACCAGTGATGAAAACATCGACCATGCTGGTTTTTGATTGAACGAACTAGGTCTTGTTTGAATCTTATGGAGTCAAGCCCCACCTTTAAACCCTGTGTCTTGGGCTGCAAGATTTATACCTCAAAAAGTTAAAATTCAAAAATGGTAAAATGTCTTGAAAAATCAACGGATAATTCCTGATCTTGAGGAGCATCGATTACTTCGTGCGCGTAATTCTCCACAGAAGATTGAGGATATTTACGCACTTTAGTCCGGCGATGGTGTAGAGGGCCTGTAAGGGACGATGGGCAGCCGGCTCGGTATGGTTGACAATGATGCACAACGCGATTCTTTATGGAATGAAGAATTTCGAAGAAAGGAGAGATGAAGGACGAAGGGAATAGTCCTTCTGACTGCCATGGGAATATACGCCCATTTCACAAATGAGGGAAGTGAAGTGACGGCAAGTTATCTTCGGAAACTCCCTCTTATTTTTTCGTATCTTCCAACACCCAACTCAAACATCCCAATTTCAAAATATCTCTTCATTGACCGGCCTATCGTAATTTAGTAGAATTTCATAGTTGCCTGAAACGGCTTAAAATCGTCCTTAAATGTCTTCTCATCCATTAAATGCTTCGATGAAAGATGAACTGCTCCTCGTCCTGAAAGGGAGGTTCCGTTTCTCCGGTTTTCGGAAGTGGCAGGAGGAGATCATCGATACCCTCCTGACCCGGCGCGATGTGGTTGTCGTCATGCCTACGGGAAGCGGCAAATCACTCTGTTACCAGTTGCCGGCACTGCTCCTGGACGGGGTGACACTGGTCATCTCGCCCCTGATTGCATTGATGAAAGATCAGGTGGATGGACTGGTGCAGAATGAAGTCCCTGCCACCTTCATCAACAGCGCATTGACCCCTTCCGAGCAAGGGCAGAGATTGAGGGAGATTCAGCAGGGCAGGTATAAGCTGGTTTATATTGCTCCCGAGCGGTTTCGGAGTCCAGGATTTATGGAAGGGATTCAATCCTGCCGTGTTTCACTATTTGCCGTGGATGAGGCCCACTGCGTCTCTGAATGGGGGCATGATTTTCGTCCTGATTACCTTCGTCTCAAAGGGGTTGTTGAGAAACTAAGCCATCCGCCCGTTGCCGCTTTGACGGCAACGGCCACTCCGGATGTCCGCCATGATATCATCACCCAGTTAGGTCTCAAGCAGCCGATCGCCTTCGTCGCCGGTTTCGATCGGCCCAATCTACGGTTTCATGTTAAAAGGGTGGACGGTGAGAAAGATAAGATCGATGCGATTGTCACCCTGCTCAAAAGGGGGTTGCGGAGAGGAATCATCTATGCCGCCACCCGTAAGAATGTGGAAGCCTTAACCTTGGCATTACGATCCAATGGCTACAAAGCAGGAAGTTATCACGCCGGGATGGAGATGGAGTCCCGTAAGGTTGTGCAGGACCTTTTTATGGAAGGAAGCCTGCCGGTCGTGGTGGCGACAAACGCCTTTGGCATGGGTATCGATAAGGAGGACCTCCGTTTTGTCGTCCATTATGACGTCCCCGGCTCCATCGAGGCCTATTACCAGGAAGTCGGCCGTGCCGGCCGCGATGGGAAACCTGCGACCTGTCTGCTTCTCTTCAACTACGCGGATACGTTCACCCAGGAATTCTTTATCGACGGAAGCTATCCGGCCCGCGACATGATCGAAAGGACGTACGAGGTCTTATGTGATATCGGGACGGATGAAATTGAGATGACCCAGAAGGCCCTAGCCCAGCGTCTCGGTCGCTCAAAATCGAATGAGGTGGCCGTTTCTTCGTGCCTAAAGATTCTGGAGAAGGCTGGTGCCATCGAGCGTGGATCAGAAGGGGAACATCAGGCCAGGGTGACCCTGCGCATCGAGCCAGAGGAGCTTCAACGCCGGGGTGACGGAAAGAGCAAATACCAGAAAGAAATTGCCGATTATTGTCTGGATGTCCTGGATGGGTCGAAAGACAAGACCCTTCTGGTGGACCTGGATGCGATGGCGGTCCATTTGAATCTTGCACCGGAGCAGCTGAGACGACATCTCTCCACGCTTCATCAAGCGGGGTCGATAGAATATCGACCGCCGTTTCGGGGCCGGGGTCTGAAGATATTGTCGCGAGTTCCTGTCTCCGAGCTGAACATCAATTTCCAGGAGATTGAGCGCCGGAGCCTTTTTGAGCGGAAGAAACTCCGGAGGATGATCGACTACGCCTACACCGACGAATGTTTAAGGCGGTTTATTCTCGAATACTTTGGCGAGCGAATCGCCAAGAACGGTTGTGATAACTGCTCTAACTGTCTCGACGAGGACGAAACTCGCGGGTCCCGGACCTTTCTCCCGTTGGAAAACCGCGCCATTTTTCGCAAGGGTGATATAAATAGATCCTCAATTCCTTCCAGAAAAGGTGGGGTTAAAGCCCCATCCTTTCCAACAGGGCAGGCCAAAAAAGAAAGGGCGCTGGAGGAGAAACTTCCGGAGAAGTCTTCGGGGGAATCGGACCTTCCCTGCCATGAAGACCTGTTTGCTTCCCTGAAGGAGATGCGTCTCAAACTCGCCCGGGCATCCAACCTTCCTCCCTTCGTTATCTTCCATGACCGAACCCTCATAGCCATCAGCCGGCAACTGCCTCAAACAACCTCTGAATTGCTTGCCATCAAGGGGTGCGGGGAATATAAGGTGTCGGCGTATGGGGATCGGACGATTGAAGTGGTCAGGGCTTATCTGAAAACGCATCCTGAGGCCAAGCCCCCGAGCAGATACGGCAGATCTAATTCAAAAAGTCTAATGAAGGAGGATTCCTATAGTGGATGAAGAACTGAAAAAAAAGACTCAAGAGACGGCGAATCAACTGTTCGGTAAAGGGATCAAGATGGATCCCCCTTACCTGACGTGGAAAGAATTTGACAAGGGCCTTGCCAACGATTTTTCGCTTTTTATCACCGGCAAGCTCTATTCGAGGACGGTTTTGACTCTGCCCGAAAGACAGATGGTTGCCTGTGCCATGCTGGCGGCGCTGCGTGCGACGGATGAGTTGAAGCTCCATGTCAATGCCGCGTTGAATGTTGGTTGCGACCCAAGAAAGCTGGCTGAAATCTTTTTTCAACTGGCCCCTTATGCAGGAATGCCCGCCGTCAATGAAGCGCTGCATGTATATAAGGACGTTCTGAAGGAAAGGGGAGAGTGGCCGATAAAATAGAGGTCTCTCAGAGCCTGCGACGGCCATTCCAAGAGAGCTAAACTATCTGCCTCTCCGCGCACCTGTCCTCAATTACCTATCCATATTCCACTCCCTTTTCGATTTTTAGGCGACAGGATAATCTGGGGATTGCTTCGAGAAGAAAGCCCCTTGCGCCAGGTCTGACTCCAGCGGACAGTTTTGATTTTTTTTGTTGACACGGTGAGAATATCATGCATAATTACATACCGATCAGTATGTAACGTACCAACCGGTAGGAAGGATGGCATGAAGGAAAGGGGCATTCGTTTCGATACAGCAGACCCAAAGCAGGGCATGCGAATCATGAAAATCGCCAAGATCGCTGCCGGGCTGTTCGGCACGAAAGGCTATCTCGAAACAAGCATGGACGATGTTGCTGTCGCGGCGAAGGTCACCAAAGGCGGCGTGTATCATTATTTTAGGAGTAAGGCTGAGATTCTCTATTTCATCTGCTCGACATACGTGGATCTGGATCTGGAGAACCTGGAAGAATCTTTGGCCGGAATCAGAGATCCCGTTGAGAAAATTAGATTTATAGTCTTTCGGCACATCAAGCATTATGCGACGCACGAATATGGGGCCAAAACGCTGCTCAATGAGGCTTACTGCCTGCCTTCCAAGTATTACAAACAGGTGAAAGAGAGAGAAAGGCAGTACCTCCAGATCGTCAGACGAGTTCTATTTGAATATCTAGGCCCGAGGGCCAAGAAGGACCTTGTCACGGCACTCGCCTTCAGCCTTTTCGGAATGATGAACTGGATTTACTCGTGGTACGACCCGAGAAAATCGCTGAAACCGGAGGAATTGTCCGACCTCGTCTTTAAGATCTTTACCAAGGGAGTCAATGGAATTATCCTTTGACGGAAGGCGATTGGAAGATCCGGTGGCGCGAGGGGGTATAGGAATCTAAGTCAATGAGTCTGTTTGGAAGGGGAACAGCATGAGTGAGGATTCTGAAATAAAAATCAATCACCTCGAGGGAGAAAAAATCAGTCACTTCAAATCGCTCTCGGGCCTGGAGTACAAGCGGATCTATGATCAGAAGGATTGGTCCGGAACGCTTCCGGATGCGGGCGAATACCCTTTCATCAGGGGTGTCCATCAGGATATGTATCGTGGCCGCCTTTGGACCCGGAGGCAGCAAAGCGGGTTCGGGTCACCGGAAGAGAGCAATGAACTCATTAAATACCTTTTGAGGATCGGCCAGACGGGAATCAATATGGACGCCGACGTTGGCACCAAGCTGGGCCTTGACCCCGATTACCCCCTTGCCCAGGGCGACGTGGGACTTCAGGGAACATCCCTGTCCACCTACGAAGACATGAAGGCACTCTTCAAGGACATTCCCCTTGATAAAGTAAGCTCCACCTTAATCATCCAGCCTCCCTGCTCTGCGATCATCATGGCCCAATATCTGCTCATGGCGAAGGAACGGGGCATCCCGTGGGAAAAACTGATTGGGACCATCATGAACTGTGCCTTCACGCAACTCGTCGGTCCAACGTTTCAAGCAAATACTGCTTTCTTTCCAATCGATCTCCAGGTGAAGATCGCCCTCGACGTCATGGAATTCCTGCTGCCGCGTGTCCCCCGGTGGAACGTCATCAACGTCAACTCGAGAAATATCCGGGAGACGGGGGTCGATGCGGTCCAGGAGGTGGCCTTTGTTCTTGCCCTTGCCTGCGACTATATCCAAGGCCTACTCGATCGCGGGCTTTCGATCGACGTCTTTGCCCCCCGCATGGCCTTTTTCTCCGCAGTCCACATCGATTTATTCGAGGAAGTGGCGAAATTCAGGGCCATGCGCCGGATATGGGCCCAAATCCTGAAGGAAAGGTTTGGGGCAAAGAATCCGAAGAGCATGTGGTGCCGGGTGGCGGTCCAGACCTCGGCCCTGCCCCTGTCGGCCCAGGAGCCGATGAATAATATCGTCCGCTCGTGCATCCAGACCCTTGCGGCGGTGCTGGCGGGCACACAATCCATCCACACCACTGCCTATGACGAGGCCTACTGTCTGCCCACCGAGGAGGCTCAGAAACTGGCCATTCGTACGCAACAGGTCATCGCCTACGAGACGGGCGTGATGAAATCGGTTGACCCGCTGGGCGGTTCGTATCTCGTTGAGGCGCTGACTAACGAGATCGAGGAGCGGATATGGGAACTGATGAAAGTGATCGAAGGGAAGGGCGGGTTCATTCGATGTTTCAAGGACGGCTGGGTTGAAGAACAGCTGAACGAGGCAAGGTACCGGATGGCGGATGCCATCGAGACGGGCGAGCAATCGATCGTGGGCGTCAACATCTTCAGGCAGGAGGGGCAGGATACGGAAATCGATATCTTCCAGCAAGCGCCAGACATGCAGGCCAAACGGATCGAGTATGTGAGACAGTACAAGAAGAACCGGAGCCAGGAGCCTGTTCGAAAGGCGCTCGATTTTCTGTGCGACACCGTCCGGCACCGGCCGGAGGCAAGCTTGATGGAACCCGTGATGGAGGCGGTCGTTGCCAGGGGGACGCTTCAGGAGATCTGTGACGCCATGCGGGCAGCTTGCGATTTTAAGATTCCAGCGTAGAGAGGGCTTGGAATGTCGAAGAAGAGGATTATTCTTGCCAAGGTAGGCCTGGATTCACACGACAACGGTCTGAGAATCATCGCCAGATGGCTGATGGACAGGGGATATGAAGTCATCTATGCAGGGGTCTATAATTCCCCCGAGGGCGTGGTGAAAACTGCCTTACAAGAGCACGTCCATGCCATTGGCGTCAGCTTTCTGGGAGGCGGCCATCTCTTTTATGCGGACAAGCTTCTACGGCTCATGAAAGAGAACGGGGTGACGGACGTTGCCCTTTTTGCAGGGGGCGTGATCCCCCCGAGGGACGTTGAGAAAATGAAGGGAATGGGGGTGGCCGCCGTGTTCACCCCGGGAACCAGACGTGATGTCATTCTGCAAACGATCGACGATGTCATCGAGAGACGTAGGGATTCGTGATGAAGGCCGAGGCCAAGCTGGTTTCTTTTATCCATAACACGCGCTTTGCGGACATTCCTTCAGCGGCTCTGAAGACGGTGAAGCACCAGGTTCTTGCCGTTATCGGGACCACGATCGCCGGGGCGACTGCAGACGGGTGCGAGACTGCCGTTCAGATGTACAGAGAGCTTGGAGGAAAACAGGAGGCGACGATTCTCGTCCATGGCGGTAGGATTCCGGCGCAGGATGCAGCTTTCGTCAATGGGGTGATGGCCCGGGCTCTCGATTTTTGTGACTCTTTAGCTCCGGGTCCCCACCCGGGCTCAGCCGTGATCCCTGCCGCGCTCGCCGCGTCGGAGTTGGCAGGGCAATGCAGCGGGCAAGAATTTATTACCGCAGTTGCCGTCGGGACGGAGGTGGCGGCGAGACTCAACCTGTCGGAGGCGGCCTATGGCGGCTTCGATCCGACCGGGATCTGTGTTCCTTTCGGCGCAGCCACAGCGGCCGCAAGGATACTGGGCCTCAAGGAGAAAGAAATCTGGAACGCTCTCGCTCTGGCGTTTAATTCCTGCGGCGGGAGCTTCCAGAGCCATATCGATGGGTCGCTGGGCGTCCGATTCGTCCAGGGCCGGGTTGCGCAAAGCGGAGTCATGAGCGCCCGGCTGGCCTCAAAAGGGATCACCGGCCCCCGGAATTTCCTGGACGGAGTCTACGGTTATTATCATCTCTACGGCAAGGATATGGTGACCGGAGAGACAGCCCTGTCCGATCTAGGAGACCGATATCATCTTCTCAAGCTTGTGTTCAAAAGGTATCCGAGCTGCGCCCTGACCGCGGGGAGCACGGATGTGATGCTGAAATTGGTTGGGATGGAGGGTCTCGACGCCGACGCCGTCGAGCGAGTCGATATCACTGTCCCGCCCTACACGTACAAGCTCGTGGGTCACCCGTTTGAAATCGGAGATAATCCCAAGGTAAACGCCCAGTTCAGCATTCAATACTGTGTTGCCAACGCGCTCCTGAGGAAGTCGTCCAAGCTCTTCCACTTCGAGAAAGATTCCATTAAAGACCCGCGCATCGCCGCGCTGATAAAAAGGATCAACATCGTAGAAGACAAGGCTCTGGAGGCACGGGGGCACACACCGCTCGACATGAGAGTCGTCACCCGTTCAGGGAAGGAATATTTCAGAACCATGGATATCGCCCCGGGCTTCCCGGGCAACGAGTTGACGCAAAAAGACCACGAGGAGCGATTCTGGGACTGCATCGAATTTGCTGGGCAACGGATCGACAGAGAGAGTGCGGGGAAAATAGTCTCTCTGGTGGATCGCGTCGAGGCCCTTGAGGACATCAGGACGCTCATACCGCTGCTTATTTCTGATCCTCCTCAATCTTAGGGAAAAGAGCCATGATGAATATTACGGACCTGGCGTCGCGGAATGCGCGACAGCATCCCGATCAAATCGCATTTGTCGAGGTGCGGCCTCTCAGCAAGGTTCGGAAGGTGATCAGCTGGGCCCTGTTTGAAGAGAGAACGAACAGGCTGGCCCATGCCTTGCTTGACAGAGGAATAGGGAAGGGCCAGAAAGTTGCCTTGCTAGGCAGGAATTCGATCCACTGGCTGGAAGCGTTTTTTGGAATCATGAAAGCCGGCGCCTGTGCCATTCCCTTGAACTTCCGCTTCACGGACGAAGACATTCAATATTGCATGAAGATTTCCGAACCGAAGGCATTTGTCCTCGACCAGGAGTACGTCGAACGGACCCACGCGATGCGGGCGGCGCTCCAGACGGTGACCGATTTCATCGGGATCAGCGATGAACCGCTGGACCGGATGGCGACTCTGGAGAGCTTGATGGGTGGATCAACCACTTCGCGGACGTTTGTGGATATCGGCGATGAGGATGACTGTGCCCTCTACTTCACGTCGGGAACGACGGGGGCGCCCAAGGCGGTTCTTCATGCCCATCGAAGCCTCATGGTTGCCGCGATTACAGAGTCGACGAATCATCGCTGGACAAGCCAGGACGTCAATTTGATGATGGCGCCCCTTTACCATCTGGCCATCGGCCACCTCCTCGGCGGCCTGATCGTTGGTGCACGGAATGTTCTCCTCGTCGAGCAGATCAACCCGCAAGTGATCATGGATACCGTTGCCAAAGAACGGGTGACCCTGGCCTTCCTGCTTGTCCCGTGGGCTTCCGATATCCTTCAGGCGTTGGACCGGGGAGAGATCAAGCTGAGCGACTATGATCTCTCGAGTTGGAAACTGATGTACATGGGCGCTCAGCCCATCCCGCCCGTTCTGGTGAGGAGATGGAAAACCTACTTCCCGGAAATGCAGCATGATACGACGTATGGCCTGAGCGAGGGAGGCGGTCCAGGTGTCGTCCGCCTGGGGATGGAGAACGAGCATAAATTGGGCGCCATAGGAAAGACCGGTCTGATCTGGGACGTGCGTATTGTCGACGAAAAGGGGAAGGACGTGAAGCCCGGGGAAGTGGGCGAGCTGATCATCAAGGGAAGCGGGGTCATGAAGGAGTACTATAAGAATCCCCGTGCGACGGCAGAGGCGGTCCGGGAGGGATGGCTTTATACAGGCGACCTGGGTAAGTGGGACGACGAGGGATTCATCTACATCGTGGACCGAAAAAAGGATTTGATCATCTCGGGTGGCGAGAATATTTACCCTGTCGAGATCGAAAATGTGATTCGGCGCCACCCGAAAGTCCACGACGTTGCGGTCATTGGGATGCCCGATTCCAGACTCGGGGAAGTGACGTGTGCGGTCATCCAGGTAACATCGGGGGAGCGGGTCACGGAACAGGAGATGGGTTCCTTCTGTGAGCAGAACCTTCCACGCTACAAACGCCCTCGGCAAATCATCCTTGGTCAAGTCCCGCGCGGCTCCACCGGCAAAATAGAGAAGCCCAAGCTACGGGAAAAGTATTGTAAGGGAAACTGATATGAGCCTGTTTGCTCTTCTGAAGAAAAGGGAATCCGTCAACAGACCTGTCAGAATCGGTGTCATCGGCGCCGGAACCTTCAGCTTGGCGTTTTTAAACCAGGTCAGACGGGTACCGGGGATGCAGCTCGTCAGCGTCGCCGATCTCGATGAGGAAAAGGCAAAGAGGGCGTGCATCGCAGCCGGGTGGCCCGAAGAGGCCGTCGTGATGGGTCATTCCCCATCCGCTGTAAATGACGGCGCTGCCCTCGGAAAAGTAATGGTCACGGACAATGCCGATCATCTGATACAAGCCGATCTGGAGGTCATTCTCGAAGCGACAGGAGTGACCGAGGCTGGGACCTACCATGCATCGACCGCTCTGGAGGCAGGCAAACACGTGGTCATGGCCAATGTGGAAACGGATGTACTCGTAGGACCCCTCCTCAGGAAAAAGGCGGACGAGAAAGGGCTCGTCTACTCGATGGCCTATGGCGACCAGCCGGCGATCATCTGTGAAATGGTCGATTGGGCACGGACGATCGGTCTGGAAGTGGTTTGTGCCGGAAAGGGGACCCGCTACCAGCCGGAGTACCGCTACTCAACGCCGAACACAGTCTGGAGATACATGGGTTTTACCGAGGAACAGGTTTCTACCGGTAATTACAATGCCCAGATGTATAACTCCTTCCTGGACAGCACGAAATCATGCATAGAGATGTGCGCCCTCTCGAATGCGACCGGCCTGACTCCGCAGAGATGCGGATTGCAGTTCCCTCCAGTCGGCCCGAAAGACCTGCCGAGAGCATTGAAGCCGAAGTCAGCAGGAGGACTTCTCGAGCACAGCGGAACCGTGGAGATCGTGGCGAGTGAGAACCGCGACGGCACCCCGATCAAAGACCATCTTCGCTGGGGGGTCTACATCGTGTTTAGGGCGGGGACCGATTTTCTCCGAAGATTTCTGACGATGCACGATTTCCTGAGAGATGATTCCAGTGAATATGGTGCCGTGTACAGGCCATTTCACTTGATCGGGATAGAACTTGGCATAAGCGTCGCGTCAGCCGCTCTTCGCGGCGAGGCCACGGGCTCGGCCGAGGATTTCATTGCTGACGTGGCATCCATCGCCAAGAAGGATCTGAAGCCGGGGGACGTTCTCGACGGCGAAGGCGGCTATACCGTGTTCGGCCGCCTGGTCACGGCTAAGGAGAGTCTGGCGAATAAATATCTGCCGATGGGGTTGAGTCGCGGGGCAAAAATGATCAAGCCGGTCCCCAAGGACTCGTTTGTGACTTATGATGATGTGGGGATGGATGAGACGACACTCGCCTTCAGAATCCGGAAAACCCTGGAGGAAAGTTCGAGGAAACACAGACCGTGAGTGAGATAGTGGCTGCTGACGAAACTGCATTTCGCGGAAGCTCAACATACAGAGTGATGAATCGCCTTACCGGGATAGGGGGTTTTCATGGAGAGATTTCAGAAGCTTGTTTCCAAATTGAGTAGATTTTTGGCCGTCATCGCGGGCATCACTCTGGTCTTCGTCATGCTTCTCACGGTCCTCGACGTCATCCTCCGGTATTTTGGTTACCCGATCACCGGCGTCTATGATCTTGTCGCGCTCGGTGGGGCCATCATTATCGGTTTCACCATGCCTTTAGCTGCCGAGAAAAGAATACACGTCTTCATGGAAATGGCCTTCCAGGGACACAGTCGGACCGTCAAGCAGATCCTTAATCTTCTCACGCGCCTGATCGTCTTCGGGATAAGCTTTGTCGTAGCATGGAACCTCGTTCGGCTGGGCATCGATTTTCGCCGTACAGGCGAAGTCTCTCTCACAATCAGGATCATCTATTATCCGATCGCCATTGGGTTGGGAGCCTGTTTTTTCATACAAATGTTAGTCTTGGTTGTCCAAATCCTGCAGGTCTTTTCCGGAGGGAGCAATGAGTGAAGTATCGATCGGTCTGATGGGGCTGGGTGTCCTGATCGTACTGTTCGTCACCGGTCTCGAACTTTCTTTCGCGATGCTCGTGGTAGGTTTTTTGGGGTTTGCCTATATTGTTTCGCCGTGGGCAGCGTTGAACCTGGTGGCTAAGGATATTTTCGATTCCTTTGAGTCGTATAGCCTGACCGTCGTGCCCCTTTTCATTCTCATGGGCCAGCTGGCTTTCCATGCGGGGATCGCGAAGAGGCTCTATGATACTGCGAACAAGTTCGTGGGGCATATTGCAGGCGGTCTTGCGATCGCCACGGTTGCCGGATGCACGGTGTTCGGAGCGATCTGCGGCTCTGCCACGGCGACCGCAGCCACCTTCGCTTCAGTCTCCATTCCGGAGATGGATCGGTTTGGATACAGCAGGAAGTTTTCGGCGGGGCTGGTCGCGATCGCCGGAACGCTCGGCATCATGATTCCCCCGAGCGTCCCCATGATCATCTTCGGAATTCTTACCCAGCAATCCATCGGCAAACTGTTTGTGGCCGGCATCCTTCCCGGCGTCGTGATTGCCCTCCTGTTCATCTTTATCATTCTAGGCAGGTGCAAGATCAATCCGCTCATCGCACCCCAGGCAGAGCGATTCGCATGGAGAGCGCGGTTTCATTCGCTGTGGGGAGTGATCTGGCCCCTCACCATTTTCGTGGTCGTCATCGGCGGCCTTTTAGAAGGGTTCTTCACGCCGACAGAGGCGGGAAGTGTTGGCACATTCGCCATCCTCCTTTTGTCTTTGGCCAGAAGGGATCTCAGTATGAAGGCGTTCATCACATCGATTACAGAGAGCCTGCTCACGGCGGCGATGGTTCTCTTCCTCCTTGCTGGCTCGATCGTGCTGGGACACTTCCTGGCCGTCACAAAAATACCTATGATCGCATCGGAGTGGGTCGTCAGCCTGCCTCTTCCTTCCACGATGATCATGGTGGTGATCTGTCTGGTTTATCTCCTCGGCGGCTCTTTTATTGACGATCTGGCGTTCATGATCCTGGCCACTCCAATCTTCTTTCCAGCTGTTGTCAAGCTTGGCTTTGATCCTATCTGGTTCGGTATCATGATCACCCTCACCGTCATGATCGGGATCGTCATCCCGCCGGTGGCCATCTGCGTTTTTGTGGTTAAGAACATTACAAA
>Ga0335085_10007764_pt1 | contig 16503 bp, 13 predicted proteins | sample Lox_Sample_45_FD_206712 | JGI IMG/M metagenome (GOLD analysis project Ga0335085, IMG submission 206712) | Soil microbial communities from Loxahatchee National Wildlife Refuge, Florida, United States - Lox_Sample_4.5 | ecosystem: Environmental > Terrestrial > Soil > Wetlands | place: USA...
ATTATGGACACGTCACCCCCAATTTGGGAACTGCGGAGCGCTCGCGAGCGCCGAAATGTTTACGAGCGTCAACTTGTACTGCATGAGCATTTTGCTTCGCAATCGAGTTCCCTCACGTCTTTGGCGTTTACGTTCGTAAACGGAAAAGCATCCCTAAGTGCACCTGGCGTAAACATGTTGACCGCAAACGCTTTCATAAATTGTTGCAATGCCACCACTCCTGGGCCATTTGCCAAGAATTCTGAATAGGATTTCCCATGAATACTCCCGAACTTCCTTTTCCGATGCGGAGCGAGACACCTCTTAGAACCGAGGCTAGGCCCGGCTTTCGCACCAAAACGATAGCTACGCGCCTGAGTACAGACGAACTGGCCGAAGTCGAAGCCACTGCTGAAAGTGCCGGCCAATCTCTCGCCGAATGGCTCCGCGAAACTGCGCTGAGGTCAGCGCGGCAACGTCCTGCTGATCCGATTGAATTGCTGCTTGCCGAGATCTGGGCCTTGCGATACACGCTGCTGAATTTGTTTCATTCAAACGCCAAAGCAGCGTCAGAAGGAACGCAATTACTGCCTGATTCGATCATTAAGATTCGCGATCAAGCAGACGCAGCAAAGCTCCAGAAGGCAAGCAAAATCCTTGCGGAGTTCCTCGCACTCACCCGTGCCAACCAAGCTGACAAATGAGGCATTTGTGTCATGCTTACCATCTCGAAACCGCTCTCGGCTAGCCAAGCCCGCACCTATCACGAGCGCGAGTTTGCCTCCGAGAAACAGAACTATTGGAGCCGCGGCCAGCAAGGCCACAGCGAATGGCAAGGTAGGCTTGCCGAGCAGTGGAAGCTTGCTGGCAGCGTGGAATCGGAGCATTTCGCGCGGCTGACTGAGGGGCAGCATCCTCACACCACCGAGCAGCTTGTTCGCCACCAGGTCTCAAAAACATACGAAGGCAAATTCGGTAACGAAGTCACCAGCGCGGAGCATCGCGCTGGTTGGGACGCCACGTTTTCAGCGCCCAAGTCGGTGTCGCTCACAGCACTTGTGGGAGGAGATGAGCGAGTCCGGGAAGCCCATCGCGAGAGCGTCCGGACGGCTCTTCGCGAGCTAGAGCGATACACACAAGCCCGTATCGGCAATGTTCACGCGCCGGAGACTACCGGCAAGTTTGTTGCTGCTACTTTTGAACACGACACCGCGCGTCCCGTTGATGGCTATGCTGCGCCACAGCTTCACACCCATGCAGTCATCTTCAACGTAACTGAGCAGGCAAACGGGACTACACGCAGCCTCCAGCCTCATGAGCTTTTTGTTTCGCAGCGATACGTGACGGCAATTTACCGATCCGAACTGGCAATGCGGCTGCAAATGCTGGGTTATGAATTGGAGCGCGGGAAGCATGGGCAGCCTGAAATCCGTGGTTACACCAAAGAGTACTTGGAGGCATCCAGTCCCCGACGCGAACAGATCAAGGATCATCTGCGCGAACAAGGAATCGCCGGTCCAGCGGCAGCGCAGATCGCTGCCCACCACACGCGGGACCGGAAGGAACTCTTGTCTCAGGCAGAGGTATTGCAGCGGCACCGGGAGCTGGCGACGCAATATGGCAACCCAGCCGATCGGGTCGTGGCTCATGCTCGCCAACACGGTCACCAACGAATGCAGGACGTTAAGAATCGCGCACAAAGTGCAGTGACGTGGGCACGCGATCACATATTCGAGCGCTCAGCGGTGCAGGATGGTCGGGCAATCTTAGAAACAGCGCTGGCACGCGGCATGGCCGAAACCACTTACAAGAGTATCCAGCAGGAGTTCCAGCGCCGGATCAACACGGGAGAGTTCCAGGAAGTTTCGCAGACTGGCGCACGAAGACGGTACACGACGAGAACGATGGCAGGGATGGAGCGCGAGATCGTTGGCAGAATGTTGGAAGGCAACCGACGGGACTATAGCGATCCAATGCTCGTCTCGCCCCCGATCCGTATTGCCGTCGAAGACCGTCATCCAGAACTGAGTCCTTCGCAGCTCCAAGCGGTCGACGAGATCCTTCTCTCACGGGAAAAGATCGTGGGTCTGGACGGCGTTGCCGGCGCGGGCAAGACCACCGCGCTGGCGGTGATCCGAGAAAGTGCAGAGCTTGATGGCTACAGGGTCGAAGGGTTCGCCCCAACATCCCGAGCGGCGCAGAAGCTTGGCGAAGCTGGCATTGAAACTTCGACTCTACAGAAACATCTGGCACGCGGGCAGCAGCCCGACACGGGTGAGAAACGATTCTACGTGCTCGACGAGTCTTCACTCGCTTCGACTCGGCAACTTCATCAGTTCATCGAGCAGCTACGTCCGAATGATCGCGCCTTGTTCGTTGGAGATCGGCGACAGCACGAAGCGGTCGAGGCTGGACGACCGTTTGCCCAGCTTCAAGATGCCGGTATGAAGACGGTCAAACTAGAAGAGATCGTCAGGCAGAAGGACCCCGAGCTGAAGGAAGTCGTTCAACAGCTCGCACGGGGTGATGTACGGGAGGCCATCAACAATCTCGATCAGCAAGGCCGAGTCCACGAAATTCGTGGACATGAGGAGCGCATTTCGGCTATCGCGAAAGAGTATGCGAAGTCGCCGCAAGACACGTTAGTAGTCTCCCCGGATAATTGCTCCCGCATGCAGATTAATGAACGCATTCGCGTCGAATTACAAGCCACGGGCGGGATCAGTCGCGAAGAGCATCCAATCCGAGTCCTAGTTCCGCGCCAGGAGCTCACCGGCGCTGACCGCACGTGGGCAGCGAAGTATGAAATAGGTGATATTCTGCGGTATTCCCGCGCATCGAAGGAAACCGGAATTGGGAAAGGTCAGTATGCTCAGGTCCGGAGCATTGATGCTGTCAGCAACCGCCTCAGTGTGCGGCTACAGGACGGAACCGAGCGCATGTACGATCCTCGCCGACAGCGGGGCGTCTCTATTTTCCGCGAAGGAGTACGAAGATTCTCCGTCGGCGACCGCATTCAATTTACGGCGCCTGCCAATGACCTGAAAATTGCAAATCGTCAATTGGGAGTGATCGCAGGCATTAGCGAGGCTGGACGAATGACTTTGCAGATGGATTCTGGCCGCGCACTTCAAATCGACCCTAACAAGCATCCCCACCTCGACTACGGCTATGCCATGACCAGCCACTCCAGCCAGGGACAAACCGCCAGTCGCGTGTTGATTCACGTTGACACCGAATTGCTCGCCAAGGACTTACTTAACAGCCGGATGGCTTACGTCTCCGTTTCACGCGGTGCTTACGATGCGCAACTGTTTACGAATGACCGCGAGAAAGTGCCCACTGCCCTCGGTCACGTCTCTTCAAAGCAGACGGCCAACTCGCCTCAGATCGGCAGCCAGCTGACAATTACGCCGCAACAGGAAATTTCTAAGGCACAGCAACAAGACCACGGCATGGGTCTTGGAATCGGCCTTTAGAAATCTGCCTGCCCCGAACACTGGCAGCGTAGCGCGTGCGCAAACTCTGTCAAGATGAGATGAGAAGTCCGGAGGGAAGTCGATCTCCGGTTGCTTTGCAAGAACAATCACAGGAAAGAGTCGGATGATGTCTCAACTTGCACCGGACTTCTTACCGTCCACAGTGAGAATCCGTATAGAAGGGAAAGCAGAAAAGCGGTGCGACCTGCCACTGAGAAAGCAACCTCTTTGCTTCGCTGCGTGATTAAACCGTGGCACGGAGAACCCGTCAAGAGTGTGCTTCGCCGCGCAAAACCCGCGCGCTCTTGACTGAACCTCCGCGCCACAAAAGCCTCCGCGAGCGAAGCAAAGGGAAAATAAAGAGAAGAACGGTTTTGCTCAGCCGGGTCTTCTCATGGAAGGCGCAGCGATGCTCGCCGCTATTGCGCACATGCCTCCTAGCAGAGTTTGCTCGACTCGCGCAATACGAATTCAAGGAACGAGAATGCCGAGAACGGCCACGTCAGGTTGGAGCACTTCCGGTCACCGCCCTCAAGTCTTCCGTCCTAGTCGATCCTCAAATTCACATTGCTCGTCAATGATCCACTCGGCGTTGACACCGCAACCGGACCTGTTGTCGCGCCGTTTGGAACGACGGCTGTCATGTAGGAATCGGAGAGAACTCTGAAGCTGGTGGCACTAATACCGTTGAAGGTCACGCCCGTTGTGCCCGTCAATCCCTGCCCAAGTATCTCTACATTTTGCCCGACCTTGCCGACTGGTAGGACAAACGTCACAAATGGTGCAAGTCCGTTATTCAGCTTGTAAACGGTCCCCGCGTTGGACTTTCCGCCGCCAATAGACGTTCCATAGAGAATACCTGTGGTGTCCTGCACGAGTGCCGTGTTTGGCGTCGTTCCCGCAGTACCGCTGAAGCTGTAAAGACGCGTGAAAACTCCAGAAGGAGTTATCTCAAACAGCGAACCGTCATTGGTCGTCTTACCGCCCAGCGCGGCGGTGCCGTAGAGATTTCCATCATTCGCCTGTATGAGGCTTAAAGGTTCGCCAGCCTTCGAGGAACTCGGCGAGAAAGAGTACAGAGTGGACACGTTTCCCTCAGGATCCAACTTAAATATCGTTCCGAATCCGATACCCACGCCGCCATTCACGGTTGGCCCATAGAAGTTGCCATCGCTGGCCTGAACCAACATTACCGGGTTGTACCCTCCCGATCCGCACGGGAAACTGTAAGACCACAGAGGAGTTCCGGAAGTGGAGATTTTGAATAACGTGCCACAGCTGCTGCTGCCGCCCCATGTCGATGTCCCATAAAGATTCCCATCAGTCCCTTGAATCAGCGAGCTTGGGTACTGACCATGAGTTGCATCGAACGTGTACACATTGACGAATGTTCCCGTTTGGGGGCTGTACCTGTAGAGCGTTGCTGGGAGGGTGAAACTCCCTAGGGTCACCCCATAGATGTTCCCATCGCTTGCCTCAATCGGAGGTGCTATGGGGTTTGCGCCGTCGGCGCCTCCACCAAATTCATGCACTGCTGTATAGCTCCCAGTGGCAGTGACCTTATAGAAAACGCCATTGTTGGAGGAGCCACCGTATTGAGTGACACCATAGAAGTTCCCGTCAGTCGCCAATAGCACTCCTCCCGCGGGCTCGTCCCCATTGCTTGACTGAAATGCGAATGGGAAGCTCAAACCACTTGAGAAAAGTCGAAAGAAACATCCCGCAGAACCGGAGATACCAAGAGTGGTCCCATACAATTTGCCGTCTCTTCCTTGGACTACAGGTCCACTGGGACCAGCGCTACAACCTTGGCCGGAAAAACTCGCTACCACGTTCACGGTCTGACCCTGACTGATCGTGCATGCGAACGCTGCTAATAGAATCGACCGCAGAACCCCAGAAACTCGTAAAATCCGTGGTGTGCATTGTAGCCCAAACGTCCTGCTAATCATACTTATGACCCCCTATTCTTCTTGAACTCTCCTACTTTCCCGAATAACTTGAACCAGGTCGGATCACCCTAGTGTTGACCGTGTGCGTTATTTACATTCGTCTGATAATTGCATTGCCCTCCACCCTGGCTTCCCCCACAACTCGTTCCGATTCCCACGCTGGTGAACCAGCTGAATTGTTCCGCAGCGCTGAGCTGGCCATCGACGGTTATCGAGCTGGCAGCCAGGCACGACAAGCCGGAGATGTGGCAATAATTCGTCGAATCGAAAGACAACGAAAGGTCGCGCCAATATATCTCGACATCACTCGTCCCTTGGTTCGTGGCAAAGGGATACAGAAAAGTGGGTAAATCGCCTGAAAAGTTACCGTTCCCGGTTCCACAGGTAGGATTGGAGCAATCTGTGTCCCCTGGATACGACAATGCTTCCGGTTGGAGCTCCAAGGGGACACCGGAGCTGTCATACTGCCCGAATAGTGGATACCAGTTGGACGCAGCGCAATGCGCCCCGCCCGTGGTACAAACCGGGCAGGTGTTGGTGTGGCAGTTGACGTAGTCCAAGGCAGAAAGACCCTGGCTCCCGAAGCCGTCGCGCATCCCGAAACGATTCGACCATCCAATGGCGTATGCCGCCTCGTCTGTCGCGTACGTGTAATTGACTGGCGTCTCAGCGGAATTGATTGAGTGGATCACTCTCCACGGAGGTCCCAGCGACTGCAGGTAATTGCCCATCTGCTGGTAATAATTTAGCCAGAGTGACATCGTGTACGCGTAGGAGCCTGGTAGGGAAGCGAGACTAGACGTGCAATACGGGTACCACTCCGAGCCGACTGATCCACCAAAGCGAAAATAGTTCAGCTGTGGGTAATAGTTGGTGCCGTTGAGACTAAAGTTAGGTCCGTAGTGTGCCACTACCGCCGCCCAGTAGGCCTTCAGCGCATTCATATATGGATACTCATAGGGCACGGCCCAGGATTGAGCGGCGCTTATAAATGTCAGTGATTGGCTGGACGCTGTTCCAGTCCCCGAGGACGTATACGTAAAATCATTGCTGTCGCTGACCGTTATCGCAGACCCTCCAGAACCCGTAGCGAGGCCACTTGTTGAACTCGTAACCCATATCAGGTCTCCTGTTTGAAGCAGATTGCTCTGCACCGATGACGTGCTGCAGCAGCCCGATGAATTCACTGTGACTGTTGTGCCCACCCATGCGGTAACGGTGCCGCCAGAGCCAGACCACGGAAGACCTGCGCAATCTTTCAAAGCGTTGAGAACATCTTGGCGCTGGGGACTAAACAGGCTATACCAAGCGGAGCTTGTGACGTAATGTGGAGTGGTTGCATTTGTGCTAGCAGCTGATTCGCCAGTTATGAGCAGATTGACCTTTTTATGGCTTCCGCCAAACGAGGTCGAGAGCCACTGATACACAGGAGTGCTTCCCGTAATGCTGTCATATGTGCTCCAGTCGTAGTGGTGGTACGTCAACGGCACAGCTGGGTCGGGCTGGCACGTATCGGCGGAATCAGATGACGAGCACGGAGTGTTGTCAGGCGGGTTTATTTCAATCGAACTCCAACCTTCGATTAGAGTAACTCCATCTATGCTGGAGTTCGGCATTACATTGCTCTTGAAGTACCCGTTATCATTGACTCCTCCGCTGCTATTGGGTGGGGAGAAAGCCCAGATGTGGGTGTACTGGTGCGGAGTGAAAGACCCAGCATTTCCGAATGTTTTGGGAACTCCCCGCATCTTAACGATGCCCTGCACGTGGACCTGCGCAGAAACCGGGATTGATATTGCTATGAGAACTAACAACCGCACGATGTTTGAGAGCATATTCTTCATATCACTGTTGATGTTTGAACATTCAAGGTGTTCCCCCACTTCATCTGACTTGCCCTACGGAGTGATCGTGCAGTAGGAGCCTCGATATACCGTCACTGTGTCACTTGTATTTCCCGTCCCCACCATAATGTTTACTACAACGGTCTGATTCGCCTTATTCTCAATAGTCCCGTCCATCTGCCATGGCAATATTGTCGCCCCCCCGCCTGCCGGTGTGATAGTCGCCACCGTAGTGGCTGTCGTGGCAGTCTGGCCCACGAGCCCGCCAGCACCGACCGAATTTGCACCCTTGAAAACCACGAAATTTGCGGTCCAATTATTGACTGCCGTGGCAACTTGGATACCCCAAGGATTGGCAGCGGCGGCGGTCGCTTGCGCATAATTTCCCGCGCAATGGATGCTGTACGCCTGTGTATTCGGCGTAGATGGGAGAGTCCAAGTCAAATTGTTGATGTTGTGGAGGGATGTATCCGTATTAAAGGTTTGATCAGCGGCTAGACGAACTGTCGACGCCGACACGATAAACCCTCCATTATTTATGCTCACCAACGTCGAATCATTCCGCTGAAAATCCGCGATATCTCCAGTCGAGCTTGTCCCACTTTGATCCACAACGAGCGGTACAGATCCAGTACTGGTTCCAGTTGTCTTAACAAGCAACGCATTCGACGCATTATTGTTCGTCGAATTCGCGTTGCTGATAGTCGTTGCGGCGGAAGCAGTAGTATTCGTCGCAGCGAGCGTCAATGTCGCGCCCGCCGCATAATTGTTCGTAGTGCTCGTTCCGACGGTTCGATAACCAGGTTGAACTAAAATTAGCGACGTCGATCCAGCCGTCGTACTGTTGGAGATCATCTGTCCGACGATCCAGGCTCCCACCGGAACGTTCGCCAATGTGGCTGTGCTGCAGTCGCCTGCCGTGCTCGTGGATGCAAAGACGGGTTGACCTTCCACCCCAGAGCCGTTCGTGGCGTCCATTTTGCAGTTTGCTTGTCCTGACAACGCAAGCTGAGCATTTCCGGTTTTTCCTGCGCCGGCAAGAACAACGAAAGTTGGCACAAAACTGTCACCGGTGCCCGCTTGAATTGCGCCTGTTGTGCTTGTAGAAGTAATTTTGGCAAGCGTATTCACGATAGTTCCGGTTACGGTTTCGTTCAGCACCTCCCCTACCACCGCCCAATTTTGCAGATCCAAGCTGACAGTACTGTTTCCTCCCCACTGTGGGGCAGAAGAACCTGCAAGCAGAGGAATTCCAGCAGTACCAGCCAACGATAGGCAATTCTCGGTATCGATCCCGGATACAGCTGTGCCAGCGTAAACGATACCCCCCAGTTGAGTAGGACATGCCCATATTGCGACATCGACACCCGTACTACCACTGTTGGCGTCGTTGTTCATCTTCCATCGATGATCAGTAGAATCAGCCCACAGGGCATCGACATTCGCCGCTCCTGTTATCGTCCCAGATTCGTTCGCGGTGATGCCGTTTTGAGCGGCAAGTGGTATGCAGAGAATTGAAGTGATGAACAGGCAGACGGCAAAACCGTTACGGTGCAAAAATCCCCCAGTATTCAAGTCCATTCACGGACCTCCTTGAGATGGAAGACACGAATCACGCTGTCGCGGAACATGTCCAATAGGGGGGAAGCACGGAGCAGAGTGTTACTCGACTTTTGAAGAATAATGCACTCGGCTTCGTCAAGAGTATGGCGAGGGCCAGGAATCAGGTCAATGAGACGAAAGACCCTAGTGAGGAATTTGTTAAGGGGTCGACTAACTCTTGAAGCGCTTACGCAATTTGAGTAATAATATACGCAATATGCGTAAACTATATGAGACCCGCGATAACATGCCAGCCTTAGCGAGCCTATTTCCGGGGGTCCGCCGAGGTGTGCTTGCGGCTACATTGACGCGTCCAGAAAAATGGTGGTATCTATCCGAACTGGCAAAATTTCTTCGCACACGACCATCGAGCTTACAGCGTGAACTTACCTCGCTAGTGCAAAGCGGCATATTGCAACAACGCAAGGATGGACGTAGAACCTATTTTAAGGCGGAGACGCGGTCCCCGATCTTCCGCGAGTTGCAGAGCATCTTCGAAAAGACGACCGGACTCATTCGCACCCTGAGAGCCGCCATTCAGCCGATTGAGAATAAGATCATCTGTGCCTTCGTCTACGGTTCTATAGCGCGCCGCAAAGAGCGCGCAACAAGTGATGTTGACATTATGGTCATTGGAAACTTAGGACTCGCAGAACTCGCACCGCTTCTGCGAAAGGCCGAAACGCGCCTCGGCCGGGAAATAAATGTGACGAACTATTCAGCGCAGGAGTTCCAAAGGAAGGTTGCAGAAGGCGATCACTTCGTCACAACGGTTTTAGAAGGCAGCATCGAGTTCGTGAAAGGTGAGCGGCATGACCTGGACGCAGTTGCTGGCAAATAATGAAGTCCAGCGACACCGAACCTCTAAAAAAGAACTGGACAAGCTCCGGGCAGTTGTCGCCCGCGACTTAGTCGATTCATCTCTCAATGGAGTATCGGCAGACAGGCGCTTCGCAACCGCATATAATGCTGCGCTGCAAGCTGCGAAGATGGCAATTGCCTGTGCGGGCTATCGTGTCGTTGGCGCTGGGCACCACAGAATTTCCTTTGAAGTCGTTGAACTTGCGATGGGCAAAGCCACCGGTCACTACTGCGATTATTTCGATCGATGTCGACGCAAACGGAACGTGATCGACTATGACGATGCGTTTGTCGCGACCGAGACCGAAGCAATCGAAATCGTGACGAAAGCGACGGAATTTGTCGAAACAGTCGAAAAATGGATCGCCAAAAACCATCCGCCCCTGAAAGCGTAATGTTCTTCTTTTTCGGGCACTTTCCGGGCACCCAGAAGGATGTCTTCTTTGTATCTGTTTGATTTTGCGATGTCATGCATGGAGTAAGCTGGACGTGCAAGTTGTTGTTTGGACTTGATTTGGCGACCCTACCAAAGCATGGGTGTTGACACTGTTCTAGAGCTGCCTGGAACACAATCTTCTCCTTCTCAAAATCGGAACTTCCCTGCAAGCTCAAGCTTCCCTCTAGACCTGTTGGTGTCCAATGGCACACGATTGCGCTTGACTGATGGTGTCCAATGGAGTACAAGGGAATTGTGCAAACGGTTGTCGAGACACCTACCTACCTCGCAATTGCCAACAAGCTCTTTAGCGAGGAGGAGCGTGCGGACATCGTGGCACTCGTTGCTGCGGACCCTGAATGTGGAGACGTGATCCGCGGAACTGGCGGGTTTCGAAAGGTTCGCGTGGCACGGAGAGGAATGGGAAAGAGTGGCGGGGCGCGGGTTGTGTATATCTGGCGCAACGAAAGGTTTCCGGTTTTTCTGATCACTGTATTTCCCAAGAATGAGAAAGAAAACCTGTCGATGGCGGAACGCAACGCGCTGAAGAAACGTGCCGATAGTATTTTCGAGACCTACGGGAGGTAGCATGAAAACGCAATTCGAGCAGATGATGGATGGCCTTAATGACGTTGAGTCGTTCCTTGCTGGAGAGCAAGAAGGGTTCAAGGCATATGTGCCCCAGGAAGTTGACGTCAAGGCGATCCGTAATCGACTGGGCATGACGCAAGCCAAATTCTCTGACACGTTTGGCTTCAGCCTTGACGCGATCAAGCACTGGGAGGGGGGCCGCAGGACCCCAGAAGCGCCAGCTCGCACATTGCTGACTGTGATCGATAAGAATCCTGCCGCCGTGCTTACCGCACTGAATCCCGCTGCGTTCGCTGCCAGCTCGTCTACGTTCACCATAGAACACGCCAGCCGTCGTAGAAATCGTCATGCTTCTCGTGGCAATCGGAGACGAAACGCTCATTCCGCCGGCAGGAAAAGAATCACGAAGTGAAGAAAGTCTTGGTTACAGCAAACATAAAACGGATTAGCAACCGAGTGCGCGAGTGTCGAGTTCTTGAACCCGCGATTTCAACCCACGGTCACCATGTCTCTAACGACTTTTCAAGGACTTAGGCGGCCACCTAGAGTCACGTAAGTCTTCAAACTACAACATAAACCAGCCCTGAAAAGGCTGGCGTCGGCGGTTCAACTCCGTCCCTGGCCACCATCATTCCAAAGGGTTTAGCGCTATCACGTCTTGCCCTCCCAGTCCGCTCTCAGTCCGCTATTTTTCGGGGAGATCCGGTTCGGCTCCTGCCTACGATGATGGTGAAGGACTTGAACTCGGATGGCCTCTCGCTCAGTCCGCTTTCAGTCCGCTTCGGTCTGCGGCGAGGCTGAAGATCGCAGTCAGCATTGCCCCTGCCGCAGCCATGCGATCCTCGCTGACACTGTGGGTATAACACTGCAGGGTCAACTTAACATCACTGTGGCGAAGCAAGGTCTGTACCGTTTTCGGATCAGTTCGGATGCGTACCAGAAACGAAGCCAGGCTGTGACGCAGATTATGAAAGCCAAATCGCCTTGGGTCATCATCTACCAGTTTGCCTTCGTCGTCTCGGTGCGATGAAAGAATGCCCGCTTTCACTGCTGCTGGCCGCAGATAATCTTCCACAAGCATGTTAGCCAGACGCGGTTGTCGGCCCTTGAGCTTGAACGAGGGAAACAGCCAATCCCCCGGCTGAAAATATGGCGTCTTGCGTTTCCAGCGAAACATGAATTCGGCCCGTAAAGGATGCAGCGGCACTGGGCCTTTCGAGGTTTTGCTTTTAGGCCAGCCCACCTTGCCGCAAGTCCACGTGCGGCGCACTTGGATGATCGCTTCAGAAAAACTCACGTCCTGCCATTGCAGGCCGAGGCACTCCGAGATGCGCAGACCTGTGCCAGCAGCTAGGAGCGTTAGAGTACGTTCCGGCTCTCGTAGGTTGAGCAATACTGCGTATGCTTGTTCAGGCGTGAGAATCATCGCTTCATAGTCGGTTGTGGTCTTGCACCGGACGAAGCGCAGCGGGTTCGACTCATAATTCCGTGGAATCAGCCCGTAACGTTGGGCGTGCCTGTAGACTAACGACATAACACGCGCGTCTTGTCGAGCGTTGGATTGGCAAGACCTCCTGACCTTTCAAGGACGTCAACCATTGCTCGACCTCCAGCGGTTCGATGCCGAGAGCGACTCGACTCCCCCAGCGTGGCAGTAACCGATTGCGGAGTGCTCGCTCGTAACCTCGAATCGTCGTGTGTGCTTTCGGATGGATAGATTCGGTGGGTTCGATGAGCTCATGTTCTGAGTAGTGATGTACCAGATCCGCAAATGTTACGCATCCGCGGAAATCCACCTGGTTGATCTGGAGGTGTTGCCTTTCCACCTCTTCCCACGCAGAGTGTTTGGTAGAGAAGTCTTTGACAAGACAAATTGGAATCTTGTTCTGCACTCGCTTACCGTCGGATTTCCGGACTGTCCGAAAGAACAAGACCCAAGTTTCACCGTGACTGCGTTTTTCTTTTTTTAACCAACCTCGTTGATGTCTGTGCGGCATTTGGGATCTCCTTTGGGCGAGCCAGGTGCTCGAATGAATAATGATCCTAAAATGGCAAAATATGCATTTTCGTTCCGAATCCTCAGTTGAACCGACGAATTCAAAACTCGAGTTATGACCATACAAAAAATCCTAACCACCGTTGCCTTATTCCTGAGCAGCACAATTCTTTTTGCCCAAAGCGCAGACCAGCATCCTGACTGGCCCGGGAAGGGTCAGCTTTTTGTTGGCACCTGTTACCAGCCGGTAGATCGCTCGCCGGAGCAAATCCGCCGTGATATCGCCCTTATGAAGGACGCAGGATTCACCATGGTTCGCATGGGGGATCTTTCTTGGGATGCATTTGAGCCGTCGGAAGGACATTTCGAGTTCGCATGGTTCGATAGCATCCTCGAACAAATGAATCGGGTTGGAATAAAAGTGGTTCTCGATATCGGCGGATCGCCGGCCCCAATCTGGCTCCACTACAAATACCCCTCGGTCAACGTGGTGAACGAGCATGGCGCAACGGTGCAACCAGCCGAACGCTACATGGATGACATCAGCGATCCTGCCTACCGTGAGCACTTGATTCGCTTCGCAGATGAGCTGACTAAACACTACGCGCATAATCCAGTCCTCGCCGCCGTCGGGTACAACAACGAGATTGGCAACGGAGTGATGTCCTACTCCGGAGCCGACCGACAGAGATTCATCGCGTGGTTGAAGGCGAAGTACGGCACGATCGGGAAGCTCAATAAGGCCTGGGCAACCCAGCGCTGGTCGCGGCATTTGAACTCATTTGACGAAGTGCAGTTACCTTATGCGGACGGCCCTTCAGCGCCAGAGCGCTATCTTGACCTCCGGCGCTTCTGGTCCGACGTTACGATCTCTGTTCTGGGAGATCTCGAAACAGTTCGCGAGCGCAATGTCCCCAACCTACCGGCAGTGTCTAATCTCTGGGACTGGGCGTGGCGCCGGGGCTTCGACTACTTGAGCTCGTACAAGAAGTACGTCAGCTACGGAGCCGAAGGCTTCTACCCCGCGAATCCCATTGATGTCTCGTTCGGTGCCCTGCTCGAAAAGGGCGACCTCTCCACCCCGATGTGGTTTAACGAGTTCACCAGCGGAGGCGGGGGCACTTACGGTGGCCCTAAAGGCGTGATCCGTATGTGGGCCTATCTTGCGTTGATTGACTACGGCCAAACCTTCCTCGCGTGGACCTTCAACACTCATCGGGGTGGTGAAGAGCAGGCACTCTTTGGACTGCTTGATCACGACGGCACGCCATCCTGGAAATACTACGAGTACAAGCAAATCGCGAGCGAATTTGCCAAGTTACAGCAGTTCGGCTTCCCGCGCTATCACAAGCCGGAAGTCGCAATCGCGTACTCGTTTGAGAGCAACATCGCATCTCACCCGCCAGGGCCAAGCAACACCGTTCGCCAGTACTTCACTATTGGGTACATGGAACAGGTGCAGAGCGCGATGGGGCCGTTCTTCGAGGACAACATCGACGTTGCACTCATCAACATCGGCCATGCAAACCTGGAGAGCTACAAATTGCTGGTTGTCCCCGCCGATTACGTGATGGATGCCGCCAGTGCCGACGCTATTCGCAGTTACGTGCACAACGGCGGGACGGTAATCATGACCGCGATGTCCGCGAAGGTCGATGAGACCAGTCAGTGGTTCGACACACCAATGCCAGGAAGGCTTAGTGATGTCTTCGGAGTTCGCACGGAGGAGTTTTACCGTCCCATGACGCCTCCGGAGTTTGATCTGAATGGCAAAACCGAGAAGGCAAGCATCGGGTTTTATGAAGTACTGGAACCTCGTACAGCGAAGTCGATGGCTACTTTCACGAACACGCCAGAGAGATCTCCAGCCATCACGGTCAACAATTACGGGAAAGGCCGCGCAATCTATCTCGCCGTTCCTGCGCAGATGTCAGTGCTTGCCCCACTCGTTCGCAGCCTCTACCCCGACCTCCATGTAGAGAAAGGCCCGGAAACTCCGTCCGGCGTTTACGCGCGAGTGGTCGAGGGAAGAACCCTTTATGTGAATACGACTGGAGAGGAAAAGGCGATTGCCATTCACGGTGTGAAGCGGGGCATCGTCAGCGGTGAGTCCTACGACGGGGAGATTCGGTTAAAGCCGCACGGTGCAGACCTGGTCGAGTGAATTGTAGGCACAAGCCCAAACAAATCTGCTGGGGGGACCCCAAGGAAACAACGCCAGATATCACACAACGTGAGTTGTTCCAACGATTCGTCTGTTTCTTGCGAACGAGAATGATTACTATGCGGACATGCTCTTCAGTTCACGTTACGCGGTTTTCCTGACTGCCACCATTGTTGTTGCCGCCGTGGTTCCAGTCCACGCATTTCCAAGCCTTGGGCTTAGGTCACCATAGTTTCGGAAAATCCTGCACCCGCCAGCATCGCACTCGTACAGAACAAGCGTGCACTTTCAGCAGAGAGTCGGTACCCCCGGGAGACACACGCTGAAGATCATCATGACAGTCGTAGTGCAAAAGATCATCATCCACGACCATGAGCCGCCTCACTCAATACTCTTTTGAAACATAAGTTCTGTTTGGTTCGGACTGTCCATTAATCACGCCCGATCGCTGGATTACCGATCTGGATAAGACCGCGATTCGTGAAGAAGTACGTCCTTTGATCCTTAAAGAGAACGCGCGAAAGCTGCTGGGGTCGTTTAGAGGCAGCGGATGTGCTTGCGTCACGCGCGAAGGTACCATCTGCACCCGGCAAGGCTGAAATGGGTAATGTGTTCTTATAGAAAATGCTTTGCGCGCGTTTTGATAATGGAGCCTCCTGATCGTTCATGTACAAGAATGAAGTCGCGATCGATCTGAACGGCGCCCACGCCTTGGAAGCTCTCCGAAACCTGCAGCATTAGGATCATGTACCGCGTTTTCTTCTGACTCTTCGCTGGTAGCCAGATGTAGGTGGTTTCACCAAACAACTTTCCACTCTCAATCGTGTCCCTACGGGGAATAGGAAATGGAGTTGTGCTGAATTCAAATCCGCGGCAGAACTCCCGACCCTTCCACGGTGCGTGCACGCGGCTTAAGGATTCTTCCCAGTTGCCGATCCAGGCATAGTCTTTCCGGTTGAAGACATAAATGACTAACAATCTGAGGCGAGGATTGGCGATTGCAATGAAAGAGTGTTCAACATTCGGGTCCAGCAGATGCGCCGTATAGTGACCGTATTGTCCCTTTGCGCTTCTCCGTAGACTGAGATCTTGTCCTTCTTTTGCCGGAGCATTCGGCCATTGAAAAACCGAATCCGGTCGCAGCAACATCTTCCGGCTGAATGTTGCAGGACAAACCTTGCTTTGCGTTGCAGGCATGTCGAACGTCGTGACATCGGCTTCCAGAAATGGTGGCCCGAATGTAACGTGATGATTCCACGAAATTGGCCGGTCGAAACTATCCAGATTCGATGCGGTCTCTTCGCAGTAGACCACAGGATAGTTGCGATCGAGCGTAATCTTCCGTTGCAAACTCATTCGCGCTTGCGGCAAGTTGGCCTCGTAAACCAGACTGGGCACGGATGCATTCACCAAAGATTGCCTGCGCCATTTCACGACCGGGGCCTCGCCATGCGTACTGTGGCCGGCCGCGATCTCCGCCACTGAAGGTGGCCCGAAGAAATCAAAGCTGATGCTGTGGCCGGCGATTCCTGCCAACAGTCGACCTTCGGGTGGTGGACCGTATAGATTGCGGTGCCTTTGAGGGTTATATGTGGGAGG
>Ga0335085_10007765_pt1 | contig 16502 bp, 15 predicted proteins | sample Lox_Sample_45_FD_206712 | JGI IMG/M metagenome (GOLD analysis project Ga0335085, IMG submission 206712) | Soil microbial communities from Loxahatchee National Wildlife Refuge, Florida, United States - Lox_Sample_4.5 | ecosystem: Environmental > Terrestrial > Soil > Wetlands | place: USA...
GTTATTTGCGCAGTACGCCAGAAGGCACACGATATTGGCGGATGAAGTCGGACTGTATGGCGACAAGGCCGACCCGATCCCCGACGGCATGACGATAGGCAAGGCGATAAAAGAACAGCGAGACTATATTGCCAAGCAGCAAGCCAGCGAGCCAGAAGGGAAGAAACGCAAGGACAGGGCCGGAAAACAGCAATCCGGTCACGACAATTGACTTGAACACGACGGGGAACGTGACGCTACAATTCTTCTGCCGGCTATTGCGACCAGCGCATGCGGGCGATCGCATTCCATGAACGGCCGCTTTCCGGCATCGTGATCGATGCTGCGGAATACCGTGCGGGGTTATTATAAAACTCCGCATTGTTGTGCTAGTATGCCGCCCGCGCAGGGTTCCTGACTGCAGCGGGCCAACTGTTTGGGGCGGTCGGCATCCCAATTTGATACCGGTGAAGACATGCAACGACAAGATTTGTGGGCAACACCCTTGTGGTACTTTGAGGTTCCTCCATCCCTGATCAGTCCTTCCGATATTGCACAGGATGCGTATGCATTTCAAAAATCGGACACAGGCGTCGTCATTTCAAATGTCGGCGGATACCAGAGCACTACGCTAACCATGCAGGATCGAGTTCCTCCGGCAATAACCAGGCTGCTCGGAATCCTGACCGAACAATGTCAAATTTGTGCAAGGGAATTCGGTTTTGAACGCAGGCTGGGCATCGCCAACTATTGGATCAACATCAATAAGAAAAGCAACTACAACAAGATGCACATTCATTCTTCAAGCATACTTTCCGGATGTTACTATGTCGCGACGCCGCCCCGGTCCGGAAACATAATTTTTCATAACCGGCCCGAAGCAAGCTATATTCTGGAGGAGATGAAACAGATCGGCGCAAAGGAATCCATGTTCACTTCCACGGCTCAGGCTTGCGAACCGAAAGCGGGCGCGGTTCTTGTCTTTCCGGGATGGCTGCAACATAGCGTGGAAGAAAACAAATCCGAGCAAGACCGGATAAGCATCGCCTTCAATCTCGCTTGAGTCCGACAAGTCTTCTCAAAGTAAAAAGCGGCGGAGCGTTCGTGGTCTTGAGCGCGGGTCCCATTGCTCCCCTACCGTTCGAAGCGGCTCCTAACCGCGGCCCCGGGATCAAATGGGCCTGCCTTAACGTTCCGCATTGATTGCTACTTTAAGCCCGAACTTGTACTCGCATTCTTGGTGCCTGCGCCATGGTCTATGTATTTCTTCACCGTCCGCCTATCCAGAGCGGTCTTCCTTGCGACCACCTCGTATGACCCGTGCCTGTTGTACAGAAGTACGCAGTAGTGCGATAGCAGATCTTGCGCGTCCAGGGAGCCCGCCTTGACGCCATTGATCAGCCTGCCCTCAATGTCAGCCGGAGCGATGGCGGCCCTGTCGATTTCATAGTTCTGCTTAAGCAGGATGCGCCGTATGCACTGTTCCAGTTCGCGCACGTTGCCGGGCCAGGCATAGTCTGCGGGAACCTGAGCATGGATCTCACGAATAACGCGAAGCGCCACGTCCTCCGATTCCTGGCCGACAATTCGCTTGACTGTGTGGATAACGAGATCGTCCAGCTCAACGGGATCCTCCCGTATCCGCTGACGCAGAGGCGGTACGAGAATGACATCTGAACAGAGCCGGTAGTAGAAGTCGTCGCGAAACTTTCTTTCGCTGCGCAGATCGTCCAGTGACCGGTTCGTCGCGGCGATGATCCTGCCCGGGAACCGCTTCTTCTCATGACTTCCCACGGGCGAGTAGCTACGGTTCTCCAGGACATGCAGGAGCTTGATCTGAACGGGCACGGGGACCTCACCGATCTCATCGAGGAAGATGGCTCCGTAGCGGCTGCACTGCGAGAGTGCTCCATCGTGGTTGGACACTGCGCCCGTGAACGACCCCTTCGTGTGCCCGAAAAGTTCCGATTCGATCAGCTGCTCAGGAAACTGGGACAGGTTCGTAGACCTGAAAGCACGGGTGAAACTCTCGACGAAGCAACCCTTCTTCTTATCAAATGGAATGTATCCCGACCGGCCGATGGCCTGGGCCGATACCCCTTTCCCCGACCCCGTCTCGCCGAGTAGCAGCGTCGAGTAGTCCTCCATCCTGTTCCAAAGCTTCCTGGCATAGAGGGCCAGATCCTGGGTGACCACGTTGTTCCACAGGCCCTCGCGCAAATTGCTCATGCAGGGACTATTCCCGATGATCCCTTTGCGGATGAAGTAGTAAGCCCGGCGCAACTGAAAGTAAATGGCAAAGTAATGCAGCGCTTCCTCGGGTGTAAAGCCAAAACTCGCAATCATGCCTAGGGCTTCATCCGCAAAGGATACCTTACAGGGAGTATCCCCCTCTGCCAGCTGCTTTTCAATCAGCGGGTCGAAACGCAGGAAATACTGGTTGTATACGTGAAATACGAACAACTCCTCGACGAGGATATGGTCCTTTCCCTCGAATTTCCGTATATCGCCTTTCCCCTCGGACAGGAGCTTGTTCACCGACCGTGTCACTGCCTCAACCAGCTTTGAATATCGTTCAGTGTATGTTGCATCGGGAGGGAAATCGGCAATCTTGCGGTCGGCAGTTACCCTCTTGTCGCTGAATGGATTTGCGTGGAATGCATCAAGGATGTTCGACAGGATCTGCCGCTCTGAATTCGTAAGCTTAACCTTATTCATTGTGCATTATATGTACATATATATGCATTATTTGTCAATCCTCGATCTTTTGTCCATTCCGTCAGCGCAAATAATATCCATAAAAAACAGATCAATGCAGCCCACCCCTGCAGATTGAACGCGCTGGTATGAGTTGTGCTGCAACAACGGCGAGAGCCGGATCATCTTTAAACCCAGCTTTTTATTGAGTTGATTCGGGCAAAACGCATCAAGCGCCGGGGAGATCGTGATGAGCGCCATGACGAACAGATTTGCACCGCATACGGGATATGAGTCGTTTGCGAACGGGAAGCACTTGTACTTTCAATTAAGGAGACAACTCGACCAAGCCGGGTGTTTTAGTCAGTCAGCGCTGCCTTACGTATTTCATATCGCTTTGGTGCTGACCCTGTATTTCGGGGGCTTCTACATTTTACTTTTGAATCCCGGGCCTGGTATCCGTATGACTACTCTTATATTGATCGCGTTTGCCAATGTCCAGGCAGGTGTCATTGCGCACGAGGCTGGGCACGGAGCAATAACGAATCGCCGATGGAAGATTGTCTTGTTAGGGCAGACGTTCAATACATTCCTTACCGCTTTGTGCTACTCGCATTTTCAATACATTCACAAGCGCCACCATTCCCATACAAACGAAATTGCAAAGGATCTGGATGTTCAATCCAATATATTCAGTCTTTATCCCGAATCAGCCCGTGAAAAGCGCACAAAAGCCGGTCGTTTCATAACGAAGTATCAAGAGCTTCTCATCTGGCCACTCGTAACGTTACAAGGTTTTTCATTGAAGATAGACAGCATGATTACGTTACGAAAAAACCCCGAAGAAACGCGCATTGACCAGCTAGTGTTGATTTTGCATGGGCTGTTGTGGTTTGGCTTGCCCGTTTACATGCTGGGTTTGACGAAGGCGACGGCTAATTATTTATTGATGACTTGGTTCGCCGGACCATACCTCGGTTCGATCTTCCTTGTTAACAACCTGGGAATGTATTACGTAAGGCCGGATGAGAAATTGCCTTTCTTGCATCAGCAACTGATTACAACAAGAAACCTGGGGCGGTCGAAATTCGAGGATTTCGTATTTGGCGGACTCAACCACCATATCGAACATCATCTTTTTCCGACAATCCCGATGTTCAAATTACGCCAAGCGAGAATCATAACCAGGAACTTTTGCAGCGGGCACAACTTGCCCTATACGGAGATGAGTTGGTTCAAAGCCATAGGTGAAGTGCATGCCCATTTGCGGCAAGTGAAGCAGCAGTTGTGAATTAGGTTTGATGGCAAGAAGCTTGAAGCTAGCGCAGTCAACGATACGAGCAATTTTATCAAGGAAGTTAAACCATGTTCCCGATAGAGACCGAAGTAATCATTGTCGGAGCCGGCATTTCCGGGCTAAGCACTTCATATTACCTTTCAAGAAAAAACATAAATCATCTCATTTTTGAAAAATCCTCGGCGGTCGGAGGGATATGGAACACACAAAGATGGCCGGGCATAAGATGCGACACAGACATCATCAAATATTCTTTTGGTTTTCGGCCGTTGTTTTGCCCCACAAGCATGGTGTCGGGTGAAGTTATTTCGGAATACCTGAGTGAAACATCCAAAATCTTGGATATCGAATCAAAAGTTATATTCAATACCATGGTAAATAAAGCCGTTTTTGATACTCAAGGAAATCTATGGCATGTATACACCGATAAAGGCTGCTGCAAATCCAGATTCCTGATCAATGCAAACGGATATTTTGCGGATGCGCCATATATTCCAGAAATCCAGGGAGCCGAAAATTTCAAAGGGATCATTACTCATCTCGCCAATTTAGACAGCCACGCCGATCTGGACGACAAGCGCATCGTACTGGTAGGCAGTGGCGCGTCTGCAATAAGCGCCGCTCCCGCACTGTGCTCAATGAGCAAGTCAATGACTTTGCTGCAACGATCACCATCCTATATTTTCGAGGATGACAACCAGTTGGGTTACTTCGTCAAACTATCCATGCGTCTGCACAAGATAGGGTTAACCCAACCTACAAAACTGGTTAATTACCTGATCCAGCTTAAAGACGATCTTATATTCGTCGCGTTCAGGCATTTTCCATGGGTGGGAAAGCAATTCTTTAAATATCATTGGATAAGGGCGGTGGGCCAAAAAATGTATGAGGAGCATTTCCGCCCGTCCTACAACCCGTGGGAACAAAGGATACCGGTTTCAATCGGTTTAAAGGAGATAATTAAGAATCGCAAACTGGAAATCGTTACAGGTCAAATCCATTCGTTTACAGAGACCGGCATTGTTTTAAGTGACGGGAGAATTCTAGGTGCGGATATGTGCATATTGGCGACTGGTTACAATTTACAATTTTTTAAATTTGGTGTTTTCATAGACAACCAACAAGTCGATACGAAGGGCATCAATTATTACCGGGGCATGATGATGGGCGGGTTGCCGAATTATTTTCAGCCTTTCGGCACGCAACATACTTCGTTCACAAGACGGATTGAAGTCATCTCCAAGCTCATCGTAAAAATTATCAGTTACATGAAGAGGCGCCAAATAGATACGGTTTCGATCGAACGCAGGAAAGTTGAAAAAAGTCCCAGAATCACTCCAAATTACATCATGAGGGAACTGGGAAATTTGCCCATTATCTATGGTTCGATGGAATTGCCGTCCATAGACAATTTCATATTTTCATTTTTTTTAAAACGGAATTATCTATTTTCAAAGTCCAAAATGCGTTCCGATCGGTCCTCGATCTTCCGTAATCACCGGCCTTCGCGATCTTCGCGTTTGTTTTGATGTCCGCCCTGGCCGCGTTGCTGATAATACTGCTGCGTGACTGGATCGCGCGGCTGATAACGGTATCTCTCGGACCGGATGGTATGTTGTTGCTCCATCTCGCGGGGATAGCGTTCCCCGTAATACCGCTTCTGATAGGAAGGCAGCGGCGCAAGTGACGGAGCAGTATGGCGGTCCCATTGATCCCATCCTTTACGATGCTCTTCCCAGTCCCGGCCCCAGTGCTCGCCCCAATGCGGGGGCGCGTCGGCGTGCCAGCCGAAAAAGTATGGGGGAGGCCTGCGATAGTAGCGCACCGGAATGCGCAGCACATACACCGGTACATAGGCAGGCGCCACCAATTGCCACGGCCCATTGTACCAGCTGCTCACATACCAGTCGTCTCCCTGGAGCACCCAGTACATGCCGTCATAAAAAAAGTAATTCAGATCCACCCTCGGATCGTAGTAAACGGGATAGCCCGGCACCGGAACCAGCCTCGGATATGCCGGCATATTGATCCCGATGCTGACGCCGGGAACACTGATCCCGACGCCGACACTTACCTCGGCTTGGGCGGCGCTTAGCGGAAAAAGCAGCACCGACAAAACAACAACGAGTTTGCGCATTTTCTGTCCTCCTTTTGGGTAAGCGGGCATCGCATGACGATCGCGAAGTATTCAACTACCACCGACAAGCAAGGCAGGGTAAAGTTTCCCGGCTGTGTTGTATCACGGCTGATACATATCATCTTGCGTTACTCGGACGCGGGCCATCCGGCATCGCGCCAGGAGCCCGCATCGCCTATAATTCTGTTGTACCGGCATCGTGCGGCGCGCCAGATTGCGGCGGCGGAGCACGCATCCTTGTATTGCCATTTTTTGCGTCATTGGAGGGAAAGATGAAACAACTTAAGTCGTTATTGCTGAGCTTGTTGTTCGGGATTGCCATCGGAATGTGGTTCGGCGTGAATATCGGGCGTGAAGTGCCGTTCTATTCCAATCCGTTTGACACGCATTCGATCAACCAGAAAATCAAGGGCGTGGCCGGAGAGACGCTGGAAAAAGGCGGCCAGGCGATCGAGAAAACTGGCCAGTCACTGCAGGACAAGATGAACAAATGAACTTGAAATGGATTGTCGATTCCGCTGTCGAACATGCAGCGAAGAATTGGCGTTCGCAACCCTCGATCGGAGATGTGTCATGAAACTGCTGGGCACCAACACCAGTCCTTATGTGCGCAAGGTGCGCCTGGTCCTGCTGGAAAAGAACCTGCGCCACGAATATCTTGTCGATCCGCCGCGCGAGCCCGGCAGCCAGGTGGCGCGCGCCAATCCGCTCGGGCGCATCCCGGCTCTGATCCTGGATGATGAAACCTGCGTGTTCGATTCACCGGTGATCGCAGAATATGCGGACTCGCTGAACGATTCCCCTATCCTGATTCCCCGCGACAGCGCGGTGGCGCGGATGCGCGTCAAGCGCTGGGAAGCGCTGGCGGATGGCATCATGGATTCTGCTGTTGCGGTGCGCACCGAGCGCATCCGTCCGCAGGAAAAACAGGAGGCGGATAACGTCACGCGCAATAACGATGCGATCACGCGCGCGCTGTCGTTTGCCTCCGCGCAGCTTGGCGACCAGGCGTGGTGCGAGGGTTCGTCGATCACGCTGGCCGATCTCGCGCTCGCAAGCGCCCTGATCTATCTGGACCTGCGCCAGCCCGAACGCGACTGGCGCGGGCCTCATTCGAATCTGGCCGCATGGTTTGCCCGCGTCAGTTCGCGCAGCAGCGTGCGCACCACACTCGCCGAGTGACGCATCAGGCCGCGGCAGCAGCCGGCTGCATCTGTCTTTTCAGGGAGATCATCAATACGCCGGCCAGCACCAGCGCCGAACCGGCGATCTGCTCCGGCGACATCCGTTCGCCGAGGAATAGGTAAGCCAGAACGATGGTCGAGACCGGGCCGATCGAACCGATCATCGAAGTGTGCACGGAACCGATGCGGCGCATCGCCGCAGCAAGCAGGAATGCCGGCAACACGGTGGAAAATAACGCCATCGCAAAGCTAAGTCCGTAGACCCTGAAGGAAAGATCCAGTGCCGCGACATGATGCGTGACGGCGAACTGCACCAGGCAGGCGGCGCATGCAACCGTCATCACATAAGCGGTAAACCGGGTCGCGCCCACCCTCGCGATGGTATGCCCCGCGCCGACCAGATACACGGCGTACGCCAGCGCACTGGCGAAAACCAGAACCGAACCCGACAGCGCGTCATGCTGCAATACATTCATGTCGTGCAAGAACACCAGCGCGATGCCCGCATAGCTGACCACCAGGGCGAACAAGGCGGTGCGCCCGATATTTTGCCTGAAGACCAGCGCGGAAATGATCACCACCATGGTCGGGTACAAAAACAGGATGAGCCTTTCCAAACCGGCGCTGATGTATTGCAGGCCCAGAAAATCGAGATAACTGGCAAGGTAATAGCCGATCAACCCCAGGCCGAAGATTGCAAGTTTGTCTTTGGCAGCGAGCTTCTGGTTGTGTCTGTTGCGCTTCGAATTCGCCGCAACGACCAGGAAGAACGGCAGGGAGAATGCCATGCGCAATGCCAGCAGCGTGATCGCATCCACCGATTCGATATAGGCCAGCTTGACCAGGATCGCCTTGGCGGAAAAGCCGACCGCGGCGACCAGCGCAAACAGGGTACCGGTTATCTTCTGGCGCGAAGAATGGATCATTTCTGCTGCAGACGTCATGGGAATCCCGTGAGGATTGCGGGTCTTGTGCCGGGATCAACGGCTGCATGCTGAAAATCTCGATGCAAACCTTCCGGATGCGCCGGGTCCTTCATACACCGGGCTATTTAGCTGCATGCCCCGCGGCATGGCCGGATGCGAGACGATAGATGTTCAGCAAGTCCTCCTTGCTCACGTCGATGACGCCGTCCATCCGGGTCAGTGCCCATTCGATATCCGCCTGCCCGAGTTCGCCCGGCCGGTGCGCGACCTGGTTCGATGCATGCCTGACCGTGCCGCGCATCGGATAACGCCTGCCGGGAATCACGTTGTTGATGACCAGCGCCAGCGACAGCGTAAGCAGCGTATTTGCGAGCACGGTACCCGCGGCCCATGCCCAGCCATGCTGATGGAACTGCTCGGCCGCCAGCACCATGATCAGCGCTGTCGCTCCGCCGGGCGGATGCAGGCAATGCGTCATGTGCATCAGAAACACCGCCATGCCGACGGCAATGCCCGCAGCCATGACCGGATCGGATATGTATAGGCTGCATGCCCAGCCTATTATCCCCGAAAGCAGATTGCCTCCGACCACCGGCCATGGTTGCACCATCGGACTGTGCGGGACCGCATAGATCAGAACTGCAGCCGCACCCGAAGACGCCAGCATGGTCAGGGGAAAACCGATCCGGGGGAGAAAATGCAGCGCCAATCCCGTCAGCAAAATACCCGCCAATGCCGCCAGCCCGGCACGGATCTTTTCGGCCAGGGGTACGGGATCAAAACTCGGCTTGAGTGATGACAGCAAATCTGCAAGATTCATATAACGCTCCGCAACAAGGAAAACACTGACTGGGCAATAAACAACATCCGCCGCACCCGTCTTATTGATGTTTGCAGAATGAACTTAAGTCTGTTTCATTCTGCAGGCTATCAGCACCGCCCACACGCCCAGCGCCACATAGCACAGCAGAGACCATTCTGGTATGCCGAGCGTCAGGAAGGTCCAGCCCTTTTCCGCGCATTCGCCCGAGCCGTGCATCAGCTCCTTCAGCACGTTGGACATCGGCATGGTTTCCAGCATGTAATCCAGGCCGGGGCCGCAGGCAGGAACCTGGTCTTTCGGCAAATGCTGAATCCAGATATGGCGCGACGCGACACCCACACCGGCCAGAGACAGCAGCACGATCAATGCGGCGTAGATGCGTTCACCCGGACGTTTCGGGCCGTGCAACAAGGCGAGCACGCACACTGCGGAGATCGCGATGAAGATGACGCGCTGCACCATGCATAACGGACAGGGATCCTGATGTTCGATGTATTGCAGATACAGCGCGACGCCGATCAGTCCGCCCGCAAACAACGCGCCGGCCAGATACAGCCAGCGATTGGAAATGCCGCGCCAAAATTTACGCATACTCTAGCTTTCTAAATTCGGCCAATCCTGAAACTGCCCACACCGTCGCGGGATCGAGCGCAACACGGTAATGGCGATCTTCAATAAGGATTAGGTTGGAGCCAATGCAGGTTCGCCACTAAAACGAATGGTGGCGATTCTATCCGCCATGAAACGATGAATCAATGCGAATGCAGAGACCGGAACAGAGGCGGCTCAAGCCAACCGCCTCTTGCAATGCTGCTAAGCCGCGACACTTTCCGGTTTGATCGACCTTTTCAGGGAAATGGAAGGAATCCTGGATTCTTTATTGTTGTGGCTGTCGTCCACCAATTGTTGCAATGTGACCGCCTGCAGGTAATCCAAAATGCTCTCGTTCAGACCCATCCACAAATTATGGGTGATGCAGGGGTGTTCGTCGCCCTGGCAATTGCCCTTGCCGCCGCATTTGGTCGAGTCCAGCGGTTCGTCCACCGCGATCACGATCTCGGCAACGGAGATGCTGTTGCCCGGACGCGCCAGATAATAGCCTCCTCCCGGTCCGCGCACACTTTCGACGATCTTGTTTCTGCGCAGTTTGCCGAACAATTGCTCCAGATAAGAGAGCGAAATCTTTTGCCGTTCGCTGATCGCCGCCAGCGTAACCGGCGCTTTACCGCCGCGCATCGCAAGGTCAACCATTGCGGTCACGGCAAAACGTCCTTTGGTGGTTAATCGCATGTCATTCCCCTGTCGTTGGTGGAGTCGGGTAGTTCAAATCAGCCTGTGCTGTGCTTCGAATACCGACGGTTGGGATAATAGAATACCCGTATTTTTTAGTCAACAATCTTGTTCAGGTGATTGGGGTCGAACTTGTCGGCAGTCGCGCGTTCATCATCCACGGGCACGCCCATCTTTTCGAGTTGCCGCAAAATGAATTCGATGCGCTGATCCACCGTCACGCTGTGGCCGATGAGCCCGTGCAACGCCTTGTTGACCGGATCGTTCTGGTCGTTGCCGATACCGTATGCGTTGAAACCGCCGGAACTTTTCCTTTCCTCGTCCAGGATCCGCGCCGGTATACCGGCGGCGGTCGCGCCGGCGGGAACATCTTTGACCACCACCGCATTCGAGCCGATCTTCGCGCCGTCCCCGATGGTGATCGGACCGAGTATCTTTGCACCCGCTCCCACCACCACGTTGTTGCCCAGCGTCGGATGGCGTTTGCCTTCTTTCCATGAAGTGCCGCCCAGGGTGACGCCGTGATAGAGCGTCACATCATCGCCGATCTCGGCAGTCTCGCCGATCACCACTCCCATGCCGTGATCGATGAAGAAGCGCCGGCCTATGGTCGCTCCGGGGTGGATCTCAATTCCGGTGAACCAGCGTGCGATGTGCGAAAGAAAGCGCGCCAGCCATTTGAGCCCGGCCTTCCACAAGGTATTCGCCATGCGGTGCAGGATGCGGGCATGCAGTCCCGGGTAGCAGGTCAGCACTTCAAAGGTGCTGCGCGCGGCGGGGTCGCGATCAAATACGCTGGTGATATCTTCCCGAATATTCTTAAACATCTTTATGGTCTTGCTGGTAACGTGCCCTGAGGCGCGCATTATACTCGGTGGCAACACTCAATATGCCGCGCAGGATATTGATCTCTTCCTGCTCGAGCCGCGACCGCGCATACAAACGGCGCAACCGCTGCATCAGGCGCGCAGGATTTTGCGTGGTGAGGAAGCCGATGTCGAACAGCGTCTTCTCCATCTGCTCAAAAAAGCCTTCCACCTGCTCGTGCGGCGCGGGGCGGATTTCAGGTTCGTTCGGCAGGTAATTTTGCGCCGCCACGACCAATTCGTATCCGATCACCTGCACCGCGGCGGCGACATTGAGCGAAGAAAATTCCGGATGCGCGGGAATATTCACCAGCACCTGCGCCTTGCCTATCTCTTCATTGGTCAGACCGGACATCTCGGTTCCGAACAGAATCGCCACCGGCTGAACCGCCGCGTGTTGCAACAGGATCGGCATGGCCTCGCGCGGTGTCTTCACCTCGATGGAGATATCGCGCATCCGCGCCGTCATCGCAACCGTGAACACCGCGCCGTACAGGGCTTCATCGATCGAGCGGCACTGCACCGCATCACGCAATACATCGTCGGCTCCCGCCGCCATCGCATCCGCCTGCGGGTCAGGGTAATGCCGCGGATTGATCAGGTACAGGTGCCGCAGGCCCATGGTCTTCATCGCGCGCGCGGCCGCGCCGATATTGCCCGGATGGGTGGTATGGCTGAGCACCACGCGGATATTTTCGAAAGGATTCTGTTTATTCAAAACGCGATTCCAACTAAAATGCACGCTGAATTTCTCCAGCTCATTAAAAGGTCGTACCAAATGCACCCCATGCTCAACATCGCGGTGAAGGCCGCGCGTCGCGCCGGCAATCTGATCCAGCGTTCCGCCGACAAGATCGATCACCTCACCATCACCAAAAAATCCCATGCGGATTTCGTCAGCGAGGTCGATCGCGCCGCCGAGCAAACCATCATCCGGACTCTTCTGGATGCCTATCCGGATCACGCGATTCTAGCAGAAGAGAGCGGCGGCCAAGGCGAGTCGGAATACCTCTGGATCATCGATCCGCTGGACGGAACGACCAATTTCCTGCACGGCTTGCCGCAATTCGCGGTGTCCATCGCGTTGCAGCACAAGGGCATCATCACCCAGGCCGTGGTGTACGATCCGACCAAGAACGAGCTGTTCACCGCCACACGGGGCCGCGGCGCATTCCTCAACGACAAGCGCCTGCGCGTCACCAAGCGCCTCCACCTCGCCGACAGCCTGATCGGCACCGGTTTCCCCTATACCCGGTTCGAGCATCTGGATGCCTACCTCGCGATCTTCAAGGACCTGATGCAGAAAACCGCCGGCCTGCGCCGCCCCGGATCGGCCTCGCTGGATCTGGCTTGGTTGGCAGCGGGACGCTACGACGGATTCTTCGAGACCGGACTGCACCAGTGGGACATCGCCGCAGGCACGCTGCTGATCACCGAAGCGGGCGGACTGGTCAGCGACCTGAGCGGCAACGATACCTATCTCAAGTCGGGACATCTTTGCGCGGGCAACCCCAACATCCATCCTCTGCTGTTGCAGGTGATGGCCCCGCACCTGGCCGGCAGCCTGAAGTTTTCCAGGGCATGAAATGAACCGGACCGCGGCGCTCGAACAGATATTGCACAGCGAGATCCCGATCTCGCGGGCAATGGGCATACGCGTAACCTACTATGACGGAACAAGCCTGAAACTCGATGCACCGCTGGCTCCGAACACCAATCATAAAAGCACCGCGTTCGGCGGCAGCCTCTACTCGCTGGCCGTGTTAAGCGGATGGGGCCTGTTGCATCTCAAGCTCGCCGACGCCAGGATACATAAACACATCGTCATACAGGAAAGCGGCATCCGTTATCTGCATCCGGTCGAGCATGACCTGCATGCCGAATGCCATGTGGACGATGCCGCTTTCAATCGTTTTCTGCTCACGCTGAAAAGACACGGCCGCGCCAGGATATCGCTGGCCGCCGTTATCACGCGTGATCATCTGACCGCAGTCGAATTCTCCGGCCGCTACGTGGTGCACGGATAAAACCATGACAGACCTCCATTCCCGGTCACAGGCAAAGCAAGGTCGAGGCGGCAAGGAGGACATGTCGAGACATACCGTGGCGGGTAGGCGAGAAGTTGCCGACGCGGCCAACGCAGAGATTGCGCAGCATGCGGCCGGGAATCACACCCCGATGATGCAGCAATATCTGAAGCTGAAGGCTCAGCACGCCGACATGCTGCTGTTCTATCGCATGGGCGATTTCTACGAATTGTTCTACGACGACGCCGAACGTGCCGCGAAACTGCTCGACATCACGCTGACCCAGCGCGGCGCCTCCAACGGCCAGCCGATCAAGATGGCGGGTGTGCCCTACCACGCCGTCGAACAGTACCTCGCGCGGCTGGTAAAGCTCGGCGAATCCGTCGCGATTTGCGAACAGATCGGCGATCCGGCCACCAGCAAGGGCCCGGTCGAGCGCAAGGTGGTGCGCATCGTCACGCCCGGCACGCTGACCGATTCCGCGCTGCTGGAAGAAAAGCGCGACAATCTATTATTGGCGATGCACCCGCAGAAGAACGAGATCGGCCTCGCCTGGCTCAACCTCGCCTCGGGGCAATTCACATTGGCCGAGATCGACGCGGCGCAACTGCCCGCCGAACTCGAACGGCTGCAGCCTTCCGAGATACTGTATGCCGAAGGCGCGGCCGCGCCGCAATTCAAGAATACCGCGAACAAATCGCTGCCCGCCTGGCATTTCGACCGCGATGCCGCGCACCGCGCGCTATGCCAGCAGTTCGGCACGCGCGACCTCGGCGGTTTCGGCTGCGAGGAATTCACGCTGGGCCTCTCCGCGGCAGGCGCCTTGCTGGGCTACGCGAAACTGACACAGGGCCAGAGCATCGCCCACATCCGTGCTGCGCAGGTGTACAGCGCGGACCAGTACGTGCGCATGGACGCCGCGACGCGCCGCAACCTCGAGATCACCCAGACGCTGCGCGGCGAACCCGCGCCCACGCTGCTGTCGCTGCTCGACACCTGCGCGACCAACATGGGCAGCCGTTTGCTCACCCACTGGCTGCACCATCCGCTGCGCGACCGCAATGTGTTGCGCCAGCGCCTCGATGCGGTGCAGCGACTTTTGTTCCCCTCTCCGGCTGGGAAAAGAGGGGCCGGGGAAGAAGGCATGGCGGCCTCACCCCTCTCCCCATCCCTCTCCCCTCAAGGGGCGAGGGAGTTATTCCGTGGCGTGCATGAACAGCTCAGGCCCAGCGTCGACGTGGAGCGCATCACCGCGCGCATCGCATTGAAGAGTGCAAGGCCACGCGACCTGTCCGGCCTGCGCGACACGCTGAAACATTTGCCTGCACTCTCCGCACTACTTACGGGCATCTCCGCGCCGCGCATCCAGTTTCTATTGGATGAATTAATAGCACCCCTCCCGCAAGCGCAAGTCGAAGGCGAGACAAGGCGGCAACGAGCGAACGATGATGACAGTACAAGTAGTACGGCGAGGAGTGAGCGAGGCACCCAACACAGTATCGCCGATGAATTGGGTTTGCTATTGCAAAGGACACTGAAGGCAGAGCCTTCGAGTGTCCTGCGCGAAGGCGGCGTGATCGCCGACGGCTTCGATGCCGAGCTGGATGAACTGCGCGGCATCCAGAACAACTGCGGCGACTTCCTGCTGCGGCTTGAAGCGCGCGAACGCGCGCGCACCGGCATCGATAAGTTGAAAGTCGAGTTCAACCGCGTGCACGGCTTCTATATCGAGGTGACGCAAGCACAATCTGACAAGGTCCCGGACGATTACCGCCGCCGCCAGACGCTGAAGAATGCCGAGCGCTACATCACGCCGGAACTGAAGACCTTCGAGGACAAGGCGCTGTCCGCAAACGAGCGCGCGCTGGCGCGCGAGAAATTCCTGTACGACCAGTTGCTCGACAATCTGGCGCCGCACATCCCGCAACTGCAGCGCATCGCCGCCGCGATCGCCGAGCTGGACGTGCTCGCAACCTTTGCCGAACGCGCCGCCACGCTCAACTTCTGCGCGCCACAATTCAGCGAAGATGCGCAGATCACCATCAAGCAGGGCCGCCATCCGGTGGTAGAAGACCAGGTCGAACAGTTCACGCCGAACGACACCACAATGAGTGATGTCCGCCGCATGCTGCTGATCACCGGCCCCAACATGGGCGGCAAATCCACCTACATGCGCCAGGTCGCGATCATCGCGCTGCTCGCGCATGTCGGCAGCTTCGTTCCCGCGCAGGAATCGGTACTGGGCGGGATCGACCAGATCTTCACGCGTATCGGCGCGTCGGATGACCTCGCCAGCGGACGCTCCACCTTCATGGTCGAGATGACCGAGGCCGCCAACATCCTGCACAACGCCACCGAAAGGAGCCTGGTGCTGGTCGACGAGATCGGGCGCGGTACCTCCACCTTCGACGGCCTCGCCCTCGCCTGGGCGATCGCGCGCCACCTGCTGGAGATCAACCGCAGCTACACGCTGTTCGCCACGCACTACTTCGAGCTCACGCGCCTCGCCGAGGAATACAAGCAGCTCGCCAACGTCCACCTCGCCGCGATCGAGCACCAGCACACCATCGTGTTCCTGCATTCGGTGAACGAAGGCGCCGCCAGCCAGAGCTACGGCCTGCAAGTCGCCGCGCTCGCCGGCGTGCCCAATGGCGTCATCCGCAACGCGAAGAAACAGTTAGTGAGATTGGAACAACAAAGCGCGGCACAAAGCCCGCAGGGAGATTTATTTTCAGCAGCTCCCGAGGCGCCAGAGCCTGAAGAACATCCATTGATATCGGCGATGCGCGACGTGCTGCCGGATGAGCTGAGCCCGAAGGCGGCGCTGGAGAAGATTTATCAGCTGAAGAAGCTGATATAAAAAACTAATCAACTTCGCCGGTGGTAGACCGGCAGCTAGTCACTTTCTTTTGCGTCGCCAAAAGAAAGTAACCAAAGAAAAATCGACCCCGGTTTGCCGCCCTTCGGGTACCCTCAATCAGCCGCGAGCAAGCGGGGCTGCGCAACTCGACCTGGCGGGGCGCACACCCCGCGCCCCACTGCGGGACTCGAACAGTGCTCGCCTAAACCTCCGCTTCCTTGCGGCTGATCGAGGCGGCGCTCAGGGGATGAATGACATAAACCAAAACCTTAAAATCAGGTGGGCAACAAGTTGCCCACCTTAATGAAGGAGATAGGCAAAACAATTCGACTCCGGTACATTGGAGCCTTTTATCGCCCCACTTTACATTCAATCAATATGCCATGCCTACACCTACAAAGCAGCTTCTATATACG
>Ga0335085_10007766_pt1 | contig 16502 bp, 16 predicted proteins | sample Lox_Sample_45_FD_206712 | JGI IMG/M metagenome (GOLD analysis project Ga0335085, IMG submission 206712) | Soil microbial communities from Loxahatchee National Wildlife Refuge, Florida, United States - Lox_Sample_4.5 | ecosystem: Environmental > Terrestrial > Soil > Wetlands | place: USA...
GTTCCGGGGCAGCGAACGTTTTTGCCGCGTTTTTCGCCGGCGTGCAGCGCACTGGGACCAATCTCTGGCAAGCAATTCTTGTTCTCGGCCGCGCGCCGCGGGCCAAGCCTCCGCGCGTGCGCGCCGGTGCGCTGGTGGCGGTCGCCGCCACCATTGCCGCCATCGTTGCTTTGATGTTCTTCCTCGACGCCGCAGCCAGTGACTGGGCGCGGCATCTACCGCAATGGGTCATCGATCCCGCGGAAGAGATCACCAATTTCGGCCTGTCCGGTCGCTTTCTTTATCCGCTCGGTTTCATTGTTTTGTTTCTCGCAGCGGTCATCGGGCCGTGGTTGTCACGGATGACGCGGGGCGTGCTGGCCACGCTCGTGGCTCGCTTCGGCTTTCTGTTTATTGCAATTGGGCTGCCGAGCCTGTTCGACACCATCGTCAAGCGTCTGATCGGGCGGGCTCGCCCTTACATCGGCCCGCGCGATAATCCGTTTTTTTACAAGCCGCTGAGCTGGTCACCCGAATACGCCAGCATGCCCTCAGGGCACGCTACGACTGCGGCTGCGGCCGCAATCGCCATCGGTGCGCTTTGGCCGCGCGCGCGCGCCGTGATGTGGGCTTACGCGTTGATCATCATGTTCACCCGCGTCGCCATCAACGTTCACCATCCAAGCGACGTCGTTGCCGGCGGTGTGGTGGGCGTGATTGGCGCGCTGATGGTGCGCCGGTGGTTTGCGGCGCGAGGCTTGGTGTTTTTCGCCCAAGATTTGCGAGCTTTTCCGGGACCTTCGTTGCGTCGACTCGGGATTGCCGCCCGAGAGATCGTCGGCAGGACCGCACCGGCCAAATAGCGAATTTAAGCCCGCGACGCCACCGCGAGCGCCGCGAAGCCGCGTTCGAGATCGGCAAGCAAGTCCTCGACCGCTTCCAGTCCAATATGGAAACGCACGGTCGGGCCGCCGGGCGCCCAGCGCGTCGCGGTGCGCACGCTGGTGCAGTCGAAAGGAATGGCCAGACTCTCGAAACCGCCCCAGGATGCGCCGATGCCAAACAAATCGAGCGTATCGAGAAATGCGTAAACGGCCTTCTGCGGCACCGGCTTGAGCACCACGCTGAACAATCCGCAGGCGCCGCTGAAATCGCGCTTCCACAACGCGTGGCCGGGATGGCTCTCCAGGGCTGGATGCAACAGTCGCGACACTTCCGGCCGCTGCTCGAGCCAACGCGCGACGGCAAGCCCGGAGCGGTAATGCCGGTCGAGTCGCACCGCCAATGTGCGCAATCCGCGCAGGCCGAGATAGACGTCATCGGGGCCGACGCACAATCCGTTCAAGCGCACGTTGGTCTTGAGGTCTGCGACCGTGCGGCTATTGGCCGAAACCGTCCCGATCATGACGTCAGCGTGGCCGCCGATATATTTGGTGCCGGCCTGGATTGAGAGATCGACGCCGAAATCGAGCGCGCGGTAGAACAACGGGCTCGCCCAAGTATTGTCCATCAGGACGATTGCGCCCTTGGCATGCGCTGCTTCGGCAATTGCGGTCACGTCCTGCATCTCGAAACTCAGCGAGCCCGGCGACTCGAGAAACACGGCGCGGGTGTTCTCGCGCATGAGCGCCGCGATCGAGGCCCCGGCGAGCGGATCGAAATAGGCAGTGGTGACGCCGTACCGGGTCAGGATCTGGTCACAGAAGGCGCGCGTCGGTCCGTACACGCTGTCGGTGACAAGGATATGGTCACCGGCGCGAACCACTGACAGCAATGCCGTCGAGATTGCCGCAAGTCCGGAGGGCAGCAGCGCTACGCCGGCGCACTGCGGACCTTCAAGCTCCTGCAGCGCGAGTTCGAGCGCCTCTGTCGTCGGCGTCCCGCGCCGTCCGTACTGATAGCGCGCACGGTGGGCGAGAAAATCCTCGGCGCTGGGATAGAGCACCGTCGACGCGTGATAGACTGGCGGGTTGACGAAGCCGTGATATGACGCGGGATCGCGCCCGGCGTTGATCACGCGCGTATCCTGGTGCCGGGCCCGGGCAGGGCCATCCTTCTTTCCCTCTTTCATCGGCTTCGTCTCTCGTGTATCTCGCGGTACCTCGATACACCCGTGTACCACCAATTGTGCCATTACTTCGGCATCATCCATCCCCGTCAACCCTTGACCTTATAGGGCTATCGTCCTCAGATGCCCTTCGGCAGGGGAGTTCGTGAAGGCGCCGCAGAACGTTCTTGCGCGCCGCCATCCTGAAAGGCCTGAATATGAAACGCCTCGCTATGGCACTTGCTTCGGCAACGCTGTTGGCATTCTTGACGCACGCGGCGTCTGCACAGACGCTTGCGGCGGTGAAAGAGCGCGGCGAGCTCATCTGCGGCGCCAATGGCACGCTGGCGGGCTTTGGACTGCCCGACCCGCAGGGCAACTGGACCGGGTTCGACGTTGATTTCTGCCGAGCCGTCGCGGCGGCGATCTTCAATGATCCGACCAAAGTCAAGTTTGTCCCGTTGACGTCGAAGGACCGTTTCACAGCCTTGCAATCGGGCGAGATCGACGTTCTTTCCCGTAACACCACCTGGACATTGTCGCGCGACACGTCGCTCGGTTTGGAATTTCCCGCCGTTACCTTTTTCGACGGCCAAGGCTTCATGGTGCACAAGGCACTCAAGGTCAGCTCGGCATTGGAGCTGAACGATGCCGCAGTATGCGTGCAGCAAGGCACTACCAGCGAGCTCAATCTCGCCGACTATTTCCGTGCCAACCACATGGGTCTTAAGACCGTGGCATTCGTGACCGCCGAAGAGGCTCTCAAAGCCTATGAATCCGGCCGCTGCGATTCCTATACGACCGATTCGTCGGGCCTCTACGGCGAACGGTTGCGGCTCGCCGAGCCGGGTCAGCACATCGTGCTGCCTGAGATCATTTCCAAGGAGCCGCTTAGTCCCGCGGTGCGCCAAGGCGACAATCAGTGGAGCGATATTGTGCGTTGGACGCACTTTGTCATGCTCGACGCCGAAGAGCTGGGTGTGACGAAGGCTAACGTGGACCAAAAGCTGAAATCCGACGATCCGGAAACGCGGCGACTGTTGGGCGTCGAGGGTCAATATGGGGAAGGCCTCGGCCTGACCAACGATTGGGCCTACCGCATCGTCAAGCACGTCGGCAATTACGCCGAGACTTTCGAGCGCAATGTGGGCCAAGGCTCGCCGCTGAAGATCGTGCGTGGCCTCAACGCGCTCTGGACCAAGGGCGGCCTCCAATACGGGCTTCCGATTCGCTGATCCGTCGCCAGGTGCCGGTTCGCGTCGTGCCACCCGATGGCAGAAAACGCCCAAGGCTTACTGCAAGTATTCTCGGATAACGAGCGGCCGCGCTCACCGCGCCGCCTGGGCACGATTGCGGTGCAGGTCGCGATTGCTTTAGCGATCGTCGCGATTGCCTCCGGCGTTGCCTACAACGTGGCGCAGAATCTTGCCCGCTCCCACATCGCCTCCGGCTTCGGCTTCTGGAATAACACGGCCGGGTTCGACATTAGTCAATCGTTGATCGATTACTCGCCGAGCACATCGAGCTTTGGTCGTGCCTTCTGGGTCGGTCTGCTCAATACGCTGCTTGTTGCCGCGATTGGTATCGTGCTGGCGACGGCGCTTGGCTTTGTCATCGGCATCGCGCGGCTTTCGCGCAATTGGCTGGTCGCGCGGCTTGCCGGCGGTTACGTCGAGCTGGTCCGCAACGTGCCGCTCCTGCTGCAGTTGCTGTTCTGGTACAACGCCGTGCTCAAGTCGCTGCCTCAGTTGCGCGGCAGCATGCCGTTGCCCGGTGGCGCCATTCTCAACAACCGCGGTCTGTTTTTGCCGCGGTTGGTCTTCGGCACGCATTTCGCCGCCGTCGTCATCGCGCTCCTCGTCGGCATAGTCGCCGCGATCGCGCTGCACACTTGGGCGCGGCGCCGCCTCGCGCGCACCGGTACCGAGATACAAATTCTGTGGCCCGCCCTTGGCCTCGTTGTCGGGCTGCCGCTTGTCGTCTTTGCGCTGGCCGGATTTCCGCTGACTTTGAGCGTTCCGCAGATGGGCCGCTTCAATGTCAGCGGCGGCATCGAGATCCTTCCCGAATTTGCGGCCTTGATTGTTGCGCTGACGATCTACACCGCCGCCTTTATTGCCGAGGTGGTGCGCGCCGGCGTGCTCGCCGTGCATTCCGGACAGATCGAAGCTGCGCAAGCACTCGGGCTGCGTCCGGGAGCGACGCTCCGGCTGGTCGTCATCCCGCAGGCGATGCGCGTGATCGTTCCGCCTTTGACCAGCCAGTACCTCAACTTGCTCAAGAACTCCTCGCTCGCTGTTGCCATCGGCTACCCCGATCTGGTGCAAGTCTTCGCCGGCAGCGTGCTCAACATCACCGGCCAGGCGGTGGAGGTGATCGCCATCACCATGGCGGTCTATCTCGCCCTGAGCTTGTTCGTCTCGCTCCTGATGAATCTTTACGCCCGGTCGACCGTTATTGCGGAGCGCTGACGGGGATGAGCGCCATCAGTGACGAGTCGGCCTTGTATCTGCGCCTGATCCCGGCCGAGCGGCTCCCGCCGCCGACGTCGCGCGCCGGAATGTTCGGCTGGCTGCGCGCCAACCTCTTTTCCAGCCCGATCAATATCGCGCTGACGCTGATTTGTGTCTTGTTCATTGTCTGGGCGTTGCCGCCGCTGGTTCGCTTCTTTCTGATCGATGCGATCTGGTCCGGCAGTGACCGCGATGCGTGTTTGGCGTCGCCCGCGCTGCCAAATCCGGGCGCCTGCTGGGCGTTCGTGCGGGTGTGGTCCTCCTATTTCGTCTACGGCTTCTATCCGCTCAACGAGCGGTGGCGGGTTGATGTTTTTTTTCTCGCTTTGGCTTTCGGCATCGTGTGGCTGTTGCGGTTGTCGGCGTCGCGCCGCGACCTTGGTGCGATTTACTTTTTTATCGTGCTGCCGCTGCTGTCTTTTCTCCTGCTGCACGGTGCTCCGTTCCTCGGCCTTGCCGTAGTCCCAACCTCGTCCTGGGGCGGCATTCTCGTGACCGTGGTGGTGGCCACGGTGGGCATCGTGTTCTCGCTGCCGCTCGGCGCCCTGCTGGCATTGGGTCGGCGTTCTGAGCTTCCGGTCGTCAAATGGGTATCGGTCGCATTCATCGAGTTCGTTCGCGGCGTGCCACTCATCACCGTGCTGTTTATGGCAAGCGTGATGCTGCCGCTGTTCGTCCCCGAACGCCTGGCGCCGGATAAACTTATTCGGGCGCTGATCGGCGTTGCCCTGTTTGCTTCCGCCTATATGGCAGAAGTGGTGCGCGGCGGCCTCGTTGCCGTTCCCCGCGGGCAATATGAGGCGGCGCGGGTTTTGGGCCTTACCTATTGGCGCATGATGGGCCTGATCATTCTACCGCAGGCCCTGCGCATCACGCTGCCGAACATCGTCAATACCTTCATCGGTCTGTTCAAGGACACGACGCTGGTTTTTGTCGTCGGCATTTTTGATTTTCTGCGCACCATCGAGGCAGCGCGCGCCGACCCGAAATGGGCGGCACCGAACATCCCCATCACCGGCTACGTCCTGGCCGCGCTCTTCTACTTTGTCTGCTGCTATGGCATGTCGCGCTATGCGCGAGGCGTGGAAGTTCGCTTGACCCGCTCCGGGCGGCGTTAAAGGAGTTGCATGCAGCGGGGTGTGGACCAGCAGAGTATGGCGAATCGTTCAGCCGAAGTAGCCGTCGAAGTCATCGGCCTGCACAAGTGGTACGGCGATTTCCATGTGCTACGCGACATCAACCTGAAGGTCTCGCGCGGCGAACGTATTGTCATCTGCGGACCCTCCGGCGGCGGCAAGTCGACGCTGCTTCGCTGCGTCAATCGGCTGGAGGATTGGCAGCGCGGCAGCATCATCGTCGATGGCATCGAGCTGACCGAGGACCCCAAGCGCATCCTCGCCGTGCGCCGTGACGTCGGCATGGTGTTTCAGCAGTTCAATCTGTTTCCGCATCTCACGGTTCTGGAGAATTGCACGCTGGCGCCAATCTGGGTGCGGCACATGCCCAAGCGGGACGCTGAAGCTTTAGCGATGAGTTACCTGGCGCGCGTGAAAATACCGGAGCAAGCCGACAAATATCCGGCGCGCCTCTCGGGCGGGCAACAGCAACGCGTGGCCATTGCGCGCGCGCTGTGCATGAACCCGAACATCATGCTGTTTGATGAGCCGACCTCGGCGCTCGATCCGGAAATGGTGAAGGAAGTGCTCGACACCATGGTGGAATTGGCGAGCGACGGCATTACCATGCTCGTAGTCTCGCATGAGATGGGTTTCGCCCGGCAGGTGGCCGATCGCGTGATCCTGATGGACGACGGGCAGATCGTCGAGATCAACGCGCCGAAAGAGTTTTTTGATCGGCCGCAGCATGAGCGCACGCGTACGTTTTTGAAACAAATACTGCACTGATTGGTTTTACTGATTAGTTTTGAACTCATATTGAACATCGGTTCATCATCAGGGTGGAATTGTGGATGAGCGACCGCCAACCTGACAAAAGTTTAACTTGTAACGACGAGGCGGCAGCCTTCTACTTTGTGTAGTTCGAATTTCCGTGGAGGAAAACATGTTGAAGCCTGTGGTGGTCGCGGCAGCAGCGCTTGCGATTGCCGGCTCTTCGATCGTCTACGCGCAGCAGCGTTTTGGCGGACCCGACGGGGACAGCGGGCCGCGCTTCCAGCAGCACTATCGGCCGAGCGCGCAAGATATGGCGGCTTTCACTGACGCACGCGTCGCTGCGCTCAAAGCGGGTCTCCAGCTGACGCCCGATCAAGCAAAGAACTGGCCACCGTTTGAGCAGGCCCTGCGCGACATGGCGAAGCTGCACATTGAGCGCATGCAGGCCCGCCAGGCGGCGAGCCAACCGGATCAGGCTCCGGCCACGCCGTTCGATCGGCTCGCGCGGCGTGCCGACAGCATGTCGAAGACTGCCGCGGCGCTCAAGCTGATCGCCGACACCGGGACGCCGCTGTATCAGAGCCTGGACGACGCGCAGAAGCGCCGCTTCCACATCCTGGCGCACATGTTGCGGCCGCATCATCACATGCACGCGAGCAACGAGGGTTACGGACCAAGCTGGCGCCAGCGATATCAGGGAGAGGATGGCGACCGAGGCGGGCAATGGCAGCGCTTTGAGAACCGTCGTTTCGGTCAGGACGATCACAGCCCGGCGGCACAGTTGCCGGACTCCACTGAGAACGAGGATCAGGGCTCCCAGCTCTAGGTCATCGGAGTGATAGATAGGCGCCTGCCGAATTGCTCTCTCCCCCGGTGGGTGCAAAACGTGGAAGCCGCAAGATCGACGCTTGCGGCTTTCGCCGTCCTTGCGCGAAAGCCGTTATCGCGCGAGCGGCCCGTCGGCCTTTTTCCAGGCGTTGATGCCGCCCTCGATGTGACAGGCAGACGTAAGGCCGGCGTCTTGCGCTGCCTGCACCGCCATCGCGGAGCGCTCGCCGAACGCGCAATAGAACACCATGCGTTTGCCGGTCGCCGCGGCCAATTCGTGCAGCATGCCGCCGGCGCGAACATTGTCCCGCAAGTCCGCATAGGCGGTATGCAGCGAACCGGGAATGACGCCGTGCTTGTCGCGTTCGGTTTGTTCGCGCAGATCGATCATGGCGACGCCCGGGCGCCCGCACAATGCGACCGCCTCGGCCGCCGATAGCGCCCAGCCTTTGCGTGCGATCTCTTCCTGGCGCAGGCCGACATGCATGTTGGCAGGCACGGCCACGTCCATCATCTTCGGGTTGGGTAATTTCAGATTGTTCATCAGATCGACGTATTCATCGATCGATTTGACCCTGAGCCGCGGGTTGAAGAACTTCTCCTCGCCGATCGTGGAGACGGTATCGCCCTTGTAGTCGTGGGCGGGATAAACCAGCGTGTCGTCCGGCAGCTTCATCAGCTTGTTGAAGATGGAATCGTATTGCGCGCGCGGATCGCCGTTCTGGAAGTCGGTGCGTCCGGTGCCGCGGATCAGCAGTGTGTCGCCGGTGAAAACCCGGTCGGCCAACAGGAACGAATAAGAATCGTCGGTGTGGCCGGGGGTATAAAGGACGTCGAGGCTTACGCCCTCGATGGCGATGCGGTCGCCTTCTGTCACGCGCATGGACACAACGTCGGCGTGGGTCTGCTCGCCCATCACCGTGATGCAATGGGTGCGGTCGCGCAGCGCGCCGAGCCCGGTGACGTGATCGGCGTGAAGGTGGGTGTCCACCGCCTTGACCAGTTTGAGGTCGAGTTCCCGCACCAGCTGCAAATACCGGTCGACCCGCTCCAGCACCGGATCGACGATCAAGGCTTCCCCGCCGTGACGACTGGCGAGGAGATAGGTGTAAGTTCCCGACGCGCTGTCGAATAGTTGACGAAAAATCACGGGCGGCTCCGCTCCCTCAAAGGCAAAACGCTTACTGCGTGGCTGTGACGGCCGTGCAGCCCTCGGGTTTAAAATACCGTTCCGTCGACGGCGGAAATTTGGCAAGCGCCGCCGCCGGCCGGATCGGGCGCCGGATCAGTTCGCCGCCGCAATTCGGACAGCGTCCCTTGAGCAAACCTTCCGCGCAGCCGCGGCAGAAGGTGCACTCGAACGAACAGATCATGGCGTCGCGCGAATCAGGCGGCAGATCGACGTTGCAGCATTCGCAGTTGGGTTTGAGCAAAAGCATGTCAGCTCCGCCGGAAAGAGGCCGTGCCTGAAGATCCCGCGCTTAGTGTAGCCTGAATTCAATCTCGGCGAAATCGTACCAGAGCCAGGTCTCGGCGCGGTCATCTTATGCCCGCGTTGAAAACCAGAAGGTCATCGTGCGGCAACGAGATCGTGCTCCGCAAACAAAGGCCGGTCGCCGCGCTCGTGTGCAAGCAACCATCGTTTGCGGTGAAGTCCGCCGCCGTAGCCGGTCAATGAGGCGTTAGCGCCGATCACCCGATGACAGGGAACGACGATGGCGATCGGATTGGCGCCGTTGGCGAGGCCCACCGCGCGCACAGCTTTAAGGTTCCCGATTTGAGCGGCCAGCGCGCCGTAGCTGACCGTGCGGCCAACGGGGATGTTGCGCAATGCTGTCCAAACAGCGCGTTGAAAAGCCGTACCGTTGGTCTCTGTCGGCACTTCATCGACCGCGTTCAGGTCGCCTGCGAAATATGCCGAAAGTGCGCGCGCAGCCGCCGACGGTCGTGCTGGTTCGCGCAGTTCGACTGAGCCGGCGCCATAGTGGCGTTGCAGCAGCTTCTGCATCCGCGGTTCGTGGTCGTCCCAATCGGCAGCCCGCAAACGCCGTTCGACGTCGGTGATGATCCGCATTTGCCCGGTCGGCGTCTCAATGTGTTCGACAAAGAAGGTTTGCATGCTTTGAGTCATCGCTCCGATCGATGGCGGCCTTGTGTAAACACAGTTGGCTGCCACCAGGGCCGCCGGTCACAAGTCACGCGCGACGCGGCCCGCGCTCGCTCGTTTCACTCGCCCTACAGACTAGCTGCGCTCGACCGGCACGTCGGGGCGCGAGCCCCATTCCGCCCACGAGCCATCGTACAGGCCTTGCGGCGGTTTGCCGATCGATTCAAGCGCCAGCGTCAGAATAGCGGCAGTGACGCCGGAGCCGCAGGTGGTGATGATCGGCTTTTCGAGATCGACGCCCGCGTTCTTAAACGCGGCTTCGATGCGTGCGCGTGACGTCAGTTGACCGTTCTCGATCAATTGGCCGTATGGAACATTCAATGCACGCGGCATGTGGCCTGGGCGCAGGCCGGGTCGTGGTTCAGGCTCTTTCCCCGCGAAGCGGCCGGCTGAGCGTGCGTCAACGATTTGGATGTCGTCGTCGGCGACGGCCATGCGCATGTCGGACAGCGTCGCGACCGCGCCGACATTCATCTCGGCAGTGAATTTCTTCGCCAGCCGCTTGGCATCGCCCTTTTCCAGCGGACGATTCTCAGCCTTCCACTTCGGCAGGCCGCCATCGAGAATATAAACTTTCTTCGCGCCGAAGATCCGGAACGTCCACCATACCCGTGCTGCCGAAAACAGGCCGGTGCTGTCATAGATGACGACGGTGTCGCCGTCGCCGATGCCGAGCGCGCCGACCGCTTCGCCAAAATATGCCGGGCCGGGCAGGGTATGCGGCAAGTCGCTGGAATCGTCAGCAATCTTATCGATGTCGAAAAAAACGGCGCCAGGGATATGGCCGTTGCGATATTCGGCGTGGGCGTCGCGTGGCTGGTCCGGCAGAAAATAGGAGCTGTCGACGGCAATCACGTTGCGATCGTGCACGTGCTCGGCAAGCCAATCCGTCGAAACCAGCCAACGGCTTTTGGGGGACGGGGTGGAATTATCTTCAGGTCTCAGCATGGCGGTCATCTCGGGACAACGCGAGCGCGCTTGCAATGTTCACGCGTAGGGAATCGTGATTTGCGAATGCCGTTCGAGCCAAGCCGGCACTGGCAGGTTCTTTTCGCGCAGAAACTGCGGATTAAACAGCTTCGATTGGTACCGCGTGCCGTAATCGGCCAAGATAGTCACGATGATATGACCGGGTCCAAGCTCTTTCGCAAGCCGAACGGCGCCGGCGACATTGATGCCCGAGGAGCCGCCGAGGCAGAGGCCTTCGTGTTCCAGCAGATCGAAGATGATCGGCACCGCCTCCGCATCCGGGATTTGATAGGCGGTGTCGATCGGCGCGCCCTCAAGATTTTTGGTGATCCGGCCTTGTCCGATGCCCTCGGTGATGGATGATCCTTCCGACTTAAGCGTGCCGGTGGTGTAGTAGCTGTAAAGCGCGGCGCCCATCGGGTCGGCGAGCGCGATGCGCACGGCGTTGTTGAACGACTTGAGCGCGATGCCGACGCCGGCCAGTGTGCCGCCGGTCCCGACCGCGCAGGTAAAGCCGTCGATCTTGCCCTCGGTCTGCCGCCAGATTTCCGGTCCCGTGGTCTCGACGTGTCCCTGGCGATTGGCAACGTTGTCGAACTGGTTCGCCCAGATCGCTCCGTTCTTTTCTGTTTTAGCAAGCTGTTCGGCAAGCCGGCCTGACAGTTTTACGTAGTTGTTGGGACTGGAATAGGGCACCGCCGGCACCTCGACCAACTCCGCTCCACATAGGCGCAGCGTGTCTTTCTTCTCTTGGCTCTGGGTTTCCGGGATCACGATCACAGAGCGGAAGCCCATGGCGTTGCCGACGAGCGCAAGGCCGATGCCGGTGTTGCCGGCCGTCCCCTCGACAATGACGCCGCCGGGCTTGAGCTCGCCCTTCTTGATCGCGTCTTCGATGATGAAGAGAGCAGCGCGATCCTTCACCGACTGACCTGGATTCATAAACTCGGCCTTGCCGAGAATGGTGCAGCCGGTCGCAGCGGACACCCGTTCAAGCTTGATTAACGGCGTGTTGCCGATTGCTTCTATGATTCCGTTGCTGAACTGCATTTTCGCATGATCTCGCAGGGCCGCGACCCTAGAGGACTAAGCCATTGCGAACAAGGGTGGATCAAATACCGCGAACATTCGCAACAGTGCCGAAACCATAACGGCCCAAGTTCCAACCCGACATATGCCCATTCACTGATTGTTTCCAGCGGTGCCTTAATCCCGACTTTGAAGGGGCTTTCAGCGATCGTTTGCCTGCGGCCGGCCGTTCTGGTGGAACGCGATGAATCTCGACGTCAATACGCTGCTCCTCGTCACCATATACGTCGAAGCGCTCCTCGGACTGCTCCTGCTGTTCGCCTGGGCCCAGAATACCGCAATTTGTGGCGTGGCCTGGTGGGGCTTTGCGCACTTGTTGCGAGCGGCTTCGGTCATGCTGTTCGGCCTCTATGGCGCGGTATCGGATCTGGTATCGATCGATCTGGCCAACACCCTGTTGTTGACCTCCTTTGCCGTGACGTGGACGGGTGCGCGCGTTTTCGATCATCACCGGCCGCAGCCGATTCTGTTGTTCGGGGGTGCCGCGCTTTGGCTGATCGCTTGCCGTATCCCGGGCTTTGCACATGCTTACGATGTACGCGTGCTCATGAGTTCGGCCATCATCACGACCTATACGTGGGCGACGGCATATGAATTCTGGCGTGGGCGCGACGAACCCTTGGTGTCGCGTTGGCCCGCGATATTTCTGTTGTTTGCACACGGCGCGCTCTATTTGTTGCGTACGCCCTTCGGCGCCATGCTGCCGTGGTCGCGGACCGGCAATCAGATGTTCGCGAGCGTCTGGCTCACGGTGCTCAGCTTCGAAGCGCTGCTGTTCACAATCGCCATCGCTTTCATCCTGCTGGCGATGGCAAAGGAGCGGACCGAGTACCGCCACAAGACCGCGGCGCTGGTCGATCCGCTGACCGGCGTCGCCAACCGGCGCGCTTTCCTGCAGGATGGCGAAACCCAGCTCAAGCGGCAAACGACCGATCCGCGTCCGACCGCGGTGATGCTGCTCGATCTCGACAATTTCAAATCGATCAATGATCGTTTCGGCCACGCCGTCGGCGATCGCGTGCTGGAGATGTTTGCCGACGTGGCGAGCAGCTCGCTGCGCCACGCCGATTTATTCGGCCGCCTCGGCGGCGAGGAGTTTGCGGCGTTGTTGCGCGACGCCACATCCGAGCGCGCCCTGGCCGTCGCGGAGCAAATCCGTACCGAATTTGCCGCTGCCGCCCGCGAGGTCCAAGGTCAGCCAATTGCCGCTACGGTCAGCATCGGCGTTGTGATCAGCCATGACGCCGTGCTGGATCTCTCGGCGCTGCTCGCGCAAGCCGATCACGCGCTCTATCGCGCCAAGGACTCAGGCCGCAACCGTGTCGAAATCGCATCGATCGAGCTCATTCTCGATCGCGCCATGCGTGACGCCGCCGATCTCATCGCGGCCGTCAAGTCGCCGCCCAAATCGCCGGAGAAAACGGCGGCCTGATCGGTAGCGGTCGGGCCGACGCGCCTCAGCTATCACGAGAGCTTCGCTTTGGCCGCGGTTTCGACCTGCCTAAGGCGCAATGCTGGCGGCAACCAGAAGCAGGTTCATATCCGCGGCCGGCTTTGATACACTGACATTATAGGGAGCCTCGCCGAGCAGGAGATCGATCATGCTGGACATCACCAAGAAACAAGACGCAGCGCCTTTCGACACCGGGCGACTGGACCAATTGATGGACGAGGCCGGGATCGATGTGTTGCTCGCTACCTCCAAGCACAATGTCCAATACCTCCTCGGGGGTCATCGCTCGTTCTTTTTCGACAACATGGACGCGATGGGGATCAGTCGTTACCTGCCGGTGTTCGTCTACGTAAAAGGTACGCCGCAAAAGGCCGGCTACTTCGGGCATGGCATGGAGACTTACCAGACGCAGTTGAAGCCGTTCTGGATGTCGGAAGTGAGCACAAAGAGCGGCGGTTCGGTCGACGTGATGCAGCGCGCCGTCGACTATGTGCGCAAGCTTTCGGCGAAACCGCCGCGAATTGGCGTCGAGCTTGCGTTCCTCCCCGCCGACGCCGCGGCTGTTCTGCGCGAGGCGTTCCCCAACTCCGAGATCAAGGATGCGCTGTTCGTGCTTGAGCGCCTGCGCATGCGCAAGACGCCCGAAGAGCTGGAGAAGCTCAGAATCGCGTCCGATCTGGTCATCGACTCGATGCTTGCCGTCATCGGCAGTCATGGCGCCGGCTCGACCAAGGCCGAGTTGGCCGAGGCATTGCGCCGCGAGGAAACCTCACGCGGCCTGACATTTGATTATTGCCTGATCGCCGCAGGCTCGAGCCTTAACCGCGCGCCCTCCGAACAGCGCTGGGAGGAGGGCGATCCGCTGTCCGTGGACTCGGGTGGCAATTACCAGGGCTACATCGGCGATCTCGCGCGGATGGGCATCATCGGCGAACCCGACGCCGAGCTTGTAGATCTGCTTGCCGAGATCGAGGCTACCCAGCAGGCCGCGTTCAAGCCGATCCGCCCCGGTGTCAATGGCGTCGAGATTTACGCCGCAGCCGAGCCGGTGCTCAAGAAATCGAAGCTGCACAATCACTATGAATTCCTTGCTCACGGCATGGGACTGGTCAGCCACGAAGCGCCGCGGCTGACCGCCTCGGGTCCGGTACCCTACGACGCCTACGACGCACAGAGGCCACTGGAAGCCGGCATGGTGGTCTCGGTCGAAACTACGCTGCTGCATCCGCGCCGCGGCTTCATCAAACTTGAAGACACGGTCGCGGTCACGCCGACCGGTCACGAAATCTACGGCAATCGCGCACGCGGCTGGAACCGCGCCGGCGCCTGAGCGATAGCTGCGGTTGCAGCTTTTGCTCTCCGGTTGATTTCGACTCCGGACCAGGCATGCTTGATGCGCGAAGAAGCCGTCTCGATCGGCGCTTTAGCTTGCCGGCCGGTTGACCCCGTAGCCCCGATTGCGCTCGAGCTGCTCGATGTCGCGGCGCAACTTGCGCAGGTAAAAGAAGTAGACCATGCCGCCTGTCACCCAAAAGCCACCGGCGATCCCGAACACGATTGGATCGGCATCGGACCACAACTTCTTGATCAGGCCGCATGTCATTGCCCACGCCAACAGGACAAAGACGCCGCGGGGCAGCAGATAGCTCATGATCGGTACTCATTATAAGAATAACGCAACACGATAGTGCCGCGTTATGGTTAGAAACCGGTAAATTCAAACAGGCCGCCAAATCCGCCCGGCGGTCTTCGAAAGCGAGGTTCAATGCGAATTGTTGCGCTTGAGGAGCATTTCATCGCCCCGTCGCTGGTGCGCAGGATCAATCCTGATGCGATTACGAAGCACGGTTTCCCGCCGGGCTTCGGCGCACCTTTGGAAAAGCAACTGGCCGACCTCGACGCTCTGCGGATTGCCGAAATGGACCAGGCCGGCATCACCGTGCAGGTGCTGTCAGCTTCGGGTCCCGGCGCAGATTTGCTCGATGGCGCCGAAGGCATCGCCTTTGCGCGCGACATCAACGATCTTTTGGGAAAGGCTACGGCCGCGCATCCCAGCCGCCTTGCGGGGTTTGCGCATTTGCCGATGCGCAGTCCGCAAGCCGCAGCGGACGAGCTTGAGCGTACTGTGCATGATCTCGGCTTCTGCGGAGCACTGATCAATGGTTTGACCGAAGGTCGCTTTCTCGACGACGCGCGCTTCGAACCAATCCTGGCGCGAGCCGAAAAGCTTGATGTGCCGATTTATGTTCATCCCAACCTGCCGCCGCCTTCGGTGCGCGAGGCTTACTATGAAGGCCTGCCGGGAGACGCCGGCTTTCGGTTGTCGATGGCCGCCTGGGGTTGGCACTCCGAGGTCGCCATTCATGTGCTGCGGCTGGTGCTTTCGGGCGCACTCGATCGGCATCCGCGGCTGAAGGTGATCATCGGGCACATGGGCGAAGGATTGCCGGCCATGCTGGTCCGCTCGGACAAGGCCCTGTCGGGAGACATCGGTCACCTGTCGCGTTCGGTCGGCAAAACAATACTTGACCAGGTCTGGGTCACGACCAGCGGTTTGTTCACGTGGCCGCCGCTTCAGATCGCGCTTGCGGTGTTTGGTGCCGATCGCGTGCTGTTCTCAATCGATTACCCTTACAGCAGCAACCGGCTGGGCAGGGAATTTCTGGACGGGCTCAAATTGCCGGCCGGCGATCTGGAAAAACTTGCGCACGGCAATGCCGATCGGTTGCTCAAGCTGCAGCCCGGCGGCTAGCGAGTTAAAAGGGCTTTTGCGGCGCTGGGCAGTTGGGCTGCTTGGGCTGCAATGGCCAATGACGCTTGAGAGGCCTCGGCCGGAGGGGCGTAGTAGGTTAATTGATGCGCATGTTTCGCGCCCTCGCGCTGCTGCCATTTCTTGCCATGCTGATTGGCCCGTTCTTTGTCAACCGGGCGACGCCGACGATCTTCGGCCTGCCGTTCCTTCTGGCGTGGCTCGTTGCCTGGATCCTGCTGACCGCGGCGATCATGGCGGTGATATTTCGGCTTGATCCGGCAAACCGGGACGGCTCCGAATGAACGGCGCGCTCGTCGGCATTGCCGCCGCCGCGCTGCTCGCGCTCGGGCTTGGCTTTCTGGCGCGGCGCGGCAGGCAGATGGGCCTGGAACAATGGACCGTCGCCGGCCGGTCTTTCGGCGCGCCGCTCGTCTTCCTGCTGATGGCCGGCGAGATCTACACGACGTTTACGTTTCTCGGCGGCAGTGGGTTTGCTTACGGTAAGGGTGGGCCGACCTACTACATTCTTTGCTACGCCGCGCTTGCCTACGTCATGTCCTATTTTATGCTGCCGCCGATCTGGCGTTTCGCGCGGGATAATCATCTCTACTCGCAGCCGGATTTTTTTGTACGCAAATACGACAGCCCCGCGCTGGGTCTCATTGTAGCGCTCGTCGGCATCATCGCGCTCGTTCCCTATCTGGTGCTGCAATTCAAAGGTCTCGGCATCATCGTTGAAATTGCGGGCTACGGCGCGCTCTCCTCGACGGCCGCGGTGTGGATCGGCGCGGCGGTCGCTACCGCTTATGTGAT
>Ga0335085_10007767_pt1 | contig 16500 bp, 10 predicted proteins | sample Lox_Sample_45_FD_206712 | JGI IMG/M metagenome (GOLD analysis project Ga0335085, IMG submission 206712) | Soil microbial communities from Loxahatchee National Wildlife Refuge, Florida, United States - Lox_Sample_4.5 | ecosystem: Environmental > Terrestrial > Soil > Wetlands | place: USA...
ACTCCGCGAATTCGCTTCGCGCCTCGTCAATTTCTTTGCTCAGAACTTCGTACTGTTCTTTGGTGCCGACTGCGACCGCGGTGTCAAACTCCGCGGCGCTGATCATTCCGTTGGGCCGCAACGCTTCGTTACGATAGTTCATGGAATAGTTCTCAGCCGGTTCGGGCCGCATCGTAATCGGAAGATCGCGAATCAGTTCGGCGAGTTTTTCATTCATCCAGTCGAGTTTGCCGTATCGAGATTCAAGGCTGCCGTCTTCGTCGGGAAGCGGGAAGAGGCCTCGATTCGAGAAACTAGTTAACAAACCTTTCAACGTCCAGATGCCATCGCGAATCCCGATGAACCCGTGAGCGCGACCACAAGCCTCTGTCAGGAACACTCCCAGTTCCAGGTCTTTGGACCTGGTACATAGGGCTTTTTCGACAACCTCTTTATATGTGGGCCAATCGGTCTTGGCGGGGTTGGCAGGTTCCCAGTCCTTCTTGTCCGTCCGATCATTGGCGTTCGGCCGTGCCTTGCGGATTTCGACCCAATCCTTCAGTGCGCGAAGATCGTCACCCGCGGGCTTCTGCTCAGAGATGGGTGACAGGACACGTTCATCGACTACGCGGCTAGCCGGCATGCTTCTACCTCGAGGTCTCGTATTTCCAGGATCGGCCAGTCGCGTCCTCCGGTGGCAATCACTTTATGCCCGTATGCGATCGTGAAGCCCGCAGAGTCCTGCTCCCATATGGTGCGACGGCCTAGCTTGATATCTTCTTCTTGCAGATGAGAATCAACGTACAGAGAGAAAATCAGAACTTGACCCTGGTCTCCGGAATGTAGTGACAAAGAAGCCGGAGTCCAGATCGTGTTGCGTAGATATCGGGGCTCTGGGATCGTCAGGGAGAGAATCGATTCCCAGGGAGCCCAAGCGTAATGGTTATCGATGACGAGCTCAAGAAATGGACCGAGTAGATCATGGGACTCGCTCAATTCCTGAACTTCGGTGCCATTCACGGACGCGCGAAGCGTGGCATTTGACTCGGCACTCTGCAATCGCTCCAGCGCCGCGGCTGATTGACCTGCGGCGTAGCACTCGACGGCCTCCAAGTAGGAAGCGGCGTAGGCCGTTTCGGCAAGCAGCCGGGGTCTTGGGCCTCCATGGAAAAAGCTTCGGCGTTCCCGTTCCGCTTGAATGGCGCCGAGGTACAAGTTTCCCATTTCACCTGTGGAGTCGGCCAAAACATCCAGTTGTTTTGCTGCCCGATCCAGATCACCATTGAGGGACAACAACTCGAAAAAAAATGTGCGCGCGGCCAAATCGCCTGGCTTGGCCTTCACTTCCTCGGCCACGCGCCCAAGTGCTTCCGAGAGCCGGCCGGCTTGAAGCAGATCTGCTCCGACCATCTCGTTTCCTTTCTGCTGAGCCATCATTCGTCTCGCATTCGAATGAGGTTGCTCGTGTTTCTTACGCTGCGACTTTGTTGTCCACCAGACTCCAGCCGCCAGTCGTATTGCCACCCTGGGATCCGTCGGCGCGCTTCTGTTGGGTGTAGGTCCACTTAATGGTGCCGTAGTTGAAGCTGACCGCCTCAGATGGGAATTCAGAGCCGCCTGCCGGGGCAACATGTGAGATCACCACCTGTTCCATTTTCACTTCCATGTACTTCACGCGCTTGTCTCCCGAGGCGCGCATCATCTCGATGTTCACACTCTTGATGTGCTTGCCCGAGGAACACATTTCGTAAAGCTTCGGAGATGCCAAATCGATGTACTTGGTGATTGAAAAATCGGAATGCTGACAACGAGCCGTGGTGCCACCTCCGGCCGAAGTCGCAGTCGCCGATGCTGGTTGTGAAATCGAGTGGTTGTAAGAGAGCAATTCGATCCAGTCCTTGTGATCCGAATCAGTGCACTCCCCTTTAAGACCGTCAATTTGCATGTAGAGATCCGCCATATTTCTCCTTCCCGCTGCTTGAAGAAAAGACGAGTGGCTACACGGGCGATGTCTAGGACATCACCCGTGGCCTCGTCTCTCCGTGAATGGTTTAGGCCTTAGCTGGAAGCTTCGCGACCAGCCGCAACGACACCGTGAGTTCGTCGAGTTGGAAGTGCGGCCGCAGATATGCCACGGCGGTGTACGCGCCGGGTTTACCTGCAATCTCACTCACCTCGATTCGAGCCTCACGCAAGGGGAACTTTGCTTTCTGCTCCTGACTGGCCAAATCGTCAAGCAACACGTAGTTTGAAATCCATTGATTCAGGAATTGCTCGCATTGTTCGCGGGACATGAACGAACCAATCTTGTCCCGCATCATGGCCTTCAGGTAGTGAGCGAATCGCGATACTGCAAAGATATATTGCAGTTGGGACGATAGCCGAGCATTCGCGTTCGCATCGTCACTTAAATACACAGTCGGTTTCTGACACGATTGAGCGGCGAGGAATGCCGCGCGATCCGTGCCCTTGTAGTAGCACAGTGGGATAAAACCGAGCTTGGAAAATTCGTTTTCGCGGCGATCTGTGATGGCGATCTCGGTCGGGCATTTGACGGCGATGTCTCCATCATCGGTTGTGAAGGTATGCGTCGGCAGGCCTTCGACCAGACCTCCGCCTTCGACGCCGCGGATTGCGGCGCACCATTCATACCGGGCGAAAGCATCCGTGATTCGCGCTCCCAGTGCAAAGGCGGCATTGGCCCACAGGTATTTGCTGTGATCGCGACCGTCAACGCTTTCTTCGAAATCAAAAGCCTCGACGGGGGCAGTTTCCTTTCCGTAGGGTAGCCGAGCAAGCACGTGCGGCAACACTAGTCCCACATAGCGCGAGTCTTCGCTCTCCCGGAACGATTTCCATCGAATGTATGCGTCGTTGTCGAAAATCTTGGCCAGATCCCGTGGCCCCGCAAGCTCGGTGAAGCTGTCCCAGTTGAACAACTTCGGGCTGGCCGCCGCCAGGAATGGGGCGTGGGCCGCTGCCGCGATATTCGACATCTTCTCCAGAATTTCCAGGTCGTCGGGATGGCGGCCAAACTCATAGTCGCCGATCAGGGCTCCGAACGGGTGTCCGCCGAGCACGCCATATCCCTCGTCGTGAATTTTCTTGAACATCGCGCTCTGGTCGAACTCCGACGCTTTGCGCAGATCCTTCAACAAATCACCTCTGGAAATGTTGAAGACTTTGATCTTCAGCATCGTCGACGTTTCGGTCTGAAATACGAAATATCTCAGTCCGCGCCATGCTGCCTCCAGTTTCTGGAACGCCTCGGCATGCATAACTTCGTTCAATTGGGTGGTCAGCGCCTGGTCAATGGCGGCAATGCGCGCGTTGAGCATCGCTTCAGTGTCGGTCGATACCTTCATTTCTTTCGTGACGACTTGCTCGACCAACGCTTCCACCCACTGTTTGGCTGTCTCCCTCTCCTCTTCGGTGGGAGCCAGCCGTCCCTCTTTGAGAATCTTCTCGAGAAGGCTTCCTTCTTCAACCGTGCTAGCAACGGAGCTTAAAGGTTTTGCTGCTTCGGCCATGTTAGTTCCCCTTTCCCGACCCAGTATCTGGCAGACCGACTTCAGTGCAAAGCTTGTTCAGTTCCTGATCGTCGTTCAATATTTGCTGCAGCATCTTGTCCAGCTTGTCATTGCCGTACAGGCTGCTGCGCAGGTTCGATAGTTTCCGCCGCAACTCGATCAGCTTACGGAGCGGTTCCACCTGCTCAACTACGTTCTGCGGCTCGAAGTCCTCGATACTGGAGAACCTCAACTCGACGCCGATCTTTGTGTCGTCGTTGCTCAGCTTGTTGTCGACCTTGAAGGCCAGTCTCGGTTCCATCTTGGCCAAAACTTTGTCGAAGTTATCGCGGTCAATCTCGACAAACTTCCGGTCCTTGACGGTAAGTTGCGGTTTGTCGGGCTGCCCCGATAGGTCGGCAAGGACGCCTACCACAAAGGGCAACTCCTTTTTTTCAATAGCTCCGCCCGTTTCAACGTCGTAAGTAATCTGTACGCGAGGTGGACGGACCCGTCCGATCTTCTTCTGAAGACTCTCTTTAGGCATGTTTTAACTCCCGGGGAAGACTACGAGTAGGGGCCCACGAAGCTGCGAACTGGGCGGCGATGGTAGCATAGTTTCCACAGATTTCCAACAATTGACGCCCCATCGTAAGTTCACAGTCTGCATAGGCAAGTTAAGGTTTCTCACCGGAGTGCCCACCCGGTGAAGTTTTCACAACGAAGCTTTCCTAAGTACCCTTTGCTGAAGGCATTGGCCGCCGCCGAATCAATATGGATCTGCACCTGGACGGGCTTGCCATGCCCATCCAGCAAAGGATTCTGATTTCCATTGGAAAGGCGGATCGTACTGAAAACAAATAAGCTGCCTTCCTGCTTATCGGCTAATTGAAGTAATCGGAACAATCCCCAAGGTCCAGTTTCCTGGATCTGCAGAGGTTGCCCGGCTCTAACATCAAGAGAGGTCGGCTGATTGGTCGTAGGCGGCCAAACTAGTCTTGCCGAAGTGATTGCTTTCTTATGCCCAAACGAGAGCGCATGACCGTCCACATTCAGGTTAAAGGTCAGATGACCCGTGCCGTCTAACGTCACCGTGTAATCGAAGTGGGGATTCCCGGCAGGATCGGGATAAAGTGCAGTCTGAAAACCGGACAGAGAGTTCAAGGTGGACAGGAATGACTGCGAAAACTCCCCTTGAATCGCCGGATTTGGAACCCAGCTCGAACCTTGGTGTTGGTAAACGTTTTGCACGTCATGGGATTGTGCGAACTGAGCGAGCGTACCAACTTGGGGCGCAAATACGCTGGCGATGTCCTGAAGCGATGCCTCCTGGGTCCCGTTGGAGTTGAAAGGATACTTCGTCCTAAGGGCGTCAAGACTGTCGCACAAAGTCTTCGCAGATTGATTCACACTCTTCCGGATTGGAATCATCATGTCTGGCGGAGGCGGAGGAATCGGGACGGAACCGATGACTCTTCCCGCAAAGGTGATGGGTTCTTTCAGCAATGCCTTCAGATCGAGATCAACTCCCGACGAAGAATTCGGAATCATCGCCCCGAGAGCGTTGTAGGCATTCGTAGCAGCGACCAGAGCCTTGTTCGCGCGATCCATGGCTTGCTGGCTGGCAGGATCCTTCAGATCGTTTTTTGCCGGTAATCCAGAAAGGGAACTGCCTAAGTCTTGCAACGCTTGGACATATGGTCCGTTGGCAGAATTGATCCACTTTTCTCGATTAGCAGGATCAACAAGCGCACGGGACGGCAAGAACGCTTGGACGATGTCGTTGGCGCCCGGTGCCGGGGATGTAACCGCAGTTTCGGCATTCTGCACTGTTGTGGCCGCTTTGTTACCGAACAGACCCGTAACCACTTTCCCGACCGTGTCCTTTGTAGCTTCAATCTTCTGCGTGACTTGCGCGGGAAGCACACTTGCGGGTACCAGGTCGGTGTTGTGGGATGTCATGTAAATCAGTCCCAGCAACGGAGAACGGTTGCTGTCGGCAAGGATGGTCAGTTTTTGTGCGCCATCGGCAGCGCTGTGAAATGGCTCCACATGGTGGTCAGCGACGAACGATCTCCAGCGCTGGATGTAGTTCTGGACATATAGATTTTTGACCCGGCGCTCGTTTTCGCTCGTGAAGGCCAGGCTGGCATCCGGCCCAGTTTGCTTTCCTACCACACAAGCTTCACCGGCAGAATTCAACTTATGGTTCTGAATGCTATCCATCATCGTGGTCCAGCCGTCGCGCGTGTACGCCGCTTCTACCGTGACGGGACCAGATAGGACGCCGACATAACTCGGAGCGTAGCTGCCGAGCATATCGGCCGGTCGATCCGTATTAATTTGTTGGACAAGAGCACCCAGCAGCTTGTCCGGACCGTTGAACCGCGCCAGATAGTCCTGTGCGGTCCTGACTGCTGCCGCGTTTTCCGAGAGGGGCGGCTGGTAAGGATTGCGAAGCAACAGTTCAGAGACGTAGAACTGAAGCTGCCGATCAGCCAGCACACTCTCATCGGAAGATAGAACGGCGCCAGCGTGGGTCCAGATGGGCAGCAAGGTATTTCCAAGAAATTCCCGGTCGGGCTTGCATTCACCGGAAGTGATCATGCGGTAAGTCTTCAATAGGCCATAGACATCGCTCGCAACGGGAGCACTCGAGTCCAATCCTAGGAATAGACTTGTCAGCGAAGACGTTGACGGATCAAGCACCAGGGTGCGGAATTTGTCAAAGTAAAGACTCGAAAGTGCGTTTGTCGCATCCTTGCCGGAATAAAGGCCCCAGCGATAAGAGAGCGGGGGACCGTGCCGGTCGTAGTCAAGCAACATCGCCAACGGTGAGCGCAGTGCGTCCAGGTCTCTCAGAGCTTCTGCCCCGCTCGTGTCCGGACGATACCGGTGAACGCTTTGCACTGTTTCCTGCACTGTATTCAGCAGGTCGCGATTGTGCCGCCAGGAATTGGCCCACAGCAAGCAGACGAACAAGCAGAACGCCCCCATACCCGCGAACGCCAGATTCCTGTATCTCTGGTCTCGCGTGTTGATTCGGGGTGCCACATATCCCGCGCGATCTTTCAAGATGATGTCGTGAAACAGTTCGGTGAGGAAAATCCACTTTGCGGTCATCCCCGAGGTGGCAGCTGGCCTGGCCGCAGGAGATTGCGCTGGCTTCGATCCGAACAATATCGTCGCATCTGCCCTTCGCGGCATAATTGTGAAACCAGCCATCGTGCCGTCGGAAACCGGACTTGCATTACGGGTGATCCATCGCTGCCCGGAAAGATAGAACCCCCGAAGCCTTGGCCCAGCCTGCAGAGGATTCGGCCGGAATACATCGAGCAGGAACTGCACTACGTCACCGCGGATCTTCTTCAGCTCACGCGGAAATTCGTAGGCCGTCAATTTCTTTGCTGGCTCGTCTTCGCGCGCCAGAAACACCAGGCGCTTCTCCGCGAGCGACATGTACAAGCGGTTGAAATGTTCCGTGAGCCGCTTACCCTCACGATCGGCATAAATATCGGCAGTATCGTTCCTCGCCTTTTGGAATGCGAGTGTCGCACCCAGCACGCGCCGCCCTTCCGCTTCGCTGAGATGTGCGAAAAATTCAGAGAAGCATTGCACCGCATCGCACTTGCTGAAGACCACGTAGACAGGGAATTGCCGGCGAAGGATCGACCCTGCCGCTTGCAGGCGATCGCCCAGTGTTCTTGCAAAGGCAGCCATCCGTTGGGGATCGCCGCCCTTCACGAACTGGCTCCCGTCGCAAACAAGCATGACGCCTTTCAAATTGACGTGCTGCGCCGGCGCTCCAAACAAAATCCGCTTCCACCGCGAAGTTCGAACCGGCTGGCTAAAGACGCGCAACGCACGTTCCCAATTCTCAGGTTCCTGCGTGAGCACGCGTCCGCAGAAATCCGCAAATACCGCACCCTCCGCGTACCAAAAATTGCACAGTCGCGTGGGAATGACGGATCCATCGCGTGCGGCCTCGCCGGCCAGCAGCCGCGGATCAATTCCGGAATTCAAAATCGCACTGGTCTTTCCCGTGCCTTCTCCTCCGACCACGATGTAGAGAGGCATGTTTGCAACGCTCGGCACATCGCCCTGACGATTCACCGGTAGAGTCGCTGCCAAGCGCCGGTTCGCTTCGGCCACGAGGCCGCCGAGTTCCATGCTGAAACTGTCCTCGGCGACAACAACCCGCGCCACAGGTGGGGCTTTTGGTGCGGCTGGCTGAGGACTTCGCGGGCGCGCCAACAATCGAGTGACGATCGCGAATACGGCCCAAACTCCCAGAGCCAGAGCAGTCATCGCCACGCACGGGAGAAAGACACTCCCATTCGGATAGGCAAACGTAGCGACAATGGCTACCACCGCTTCGAAGAAGAAGAAGAGGAGCATCAAACCGAAAATTCTGCTCAGGCTCATAGCCGCTACCCTATCGACTCAATCTTTCGTGTATCGCTTGCCGAACATCCGACGACTTCGAACTCAAATGCAGCGAGAAACCCAGAAAACAGACCACCGCCAGGATGAACGCTGCCAACGCGAACAGCTTCACTTGGATGTTGAGAGGATCAACCGGCGCGGCAATCGCCGCTGGTTCATCGGGCAATGCTGCATCGGGCGAAAACTCGGGATTGCGACCAAAAATCCTCTCAATGCGATCTCGCAAGTTCGTCATCAAAAGCTGTAACTCTGCTTTCGATCCGCCGGCGAACTTGCCTTCGTACCCTAGCAACAGGCACAGGTAATAGACCTCGAGTACTTCAGCCAGGCTCTGTGAATCGCGATTGGCTCGCAGCGTGTCCAGGCGCTTGAAAAACACCTCGCCTGCGGAACGCTGGCCAAACAAGTCCTCTCCCAGGCTCTTTTGCGCCCATTCCGCAGCGCAAGGATCTGTGGTCAGCACCGACTCATCGAGGAATGCGACTACAGCGAAATTTGCTTCCTGAACATCTTCAGCGCTATAGCCCTTGCGCGCTGCGGTCGATGCGATCTCGCGCAATGCCTGCTTCATTCGAGTCCGGAAGTTCTCAGGATCCTGCACCTGCTGGCGCCGGCTCTGCACGCGTACGATCGCGGTCAGGATTCCCTCGTAAAGCAATGCCAGGCGCTCCAACTTCGGAGCAGCTTTTTCTCCCACCTCTGGCTCGCGCGGCACGAACGGGGGTCGAACTGTCGCTGCGCTCATTGGTTGTCACTCCTAACCGTGAAGTGTTGATCGGTTCGTATCGCAATGCGTGCTTTCGAAAAATTTTGTCCTGAGACATCGCACTCATCAAGAGTTGCCTGATTGTCGTTCGCGATTCGAATTGTGGTTCCCTCGGCTCGCACGTGGATCGAAATCAGATCCTTCCGGCTGCCTGACTGCGCGTCCACCTTGATTGACTTCTGGTCCGAGTTGATCCCTTCGCCTTCGACTTTGCGCGTCAACTTATGGCCTTCGAGCGTGTAGTGCACCTGCGCGGCAGATTGCGGGATTTCGACCAGCCATTCGAGTTTCTTTTTGTCCCATAACAAAGTTTTTCCAGGGTTCGCGAAAATGATGTTTACGTGCACCAATCCGGTCTTAAGCGGAACAAACTTGCCAGGATTCTTGCTCCTGAACCACTCACCGTCCTGAAGGACCTCGTTGGGGTCTGCGAACATCGCCACGCCAGAACTCGCGGAAAATCTCAGCAAGACAACTGCTCCTTCTCGCCCGAAAGTCAGTGTAGTGTGGAAGTTTTCAAATCCAGGTGCGTTCGCAAAAATCTCGTACGTTCCCGGTGCGACCGAGACCTTGATCGGTGCAGTGGTCTCCTTGTAATCAGAGTCGCCTTCCTTGCGATATTTGACCGTGACGTCCTTTGCATCTGTTTCAAACGAAAGTGATGCTTTGGACACGAGCAGCTTCGTGTCCGGGAGGATCGCATCGTTTTGCGGTTTCACATCGAGTGGAAAAGTCCTTGACTCGAAACCTTCCTTCGCAATAACAACGGTATGCTTTCCCACCGATAGAGCATTCGCGATCTTGAGGGAACCGTTTTGATCGAGCGTCCCGAACGGCTTGTTGTCGAGTTCGACTTTGGCCCCGTGGGTGCCATTGTTAATTACGAGTCCAAGCAGCACGGGCTGGATTGCCAGGGGCTTGAGGGCCAGAATTCTTCTTATCTGTTTGCCAGCCACCACCGTGATCGTCCCGGATTCGGGCTCGTATCCTTCGGCCGTAAACTTGTAAGGGTATGAACCTGGAGGTTTGGTCACAATCCAGTGGTTCTGTCGCCTTGCGACCTCGATTCCGGCGATCGTGAGAGTAGCCTTTGCGATGTTTTCGGGGTCAGTAGTGAAGATGAATTGTGCTGGTGCATTGAACGACAGCACTGTCAAAGTCGGAGCATTCGAGGGCGGAACTTCAATACTGCGTCCTGGAAACACAAGCTCCGTGGATTGGTCGCTGACCGTTAAGTTAGTGCCCGAAGGATCGAGCGGTACGTCTCGACCATCCAACTTAAAACTCTTGAACTGACTTCCACCATAGATCGTTGCTTGATTACCCAAGCTGGTGATTATGAATAAGTCCTTGGCATTCATTTCAATCACACGCGGTTGTCCGGCAATGGAGGTCTTAAGATCAATCCCAAAAAGTGTCTTGACCGGCGTAACCACTGCAATTTTGTGAGTGTTTGCATCAGCAGGCAACGGATATTCCAAGTTACCTTCTGCGAGGTTTCCAATTTTTTGTCCATCCAACTCAACAGTTCCAGCGGTCTCGGGTGGCAGGAGCAGTGACAAGTGCAGGGGTTCCGGTTCTAGCGCAATTTTCCCGTCTGAATCTGCTGTGATCGGAACTTTCTTGCTCTGGTACCCGAGATGGCTGACTTCAATGGTTGTTCCAACAAGTGCCTTACTATCCGTGACCGGCTTCCCTTCGCTGGTTATCGTGCTATCAGTGGGATCAGGGTTGATCTGGACTATCCGGGTTTGTGTTGGCTCAGTCGTCTGCGTTTGTTTCGGATGCGAGACAGCCAGATATATACCGGCAACGACTAAAACCGTCACGGTGCTCAATACCAATAATCCCGTGGATGACCACCTACCCGCGGGACGGAAAAATGCATCAGCCTTGCTGGCTACCTTCTTTGCGACATCAGCCATCCGGTGAAGCAGAATGGCAACTTGACTCTCCCTGCGCGGAGGCTTCGTTGGCTCAAATATTTTTGTCTTGTCATCGCTCTTGCCGACGAGCTTAGGACCTTTCCTCTCCTCGCCCCGGGGGATCTTGCCGTCACCTGGCCTCGAGACTACGGCGGCGCGTCCATCCGTGCCGGTCATAGCCGTTTTCCTGAGGAGTTCGCTTAAGTCCTCGACCTTTCCCACACGCTTGACCTCCATCTCGATATCGGCGACGGTTTCTACGATGTCACTATCGTCGGCGTATTTGGCGCGGATGGCGTAAGACCGCTCAAGCAGGGCGGCCAGGTGATCTCGATCCGGATTCTGTTCTGCCATCCGTCGGTTCTCACCCAAAGCGGCGCGGTCGCGGCCTCGTTCCTCTTTGCGCCGGAATTCATTCACATCTTTCAGCACATCCGCTTCGAACTTTTCCAATCGCAGATCGTTCGGATACTCTGCCCGCGCAGCTCTGATCTTTTCTGCCGCTTCGTTCAACTTGCCTGCTGCGACGAGTCCGCGGCAGTCGGTCAGACATTGACCGACGATGCTGTGCCGCTTGCGCTCCATGATGGTCGAGCGCAAAGCCCTTACCGCGGGATGACTCACGTCGAGTTCACTTGCCTCCCGGTACAGCGGCTCGGCATCGCGCCAGTTTTCTTCGGTGAGAGTCCTCGCCCGCTCCGTCAGCACGTTGATGACAGCGTCGCGCAACCCGGGACCTCGCGGATCCAAATCCAGGCTTTGGCGCAACAATTCCGTGGCCCGCACCAGGTCTTTCTCGGTAAATGCTTGTTGGCCTTGCTCAAACAGCCGGCGTGACTCTTTCGCGCGCTCTAGACCCTGTTCGGCGAGTGTCCGCAATCCGGAGAGTTCGGTATCGGCCGGGAATTCAAGGAGTGCCGCGTCCGCACACTCAACGGCCTTTGCAAAGGCGCGGTTCTCCATCAGCGCATCGATCTCATCGATCAGGCGCGCATGCTCTTCTTCCCGTGCCTGGTGATCGCGCTTGTTCCTGCACTGTTCGAGTTCAAAAGCAATGCCTGTGTATTGCGGATGAATATTGCGCAGGATGTCCCACTGGCTGATAGCTTCCGCATATTGGCCGCGCTCTTCGTATTGCCGCGCTTTGGCCACGATGGAGTTCACCAGATCCCGACGCTCCCGGATCAACTTGAGTTGCTGTCCGAACTGCGCTTCGTTCGGATATCTCTCGGCGGCTTCCTTTGCGATATTTACGCGCCGCTCCAGGTCCGGTTCAGCCTCCAGCCGTTTTGTTACCCCGGCGATATACGATGACAACTCCTGCCGTTCGGCGTCCTCGATGTGAATCTTCAGAGCCTGAAAAGTTCCGTCGTTGGGATACTTCGCCAGTAGCTCTCGGCACGTCGCCATTGCGGCAGGAAAGTTCTTCTCACCGAACTGCCGCTGTGCCTCTTCGAATGAATTGTGGATCGTGTCGCGCTCGGACCGAACCTCGTTGTAAAAGCTTTGGTAGACCGCGTCCCTTTCGGGAATCGCGGCATTCGGATTCGCCCGCGCCACAGAGAACAGTCGCTCGAGTTTGCTTAGGGCTGAGACGATTTCGCCATTTTGGTAAGCGCGCATAGCAGAGCTGTAGAGCTGTTCCTTCTGCTCGCGAACTCTTTTGGCATCGGCCTCGGTGGTCTCAATCTTCTCAAGCAAGTCCAGGGCGCGGGAATCCGCTGCATGAATAGCTAGTACTTCCTGCGCCGCGTTGCGCGCAGCTCCGAAGTCGCGGTTGCCAAGGTGCGTGTGTGCTAGTTCCAGCCACTTGCCGATCTGGGTCTCACTGCGCTGCTTTTCCATCGCTGTGCGCATCGCCAGCGCGTCCGGGTTTTGTGCGTCCAGTTCCAACACTTCTCGAACTTTGTCGAGCGCGAGTGGAATCTCGTCCTGCTCCATCCTCGCCCGTGCACTCTCCAGCAACTGCCGGATCTTCTTTTGCCTCACCGTGACATCGATTTGCATTCGCAGCACGGTAATGCGCGGGTCGAGATGTCCTTCTGATTCGAGTTCGCTAAGGATCTCGGACGCGAATCCTTCATCCCCATTCTTGTAGGCCACTCTGGCGCGCTCGATCCGAGGCTCAATCCTGGCTGAGTCGAAAACCGTCTCATTACGGGCCGCTTTCTGCAGCGCCTCCGCCAGTTCCCGAGCACTCTGGAATCTATGGATCGGCTGTTTAGCCAGGCATTTGTGGACGACCTTGCTGACGTTCTGATTGATGTTCGGATTCAGTTCCGAAACTGGTGGTGGAATGTACTTAATGACTGCATCCATTGTTTCTTCGGCAGTCTTCCGGGCGAAAGGCTTGCGCCGTGTCAACGCCTCGTAGAGAATGACGCCCATTGAGAACAAATCCGAGGCCGGCGTGATTTCTTTCAATTGTGCCTGCTCCGGCGACATGTACTGGAAAGTGCCTTTTTGGCCTGTAACCGATTTCGACCCAGCCAGATGGACGACTCCAAAGTCGATGATCTTCGCGCTATCGTCGTCCATGACGAAGATGTTGCTGGGCTTCAAATCGCGATGCACAAGCTTGCGCTGGTGGGCCGCCTGGAGACCTCGGCACACGTGAGAGGTGATCTCGACAGTCCGCTCCAGGGTCAGACGCGCGCTTGCGTTGGAGATGAGATCGGCCAGTGTTGAGCCGCGCAACAGCGGCATGACAAAGAACGGCTTCTTCTGACGATTCTCCTCAATGACATCCACATCCCGGACTTCCACGATGTTCGGATGGGAAATCTCGGCGAGAGCTCTCCATTCTTTGGTGAAAAGATCGACCGCGACTGGGTCAGAGATGTCCTTCATCAACTTGATGGCGACAGCACTCCCTGTCTTGATGTCGAGGGCGCGCCACACGACACCCATGCCGCCTTCACCGAGTTGTTCCTGAAGTTCGTACCGCCCAGCGATCCGGGAACCGCCCATGGACCAATGCCCCACCGCAGCCGCACAGCTGCGGCCTTTCAACTATCTATATGTGTAGTGAAAAAATGCGGTGATCCGTTACAACTGCCCGCGATCGGTTCGGCCCCGACGGGTCACTGCTGCCCCAAAGCCGCTGCGAAAAGAGGGAAGGAGGCAGCTGGCCTGAGTGAATGACACTATACACCTAAAACGATGGTCCCGGCGAACCAAAATAATTATTGATTCATTCGATTAGGGTGTAAATGGCAAACTACTGACATAACAGTACATCGAGTCAGCAATAGGGGATTGTGCCGGAGTCAGGGATGTCTGCCGCGTCAACTATCACGTTGAAAATTCTAAAAACGGATGTATACTTAACGCCCTATTTTTTGCCTTTCTGTCGTCGAGAGGGAACAATGGCAATCGCAAACGGACGGATCGCGACCCTGACTTACGACGCGGCGTCAGAGATTCTTTCTGGGAGCATTGGACACACTATGTTCCGAATGACTGCCTATTCGGGAGGGAGCAGGGGACACCGAGCGGCAGTCAACCCTGCTTTGGCTGACAAGTATCTTCACAAACAAGCAGATACTCTTGCTAGTCGATTGGCTACAACTTCCGAATTGAAAGACGCACAAGGAAGATATAAGCGGCGAGGAGGACCCCTGCCTCCCGGACACTATACTTGTCATTATCTCGCGCATCATCATACTTTTGGTCAGTGCATTCGGCTTCTTAGAAGTGCCGATGCAACAGCAATACATACGCCTTTTTATCCTCATGCTATTCCCCATGGACGGGGAGATGACTTCTTCATTCATGGATCCGGGCCTAAGGGTAGCGATGGATGCATCGTGCCGGCAATTCCAGCTGAAAGATTTCGCCTGAATAGGGCGATCAAACAATTTCCCGGCAAAGTTATGATCGAAGTTAAGAATGTTTCCTATCAGCTTCCACCCGAGCTCGAGCATCAGATTGCGTAAGAAACTCGGGTAGCGGAGCCTACCGAGCTCGCTAAAGACTCCGCCATAATTCATTTTTATGACCTCGCGCAGTTCGGAACCGGCATCTGCACCGCCGCTTACAGTAATCATTTCGAGAGGAGGTGGGAGCCGGAAGTTAACGGTTTATGATGTCCCTTTCCGCATCGGTCGCTCCGACTCGTGCGAGCTGACGATCGACAACGACTATGTAAGCCGCATCCACGCCGAAGTAGTTTTCGAGAACGGCACTTGGGGCATCCGCGATCTCAATAGCAGCAATGGACTTTACCTTGACGGCCGCCACGTCCACCATGTCTGGGTCACGGGACTAACCACGGTTAGGTTTGGCATCGCAGGCCCCGAGATTTCGCTGAACCCCGAAACCGGAGTGAGCGCGGAGAATGCACCTTCAGTTTCGGAAGTCTCTGTCGAGCCTCCACAAAAGTTGGTGCGAGAGCCCGGCAGCGGCACAATTCTCCGAAAGTATGTCGACCACTACTTTCGCGATGCTGCCAACCGTGCTCCTGCTGGCGAACACACCATGTATGTGCGCCGCGCCTTTGCGGCGGTACAACAGAAGCAAAAACGCAACTATGGAGTAATTGTCTCGATAGTTCTAGTGCTCGCCCTAGGTGCAAGCGGCTATGCAATTTACGAATACCGTCAGTTGCAAAGGCAGCGTGCCACCGCGGAGGATCTCTTCTACACTATGAAGTCGCTCGATCTCGACATTGCGAGTCTCGAGAAGGCGGTTATCGCATCCGGTAGCTCACAGCAGGTTCAGATGGTGCAGCAGGATTCGCGGCGACGCCACGAAATGCGGAGCGACTATGATCAGTACCTCGCAACGCTTCATGTTTATGATCGCAAGATGACCGAACGGCAACGGATCATGCTCCGGGTCGCCCGCATCTTTGGTGAATGTGAACTTGATATGCCGCCGGATTTTGAAGCCGAGGTCAACAAATATATTGGCTACTGGCAACACTCAGACCGTTTGGCAAATGGGATCCACACCGCTCAGCAGAATGGCTACCTCGACAAGATTTCAAAGGAACTCCTCGCACAAGGATTGCCGCCGCAGTTTTTCTATCTTGCTCTACAGGAGAGCGACTTCAATCCCTACGCTAGCGGCCCCATGACGCGAATGGGAATTGCGAAAGGAATGTGGCAGTTTGTGCCTGACACTGCCATGAAATATGGCTTAAGGATCGGCCCAATGTCTGATCTGCGGCGCCCCGACCCAGCCGACGAACGCGACCAGTTTGAAAAGGCCACCAAAGCTGCGGCGCGCTATTTGAAGGATCTCTACGCTACCGATGCGCAGGCTTCCGGAATCTTGGTCATGGCATGCTACAACTGGGGCGAAACTCAAGTGCTGCCGTTGGTCCGCAGCATGCCGGCTAATCCGAGGGAGCGCAATTTTTGGCGCCTTTTCGCTCGCCACCGTGACCAGATCCCAAAAGAAACGTACGACTACGTCTTCTATATATTCTCGGCCGCAGTCATCGGAGAGAATCCGCGCCTGTTTGGATTCAATTTCGATAATCCTCTCTACGGCCAATGAGTCATTTCGCTGTCGATTTGGTCCACTCCATCTTGCTTTTTCCCATTGGGATTTCCGGTAACTCCTTGGCCTTGGCCCTGCGGAACATGGCTGTGATTTCCGATTCACCAAAGTCTGCCAGCACCCGCGTCAAGCGCCATCAGAGCGTTCGTGATCGCTGTTCCTCGATGCTCGAATAACGAACAGCAAAGAAGCTGATTTTTCTGTTTAATGAACCCTGTACACGCGTTTAGAGCAATGGGCAGAGACCTGCTCTCTCCTCCTTGATAGCCACTGATATCGCAGAACTCCCGAGCAGGTGGAGACTCGCTTTCTCGAAGTGGTTCTCAGCGAGAGAGCTGAATTCTCCCCACCGAACCTAGAGATCCCA